>Ga0272441_10005069_pt1 | contig 23249 bp, 19 predicted proteins | sample SSMProp6N_FD_193582 | JGI IMG/M metagenome (GOLD analysis project Ga0272441, IMG submission 193582) | Marine sediment archaeal communities from Little Sippewissett salt marsh, Falmouth, MA, United States - SSM-Prop-6N | ecosystem: Environmental > Aquatic > Marine > Wetlands > Sediment ...
CGACCACCCCGGAAGCTGTGCGGCGATCTTGCGACGGCAGCTCGTCGACCGGCCTCCGTTCTCGTCGTCGGCTCGTCGACTCCTCGACGGTGCAGCCGCCGATCCGGATGAAGAAGCTCGGTGCCATGAGGAGGAGATCCGGCGTCGGGGAGGCCTCGGTCTCGCGGTTCTGGGCATCGGCGTGAACGGACACATCGCACTGAACGAGCCCGGCACGCCGTTCGACTCGGGCGCCCACGTCTCGGTTCTGGCGGAATCAACGATCAGGCGGTTGCCGACGGGAGGATCGTCCGGCGCCGAGCGCCCGACGTTGGGCCTGACTCTGGGAATCGAGAGCCTGCTCGCGGCGCGGCGGGTGCTGCTGTTGGCGAGCGGCGAGGCGAAGGCCGAGATCCTTCAGACGGCGCTCAATGGGGTGGTCACGGAGTCGGTGCCCGCCTCGGCGCTTCAGAGGCATCCCGACCTCCACGTGATCGCCGACGAGCCGGCGCTGTCCCGCTGGAGGCCGAAGGAGTGAGGACTCAGGAGATGAAGACCGCGAAAGGACCCGCCGGAAGGCCGCTCAAGATCGGCGTCATCGGAGGTGGGAGCACATACACCCCCGAGCTCGTAGAGGGACTCCTTCAGCTGGAGAAATCGGTTCCGATCGAGCGGATCGCGCTGATGGACATCGACGAGAGGCGGCTCGAAGTCGTCGGGGCGCTCGCTCGGAGAATGGCCGACGCGTCGGATTCCCGCGCGGCCGTGGACTTGACGAGCAGTCGCGAGGACGCAATCCGGGATGCCGACTACGTGCTAACCCAGATTCGCGTCGGCGGAGTGGAGGCGCGTATTCGGGACGAGCGGATCGCGATCGAGCACGGCGTCATCGGCCAGGAGACCACCGGCCCAGGCGGCTTCGCGAACGCTCTTCGAACCGTCCCGGTCGTGCTCGAGATCGCCGCCGACGTGTCGCGCGTGGCGCCGGGCGCTCGACTCATCAACTTCACCAATCCGTCCGGGATCGTCACGGAAGCGCTGTCCAAGCACTCGGACCTCGATGCGATCGGCCTGTGCAATGGTCCGATCTGGGCGGAGCAAGCGATCTCGGATCTGATGGGCGTCGAACCCGGGCAGCTGCACATGGAGTGGGTCGGGCTCAATCACTTGAGCTGGATCCGCGGCGTACGGGTCGACGAGCGGGAGATCATCGAGGACGTGATCGAGAAGGCGATCGACGGCGGGTTCCTCGCTCAGTTCTCGCCGCGCCTGCTGCGATCGTTGCGGATGCTGCCCAGCTACTACCTCGATTACTACTACAACACGGCGCGTGTCCTGGAGGCACAGCGGGCCGCGGGCAAGACGCGCGGCGAGGAGGTGCGCGAGATCGAGCGCCGGCTTCTCGCCGCGTACGCTGATCCCGAACTCGAAGGCAAGCCGGCCGAGCTGGCGAAGCGCGGCGGAGCCCACTACTCCACCGCGGCGGTGTCGCTGATTCGCGCGCTTGAGCTCGAAGAGGACGAGCAGATCGTGAACGTCCCGAATGAAGGTGCAATCGTGGAGCTTCCTACCGACGTGATCGTGGAGGTTCCGTGTACGATCTCGGGAGGAGAGGCGCGCCCGCAGCCGTGTCGGCCTCTTCCGGCTGCGATCCGCGGACTCATCCAGGCGGTGAAGGCGTACGAGGAGCTGGCCATCCAGGCGGCCGTCGAGGGGTGTGAGGAGACCGCCGTCCTGGCACTCCACGCGCACCCGCTCATCCCCACTTTCGACATCGCCGAGTGCATCTGGGAAGACATCAGACGGGCGCACGCGCGCTACCTGCCGCAATTCGGCTGAGGAGCCGATCGGAGGACAGACTCGTGGACTGTGTCCTAGGCGTGGATGGAGGGAACTCGAAGACCGTGGCCGCGGTCGCCACGACGGAAGGCCGCATTCTCGGACTCGCTCGGGCCGAGGGCAGCAACCACGAGCGGATCGGGTTCGATGAGACCGAGCGCCTGCTCGAACGGGTCACTCGCGGGAGTCTTGCCCAAGCCGATGTGGAAATGCCCATCGCCGCCGCATTTTGGGGCCTCGCGGGGGCGGACGTGGAGTCCGACTTCGCCGCGCTTGACGCGATCGTGGCGCGAGTGGGCGTCGCTCGGACGAACGTGGTCAAGAACGATCTCTCGGCCGCGATGGCGGCGGGGCTGTCGCGGACCTGGGGTGTCGGGATCGTGTTCGGAGCGGGCTTCAGCAGCGGCGGAATCGGCCCGGACGGCCGCGAGATCAAGATGCCCTCCATGGGTGCGGTCACGGGGGATTGGGGCGGCGGAGAGGTTCTCGCGTTGGAGGTGCTGCGGCTGGCGCATCGCAGCTACGACGGGCGCGGGGAGAAGTCCCGGCTCGAGGCGGGGACGCTTGCCGTCCTGGGACTGGCGTCGTTCGAAGAGCTGCCGGCGCGGATCCGAGATGAGAGTCTCGACTGGGAGGCGGCGCGGGCCGCGCTGCCTCCGCTTCTGTTCGACGTCGCGGACGGGGGCGACAACGTTGCCCGCGACCTCATCGTGCAGGTCGGCGAGGAGGTCGGAACGACGGCCGTCGCCCTGATCACGCGGCTCGGACTTCATGATACGGACGTCGAGGTCGTCCTCGGTGGGTCGGTCTTCCGGGGAAGGGGCTCGCTGCTCCTCGAGACGATCCGAAACGCGATCGTCGCGTCCGCCCCGGACGCGCAAGTGATCCTCCCCGATCTCCCCCCCGTTGCGGGCGCCGTGTTCGAGGCCATCCGAAGTCTCGGGATCGAGGTCGACGATCGGATTCGCGGGAACGTGCGAGAGAGCCTCCCTGAGGGCGGGTGAGACGCGGTCCGGCGAACTCCTAGCCGGACCGGAACTGCGGTAGGAATTCGGCGTGAGCTGCCAGCATCTCGTCGCAAAGCTTCTCGGCCACCTCGCGTGACTGCAGCCAGGGGTGCGCCATGAGCGCCCTGACGACCAGCGTCCGCTGGCCGGCGAGGGCGGCATCCACCGTCAGCTCCTGCCAGTTCAGCAGCGCCTGAGTCAGTCCGACGACGGATCTCGGCATCTCTCCGACGCGAAGCGGCCGGACGCCGCCGCCGTCGACAACCGCCGGCACCTCGACGATGGATCCGGCGGGCAGGTTGCCGACTGCTCCGGTATTGGGCGTGTTGACGTGGAACTCTCTCGCACGGTTCGTGGAGATCGAGACGATGAGATCGACCGCGAGGTCCCCGTGCGCGGTGTGCGTGTGGTGCCTTGTCTCGTCGAGCTCGATCGGGATCTGGCCGTTCGCCATCGTCTTGAAACCGGCCCATTGCTCGGACAGCTCGTTCATGAACCAGGTGAAGATCGTCTCCTCCCGACGGCAGTCGGCCAACGCTTGCGGGTAGTCGAAGTACTGGTAGAGGTAGCCGCTGATCGCAGGGAAGACGCCGAGTCGGTCCATCGCCCACGTCGCGAACTCCCCTTTCCTGTTTTCCGCGAAGTGCGCGCGGATCATCGGGTAAGCGTCGCGGCCGTCGATGGTCACCTCCGTGACCCAGGTGTGGTGGTTGACGCCGGGCGCGACGACTCGGACGGTCTCCTTCGGGGTGCCGAGGATCTCCGAGAACTCGATCGGAAGGTGGTTCCCGCCGCCGTCGCAGACGGGGATGCACTTGACGGTGCTCCTCCGGCGGATGGCATCCGCGACGAAGTTCGTCGGGTTGACGTAGTTAATCAGCCACGCGTCCGGGCAGCGCGCTTCCATTGCCGCGCAGAGATCGAGCATCTGAGGGATCGAGCGGAGCGCGAAGAACGTGCCCCCCGGGCCGGTCGTCTCCTGACCGATGAGGTCGTACTTCAGCGGGATGGTGTAGTCCTGTCTCGTCGCCGCGAATCCGCCGGCTCGGAAGTTCGCCAGCACGAAGCCGGCCTCCGCGAGGGCGTTCTCGAGATCGGTCGTGGAGGTGAGCGTCAGGCGGACGCCCGCCTCCTCGATCATCCGCTTCCCGAGCTTGGCGATGATCGCCATGTTCGGCTCGGCGACGTCCATCAGCGCGATCTCGCTGCCGCCGAGTGACTCCGCTTCGCGGATGAAGGCATGCAGAATCCCAGGCACGTACGCGCTTCCGCCACCGATGATGGCGATCTTCTGCTGAGCACCCATCCTGCCTGCCTTCGCCTCTCGAACTAGAGCCCCGCGCCGTCGAGAACGGCCGGAACCTGCTTCTCCCAGCCGAGCGGCATGATGTGAACTCCCTGACAGAGATCCACGACATCCTTCACGATCTTCGCGGCGATCTCGACCGATTTCGCCGGGCGCTCCTCCTTGGGTGCGGCGGCCATCTCGTCGATCAGAGCCTGCGGTACGTTGACCCCGGCGATGTTGGCGTTCATGAATCGAGCCATCCCCGCCGATTTGAGGAGGATGATCCCCGCCATCACCGGAACGCCGAACGTCTTTGCCCGCTCCATGAAGCGGGCGAACGCCTCGACGTCGAAGATCGCCTGCGTTTGGAAGAACGCCGCGCCCGCCTCGACCTTCTTCTCCATCTTGATCAGCTGCGGCCCGACCGGATCGGCGTCCGGCGTGACGACGGCGCCGAGGCAGAAGTCTGTCCTCCCGGCGAGTTCGTTCCCCTCCATGTCGGCGCCGGCGTTGAGGCCGCGCGCCGCGGCGAGGAGCGAGACCGAGTCAAGATCGAACACGGGCTTCGCACCGAGTGCATCGCCGAGTGAGACGTGATCCCCGGTCAGGCAGAGGACGTTCTCGATTCCGGCCGCCCAGGCGGAGAGAAGGTCCGACTGCAGCGCGATTCGGTTTCGATCGCGACACGTCATCTGGAAGACCGGCTCGATCCCTCGACCCTTCAGCTGCTGCGACGCAACGAGAGACCCCAGGCGCATCACCGAGGACTGTTGGTCGGTGATGTTGATCGCGTCGACGCGCGAGCGGAGGAGCTCGGCGTTCTCGTGCATCTCGGCGAGATCGGTCCCCTTCGGCGGCGCAACCTCCGAGGTGACGACGAGCTTCCCGTCTGCGAACAGGTCGGAGAGCTTCATCGCGCCACCTCCTCGTTGTCCGCGATGTCGATGGCCCATCGCCTCGTTCCGCGCAGCTCTTCCGGCGGGCGCATCTTCGCGTGGTCTTTCACAAGAACCGGCGCCGAGCGGAGGAGGTCGAGCCTGCCTTGCCGCTCGAGGCGCTCGTAGATGACCTCCCACGCGCAGCGGCGAACGTCCGGCTCGACTTCGCAGCGGCCGTCCTTCGCCCCGCCGCACGGACCGTTGACCAGCTGCTTGGCGCAGGCGGTGAGCGGGCAGATCCCGCCGGTGTACTCGAGGAAGCACTGGCCGCACTCCTGGCAGCGCTCCTCTCCCTGCCACTCGCCACGGATCCCGCCGAGCGAGATCGTGTCGCAGGCCGGATGGACAGGGAGGTCGGCGACGGTCGCCGTCGCCTGGATCCCGATGCCACAGGTCGAGACGACGATCGAATCGGCCTTCTCGAGGGCTTCCGCGTATGCCCGAAGTCCGGTCCGGATCAACGCTTTCTGGCAGAGGAAGTCGACCACCTTGTGGCCGGTGACCTCGAACCCGCGCTCGGCCAGCTCCTTCTCGAGCTCGAGGAGCTCGGCCTCCCCTCCGGTTCCGGACGCGGCGGCGCAGCCGTCGCACCCGAGGAGGAAGACGGCCTTCTCTCCGGTCACGAATCCGACGATCTCGTCAATCGGTTTGCGTTTCGTTACGAGCATGACGACCCCTTTAGCTCTCGTTTCACGATCTCGATGACGCGCGGAACGCAGGCGGCGACGGACGACGTCAGGCCTTCGCCCCAATCGATGGTTTCCGGCTCGATCCCGAAGATCACGATCTCCGGGTCGGCTTCTCCCGTGACGGTCCGAAGGATTTCGATGAGCCCCATGTCATGACACGATCGAAGCCCGATGCCGGCGTCGGCGGCTTCCTTCGGCGTCAGCCGGTAGACCGTTCCCGGGGCTCCGCCGAGTTGCGCCGCGTCGACGATGATGAGCCGTTCGGCCGACGTCAGTGCGTACGCGGCGTCCGCAGACGTGCCTGCGTCGGCGAGGGCGACGTCGTCCGGCAGCCGGCACTGCTCCATCTCTCGGATCACGTGCACCCCGACCCCGTCGTCCCGCATCAGCGTGTTTCCCACACCCACAATCGTCGTGCGCATGGGAGCCTCAGCCGACCGCGACGCGGCCGATCGGTCGGCCGCGCGGCGTGACCATGTGCACGGCACACGCGAGGCACGGATCGAACGAACGGACGATTCGGACGATCTCGAACGGGTTCTCCTCGTCGCGGATCTTCGTTCCGACGATTGCCTGCTCGGCCGGTCCGGGCTGCTCTCGATCGTCCTTCGGAGAGCAGTTCCACGTGGTCGGGACGACGCATTGGTAGTGGTCGATGACGCCGTCCTTGAGCCGGACCCAGTGGCCCAGGGCCCCGCGCGGCGCGCCGGTGAGGCCGACGCCTTCGCCTTCGTCCGGAATGTCGTACGGCGCGTAGACCGGTTCCCCCGGTGCGAGTTCGAGGATCCAGTCGGCCATCGCGTCGGCGACGAGCTTCGTCTCGACGGCTCGGGCGGCGTGGCGGCCGAGAACCGAGTTGAGGGCCGAGGCCGGCGCGCCGAGCTCGGACAGGATCCCGTCGATGATCTCGCGGGCTTGCTCGCCGCGCGCATACGAGAGCAGCATCCGCGCGAGCGGGCCTCCCTCGTAGACCTCGCCGTCGTAGCGAGGCGACTTGAGCCACGAGTAGCCGCCTTCCTTCGTCGGCATCGGAGCCGTCTTGCCCTCCGTCGGGTGCCGAGGCTCCGCGTCGTCCTCGTACCACGAGTGTGTGACGGCCTCGGTGATCTTCGAAGCGTCGAACGCAGCGGCCGCGAGGTCCATCCCGATCGTTCCGCCGGCGAGGAAGCGTCCGTCCTCCTGCGGGAAGGCGCCGTAGTCGAGGAACTTCCCACTCCCTGCGCCGATCTCGGCGTAGTCACCGTAGTGCTTGGCAACCTCGAGCACGTCGGGCAGGTAGACGTTGTCGATGAAGTGGCGGATCTCGTTCAGCCGCCAGAGGAATCCGGCGATCGTGTCGATCTCCGGAATCTGGGTCACCCCGCCGGGGACGATGCCGACGTTGTGCGGCATCTTCCCCCCGAAAACAGCGAGGAGTTCGTGCGCCTTCCGTCGGATGTCGAACGCCTGCACGTAGTGGCCGGCAAGCGTCTGCGCGAGCTCGATCGGGAAGCGGTAGTCCCCTTCGTACCTTGGAACGAACGGTCCGAGTGCCCCGCGTTCGACGAACGCCTTCGCCGCTAGCAGGCCCAGGTCTGTCCCCTCGTAGGAGGCGACGGCGGTTACGTCGACGTAGTCGAGTGCGGCCAGATGGTAGAAGTGGAGGACGTGCGACTGGATGTAGTTGCAGCCGAGGATCAAGTTCCGGATCGCGCGTCCGTTCGGCGGGATCCGGTCGGCGATGCCGAACGCGTCGTCGAGGGCGAACGTCGACGCCGTCGCGTGCGCCGTTGGGCAGACGCCGCAGATGCGTTGCGTGATCCGGCAGGCGTCGCGCGGATCGCGGCCCTGGAGGATCAGCTCGATGCCGCGGAAGAGCGTCCCCGTACTTCGGGCCTCCTTCACCTCGCCGCCGTCGATCGTCGCTTCGATCTTCAGGTGCCCCTCGATGCGGGTGATCGGATCGATGGTGACGGTTCGCATGGTCAGGACTCCTTCCTCGGAGGCGGCACCAGCAGCGCCTCCTCCGGGATCCGCACGTAGAACGGCGAGATCAGATCGGGGAACTCCGGCTCAGTACACCCGTTGCATGGCGCGCCGCTGCCGATGACCCAGTTTGTCCCCGCGTTCCAGCGACGGAGCGGGCAATCGGCGTGGGTGATCGTGCCCTTGCACCCGAGTTCGTAGAGACAGCCCTCGTCGCTCAGGTGCTCCGCGAACTTGCCCTCGTCGAAGTAGGCGCGCCGGGGGCAGTTCTCGTGGATCAGCTGTCCGAAGAACCGCAGCGGCCGGCCGTGCTCGTCGGTCTCGACGGCATCGAGGCCGGCGACGAGGACCGTCGCAATCGTTCCGATGAACCAGTCCGGGTGCGGCGGGCAGCCCGGGATGTTGATCGCCGGGACGTCGATCTTCTCCCTCTTGAGAAGATCTCCGACGCTGATACATCCGCCCGGGTTCGGTGCCGCGGCGAACATCCCGCCGAACGACGCGCAGGTCCCGAGCGCGACGATCGCCTGTGCCGAGCGCGCGAGCGTTGCCACGCGGGCGACCATCGGCTCTTCTCCGAGGGTCCCGTAGAGCCCTCCGTCCGAGGTCGGGATCGACCCCTCGACGACGAGGAGATACTCCCCGGGCTCCTCCTTCGGAATCCGATCAAGAATCTCGACCACCGGGTCGCCTGACCCTGCCATGACTGTGGCTTGGAAGCGTAGGTTGATGTGTCGCCCCGGGATGACCTCGCTCAACAGGAGGTCGGTGATCTTCGGGGCGGAGGCGTTGAGTACGGAGACGGAACAGCCACTGCAGGTTGACGCCTGGAGCCAGACGACCGGGATCTCGTGGGTCTTTCCCATCGTTTCGTCCTCCTTCGGCAGCTGTGTGGATCGCTCCGAGATCGATCCCGCACTATAGGCGAGCGTCGAGTGATTGCCAAACCAACGAAAACAAGTCGGTTTACATGGGAAGTAGCAGCGGGGCGTGGGAAGCTGGCAGGGAGTCTGGCGATGCCGCTCCACCGTGAGGCGTATACTCGGCGCATGCACCGATACGAGGAAGAGGGCAAGCTCGTCACCCAGATCGGATCGCTTCCGTTCATCGACGTCGATCGAGCCGTCGAGTACAGCCTGGAGCACGAGATTCCGTTCCTGCCAGAGTTGACGGCCCTCGGCGATGCGATGATGTCGTACATCGAGACGCCCGGACGTCTGAGCTGTCTCGATGCATTCAAGCGGCACCGCTTCGAGACGGTCAAGGTGCAGTGCGTCGGTCCGGCGACCCTCCTCTCCGGCGGATTCGAGGAGGACGACGCGATCTCTCGAATCTACAAACACGTCGACGCGATTCTCGATGGGTTGGTCGCCGACGAAGTGATCCTCTTCCTCGACGAGCCGAGCCTCGGCTACGTCAGCTTCGACTACGAGAGGCTGTGGGAGCCGCTGTTCGAGAGCTTCCCGGTCGTTCGCGGTGTGCACCTCTGCTGCAACATGCAGTGGGATCTGCTCTTCTCCGCGCCGATCGAGATCATCAGCTTCGATGCGTCGAGCTACGACATGACGAAGTATTACGACGGGAAGCGCCCGAGGCGGGTTGGGTGGGGGATCGAGCGACTCGAAGACATTCGCTCGTACGAGCCCGGCGATCTCATCACGCTTCCATGCGGGATGCCGGACAAGGCGTACAGCGAGCAGGATGCGATCGATCGGTTCGAGATTCTGCGCAGCGCGGCGGAGGCGATCCGTAGTACAGTGATCGACGCCTAGGTAGAGCGGACGACGAGAGGTGGCCGCATGGCTGACGGAAACGGCAGAGACGCGTTCGGGCCCCGAATCGCGGAGGTCGTTGCGCATCTCAGTCGTCTCGATCCGGACGACCTCGTTCGGCGCGGCGGGCTGACACGTGAAGGGGACGGGCTCGGGCTCGACCTTCTCGGCGTCCGCTACACCCTCTCCTGGCCCGATCTCGTCGTGCGAACCCCGACTGGTGAAGCCTGTCCCGACTTCCTGCGGATCCTCCTCCTCGATTACCTGAGCCAAGGCGACGGCGCGCCGCCGACCGCCAGGTGGATCGGCTACCAGGAGCTCCCGGACGGCGCTTTCTACCGTCAGGCGTTTCAGGGCTACTCGGGAGATCGGCTGGTGCGCGAACTCGGCGGCGACGTCGACGTCTTCCGCCGCGCGGCGGAGGCGATCGGCGGAGAGCCGATCGAGATGGGAGACGCCGGCTACGCGTTCCGGGTCTTGCCGAACGTGCCGCTGGCGATTGTCTGGTGGGCGGGGGACGAAGAGTTGCCGGCGAACGCCACCGTCCTGTTCGACGAAGTGGCCGGACGCTACCTCCCGGCCGACGGCCTCGCCCTTCTCGGCAGCATGCTGTGCAGCGCCCTTCGAAAGGCGGCGGCATGAAGCTCGCCGTCGCGGGAAAGGGAGGGGTTGGGAAGACGACGCTCGTTGCGCTCCTCGCGCGGGAGGCGGTCGGTGCCGGCTATCGCGTGCTCGTGATCGACGCCGATCCGGACGCGAACCTGGCGACGACGCTCGGCTTCCCGGAGCCGGTCTGTCCGCTGGCGAACGAGGAAGAGCTCGTCGCCGAGCGCGCGGGCTCCGGTGGGTTCGTCCGCCTCAATCCGACGGTCGACGACATTCCCGAGCGCTACACCGTGGAACGAAATGGGATTCGCCTGATCGTTCTCGGCGGGATCCGCGGCGGCGATCGCGGCTGTGCCTGCCCGGCGAACGTCTTGCTGAAGTCTCTTCTAGCGCACCTCCTGGTGAAGGAGCGCGACGTCGTCCTCCTCGACATGGAGGCCGGCATCGAGCACCTCGGACGCGGGACGGTGAAGAGCGTCGATGGGCTTCTGTTGGTCGTCGAGTCGGACCGGAAGACGCTCGAGACGGCGGAGCGGACGGTCGCGCTCGCCCACGAGATCGGCATCGAGCGCATCCTGGCGGTCGTCAATCGTGTTCGCGAGGCGGCGGAGGTCGAAGAGGTGCGCGCGGCGCTTCCCGATGGGGTTGACGTCGTCGGCGTCGTCCCCGAGCTGGAGTCGATTCGAGCCGCTTCTCGCCGCGGCCCGCTGCCGCCGGAACGGCCCGACGTGGGCCTGCGGGAGCTGTTTTCGGCCATCGAATCCAGGTTGGACGTGGCGCAAGCCTAGTCGGCGTTCATTCAGACCAGCTCAGGTCTTGCCGAAACGTCCCTTGAAATGGTATGGTGTCTTCGGCGAGCAAGCACCGCAAACGACATGCCCATGTGACGCCGTAGAACGACCCGCCTGCTCGCATGTTCTTGTGTGAATCGGAGTCGCGCACCGAGGAGGTGGACGCATGTCGAGAATCATCGCTACGGCGGCGATTCGCGGGGCCCACGCGTACGTCGAGCAGGCTCGGACGACGCTCCACGAGGCCATCGAGGCCTACGGTCCCGACCGGAAGGTCGAATTCCCAGACACGGCTTACTTCTTGCCGCTCACGCTTGCTCTCACCGGATTGGAGGTCGACAGCCTGGGCGACGCACAGACGGCGCTCGGGCGAGCTGAGGCGCTCCTGCCGCCGGTTCCGACCGACGCCCAGTGGCTTCCGTACCTCGGACACGCCCTCGATGCCGGTGCCGCGACGTTGATCGCGGAGGAGTTGATCGAGGCGCTCAAGTACGTGAACGGGTTCGAGCCGGAGGAGCCGTGGCTCGGGTTCACAGGCGACGCCGTCCTTCGGCTTCAGGGGATCAAGCTCGTCGACGGCCGGATGCCCGGCTTCGCGGCGATCGCCGGAGCGATGCCGACGAACGAGGAAGCGGTCGCGCTGGCGCGGTCTCTTCAGGAGCGCTCGATCCTCGTCTTCATGGCGTCGAACACGAAGGGGCGATCGTTCGCCGAGCAGCTTGCCGAAGAGGGCGTCGAGATGAACTGGGACACGTTCCTCGTCCCGTACGGGAAGGAGACGTCGGCCGCCGTCCACGCGCTCAACTTCGCCGCACGTGCTGCGATGACATTCGGCGGAGTCAAACCGGGCGATCTCGACGCCGCGCGGAAGATCCTGCTCTACAACAAGGAGCGTGTGTTCGCGTTCGTCCTCGCGCTCGGCGCGGACTACGGCCCGTCCGACAACGGGAACGGCGCCCAGCTTCTGACCGACGAGAAGTACGCCACCGCCGCCGGAGCGATCAACTTCGGCTTCCCGGTTATTTCCGACGTCGAGATCCCGCAGATCCTTCCCCGCGGAATCTGCACGTACGAACACGTCGTCTCCGGGATCCCGCGGGACCGGATCGTCAGCAAGGCGGTCGAGGTCCGCGGACTGAAGCTGAAGATGAGCGAGATCCCGATCCCCGTCCCGTACGGGGCGGGCTTCGAAGGAGAGCGGGTCCGCAAAGAGCAGATGCAGATCCAGTTCGGCGGGAAGTACACCGAGTCGTTCGAACTCGTTCGCGGCCGGGCGATGAACGCGATCGAAGACGGGAAGATCGAGCTCATCGGCCCGGACATCGACGAGATCGAGGTCGGCGGCGCGCTGCCGCTCGGCGTCGTCGTCGAGGTCGCCGGGCGGAACTTCAAGGAGGACTTCGAGACGGTCGTCGAGCGGCGGATCCACGAGTTCGCGTCGTGGGCGTTCGGCGTCTTCCACATGGGACAGCGCGCGATCGTCTGGGTGCGAATCTCGAAGGACGCGTACGAGAAAGGGTTCCGCCTGAAGCACTACGGAGAGATGCTGGTCGTCAAGCTCCGCGAGGAGTTCTCGGCGATCATCGACAAGATCCAGGTCACGATCTACACCGACGAGGCGAAGATGGCCAAGCCGCTCGAGGAGGCGCGGACCGTCTACCACCAGCGCGACGATCGAATCAAGGGAATGGTCGACGAGGACGTCGACACGTACTACTCATGCATCCTCTGTCAGTCGTACGCACCGGACCACGTCTGCGTCGTCACACCGGAGCGCCTCGGGCTCTGCGGCGCGTACACCTGGCTTGACTGCGCCGCGAGCTTCGAGATGAATCCGCGCGGGCCGAATCAGCCGATCGCCAAGGGGGACACGCTCGACGAGGTGAAGGGGCAGTGGCGCGGCGTGAACGAGTACCTCGAAGTCGCGTCGAACGGAAACCTCGAACGGTTCAACGCCTATTCGATGATGGAGGATCCGATGACGAGCTGCGGCTGCTTCGAGTGCATCACCGCGATCCTCCCCGAGACGAACGGCGTGATGATCGTCAACCGCGAGTTCGAGGGCATGACGCCCGTCGGGATGAGCTTCTCGACGATGGCCGGCCAGATCGGCGGGGGGATCCAGACACCGGGGTTCATCGGCATGGGTAAGCTGTACATCTCGAGCCGCAAGTTCATCTCCGCCGACGGCGGCATCGAGCGTGTCGTCTGGATGCCGAAGATCCTGAAAGAGGAGATCCGCGAGCGGCTTGAGGAGCGGTTCGAGGAGCTCGGAAAGACTGACCTGTTCGATAAGATTGCGACGGAGGAAGACGCGACGACGAGCGAGCAGCTGCTCGCGTACCTGGAGAAGGTCGGTCATCCGGCGCTCTCGATGGAACCGATGATGTAAGGAGGAACGGGGAGGACCATGGCGAAGGTCACCGGCATCGACATCTACAAGCTGCTCCCGAAGACCAACTGCGGCGACTGCAACTTCCCGACGTGCATGGCGTTCGCGATGCAGGTCGCCGCGAAGAAGGCCGCCCTCGACCAGTGTCCGCACGTCTCGGACGAGGCGCAGTCCGCCCTCGGCGACGCTCAGGCTCCGCCGATGCGAACGGTGACAATCGGTGTCGGGGAGACCGCGCTGTCCATCGGAGGGGAGACGGTTCTCTTCCGTCACGAGGAGAAGTTCCATCATCCGACCGGCGTGGCGATTCGCGTCTCCGACTCGCTCTCCGACGACGAGATCGACGGCCGCCTGGACGCCGTCGCGAACCTGCGCTTCATCCGCGTCGGCGAGGAGATCGGGGTCGACTTGGTCGCGGTCGAGTGCGAAAGCGGGGACGCCGATCGCTACGGGGCGGCGGTGAAGCGCGTCGCGGAGAAGACGGCGCTTCCGCTCGTCCTCCTGTGCGAGGACGGCGCGGTTCTCGGCGCTTCGATCGACGGCCTCGCCGAGCGTCGGCCGCTTGTCGGCCCGACGACTGAAGGGAACTGGGAGGCGATCGCCGCGATCGCGGCGGAGAAGAAGCTTCCGATTCTCGTTCGATCCGGCTCCCTCGACGGGCTCGCCGATTTGACTGAGAAGCTCAAGGGGAAGGGGATCGAGGACGTCGTCCTACAACCGGACGCGGGGAGCCTCGTCGACGCGCTCACGCAATTGGCCCAGCTCCGCCGGCTCGCTCTGGAGAAGGTCTTCCGGCCTCTCGGTTACCCGACGTGCGTGGCGGCCGTCGGCGAGTCGACCTCCGCGCAGTCGCTCGCGGCGGAGGCGGGCGTCTGCCGGTACGCGGGAATCGTGATCACCGACGCCGCGACGCCGGAGGAGATCCTCCCGATCCTGACCGCTCGCCAGAACATCTACACCGATCCGACGGTGCCGAACGCGATCGAGGCGAAGCTGTACGAGATCGGAAGCCCCGGCGCGGACGCCCCGGTGATTCTGACGACGAACTTCGCGCTCACCTACTTCACCGTTGCCGGTGAGGTGGAGAACAGCAAGGTGCCGGCGTACATCACGGTCATCGACACCGAGGGGCTCGGCGTCCTCAACGCGTACGCCGACGACAAGCTGACCGGCGAAGGAATCGTCAAGGCGGTGACCGAGCAGGGCGGGATGGATCGCGTGAGCCACAACAAGCTCATCATCCCAGGCTTGGTCGCCGTTCTGCGGATGGAGATCCAGGAGGAGTCAGGGTGGGAGGTGATCGTCGGTCCGGAAGACGCCGCAGGGATCCCCCACTTCCTCCGAACGGAGTGGGGCGGCTAGCCGACGACTCATGGGAACGGTCCGCGTCAGATTCGAGCCGGAGGGCAAGACCGTCGAGGTACGCGAGGGAGCCACGCTCCTCGACGCCGCTCGCGCCGCCGGGGTCTTCCTGTCCTCGATCTGCGGGGGAGACGGAATCTGCGGTCGTTGCCGCGTCCAGGTCCTCTCCGGCGTCGTTGCCGCAGAGCCGACTGCTCTTCTCAGTCGCGAGGAGATCCGCGACGGGTTCGTCCTCGCCTGCCAAACGCGCGTCACCGAGGACGTCGAGGTCAGGGTGCCGCCGGAGGCACGCGGCGACGGCGCACAGATCCTCGTCGACGAGGATGCCCGGCGGTTCCGTGCGCTCGTGCCTGCGCTCGGCGCCGCTGCCGAGTACCCGTACGCCCCGATTGTGTCGAAGCTCTCCGTCGAACTCCCGCCGCCGACGCTGCAGGACTACCTTGGCTGCAAGGAGCGGCTGTACCGTGAGATCCGCCGCCGTGTCGACGCACCGAGAATGCAGATGGGACTCAAGGTCCTCCAATCGCTGCCGCAGCAGCATCGCGACGCCGCGTGGCAGATTACGGCGACGCTCGGGCATCGAGGCGACACGATCGAGGTCATCCAGATCGAGGAGGGGGACCGGACCGACGCCGCGTACGGGATCGTCGTCGACGTCGGCACGTCGACCGTCGTCGCTCATCTGGTCGATCTGATCTCTTCGGAAACGCTCGACGCGGAGGCTTGCTACAACTCCCAGATCCCGTACGGCGCCGAAGTGACCCGCCGGATCATTCACGCCGAACGTGAGGGCGCCGGGCCGCTTCGCGAAGCAGTGATCGGCGACGTCAACGGGCTGATCAACACCCTCGTCACGCGATCCGGCGTCGAACTGCATGATGTGATCGCCTGCTTCGCGTCCGGGAACACGACGATGCTCCACTTCCTCCTCGGGCTCGATGCGTCGCACATTCGCAAGTCGCCGTACGTCCCCGCGGTGACGAATCCGCCTCCCGTGCGTGCGGCGGAGGTCGGAATCCGGATCAATCCGCGCGGCATCCTCTATGCGATGTCCGCGATCGGTGGATGGGTCGGCGGCGACATCACCGCCGGGATTCTCGCCACAGGGCTCGCCGAGGCGGATCGTCTGACGATGCTCATCGACGTGGGGACGAACGGCGAGATCGTCTTGGGAAATCGAGACTGGATGCTCGCTTGCGCGACATCGGCGGGGCCGGCGTTCGAGGGAACCGGCGTTCGATGCGGAATGCGCGCCTCCCGTGGTGCGATCGAGCGTGTCGCGATTGCCGGAGACGGATCGATCGAGGTGGAGACGATCGGAGGCGGGGAACCGCGGGGGATCTGCGGCTCCGGCCTGATCGACGCGATTGCCGGGCTGTTCGAAGCGGGGATCCTCGACCGCTCTGGACGCCTCCTGCCGGATCGTTCGCCGCGGGTCCGGGAGGTCGACGGCCGAGTCGAGTTCGTCCTCGCTGAGGCAGGGGAGGGCGGAGCCGATGCGGACATCGTGGTCACGCAGCCGGACATCGAGAACGTTCTCCGCGCCAAGGCGGCCATCTACGCCGGGGCGAAGATCCTTCTTGAGTCGACGGAGCACTCGTTCGCCGACGTCGAACAGCTCCTGATCGCCGGTGGGTTCGGGAACTACCTCGACGGCAGGAAAGCCGTCCTCCTCGGGATGATTCCCGACATCCCGGTCGAGCGGATCCACTTCGTCGGTAACACGTCCGTGATCGGCGCGAAGATGGCGCTCCTTTCAGCTGACGCGCTACGCCGAAGCGAGGAGATCGCGCGGAGCGCGACGTACTACGACCTGATCACGTACCCCGACTACTACGAGGAGTTCATGTCGGCCAAGTTCCTGCCGCACACTGATCTTGGGCTGTTCCCTTCGGTCGCCGAAGTTGTCGGCTCGCCGACGGGCGAAGGGAGGGCGATCGAGCGATGAGCCTGACGATCGCCGTCGCGGGAAAGGGAGGGACGGGCAAGACGACGCTGTCCGCGCTGATGATCCGCGCGCTGCACGAGCGGGGGATCACGCCGATTCTGGCGGTCGACGCCGACCCGAACGCGAACCTCGGAGAGGCGCTCGGACTCGTCGCCGACCGAACGATCGGACAGCTGCAAGCGAAAACGCTGAAGCAGATCCACGATCTGCCGGCCGGCGTTCCGCTCGGCAGGCATTTGGAGTACGAACTCCATCAAGCGATCGTCGAGGGCGAGGGAATCGACCTTCTGGTGATGGGACACGGAGAGGGGCCCGGCTGTTACTGCGCCGTGAACCATATCCTGCGCCGGTCCCTCGACGCCCTGCGGTCGTCGTACCGCTGCACGATCCTGGACAACGAGGCCGGGATGGAGCACCTGTCCCGCCGCGTATCCCATGGCATCGATCACCTGATCGTCGTCTCCGACGCGACGCCCACGGCCCTTCGTTCCGCCGGGCGGATCGGAGGGATCGCCGACGCCCTCGAACTGGAGATCGGACGCCGATGCCTCGTCCTGACCGGACTGCGCGGCGATCTCTCGGATCTCGCCGCCGCGGAAGCGGAGCGGACCGGACTCGAGATCGCAGCGCGGATCCCGTTCGACGAGGAAGTTGCGGAACTTAATCTGTCCGGCCGCCCGCTCGCGGAGCTGTCCCGCGAGGCCGTTTCGCTGGCCGAGGTATCCGACATGCTTGAGACGCTGCTCGAAAAGGAGGAAGTCGCGTGAGCGTTGAGATTCCCGATGTCAAGAAGAGCTGGCCGCACGCGATCAACGCCGTGACGATCGGCGCCACGTCCGCCGACGGCGGGACGCGGACGTCGACGGTCACTGTCGGCGGCGAGACGACCCTTCCGTTCTACCACTTCGAGGGCGAGATGCCGAACCGCCCGATTGTGGCGATGGAGGTGTGGGACGTCCCGGCCGAGGACTGGGCCGACGCCGTGCGGGAGCCGTTCGCCGATGTCCTCGCCGATCCCGCCGCGTGGGCGAAGGCGTGCGTCGAGCAGCACGGCGCCGAGGCGATCTGCCTCCGGCTCAAGGGCTGTGACCCGAATGGCGCGAACCGGTCGTCGGAGGAGGCGGCCGAGGCGGCGAAGGCGGTGGCAGGTGCGATCGGGGTGCCTTTGATCGTCTGGGGCTGCGGCAACGACGACAAAGACAACGAGGTCTTCCCCGTTGTTGCCGAGGCGCTCTCAGGCGAGAACTGCCTCCTCGGAACGATCACCGAGGACAGCTACAAGACATTGACCGCGGTCGCCACCGCGTACGGGCACAAGCTGATCGCGGAGTCTCCGGTCGACATCAACATGGCGAAGCAGATCAATATCCTCGCGCTCGACGTCGACTTCCCCGCGGAGGACATCGTCATCTTCCCGAGCACCGGCGCACTCGGCTACGGTCTCGAGTACGTCTACTCGATCATGGAACGATTGCGAATCGCGGGGCTGAAGGGAGACAAGGTCGTGGCGATGCCGATGCTCTGCGACGTCGGAGCGGAGGCCTGGTCGGTGAAGGAGGCGAAGGCGCCGGAGGAGGAAGTGCCTGGTTGGGGCGACGTCGCTGTCCGTGGCCCGCTGTGGGAAGCGTCGACGGCGACCGTCTACCTGCTTGCCGGAGCTGATCTTCTGATCATGCGCCACCCGGAGGCGGTGCGGCTGACGAAAGAGACGATCGGCCGGCTGATGGGGGGTGGCGCAGGGTGATCCTGATTGGGGAGCGGATCAACGCCGGATTCAAGGACATTGCCAACGCGATTCGAATCAAGGATCCGACCGCCGTCGAGAAGTGGGCGGTCGCGCAGGCCGAGGCGGGCGCGACGTACCTCGATGTCAACATCGGCGCGGCGTCGCGTGATCCGGCGGACATGGGATGGCTGGTCGAGGTCGTGCAGAAGGCGGTCCCGACGAAGATCTCGGTCGACTCGACGAAGATCGAAGCGATCGAGGCCGGTCTCGACGCGATCGACGGGCGCGGCGTCCTGATCAACTCGACGACCGCGGACCCGGGGAAGCTCGAGCGAATCGTCCCACTGGCGGTGAAGTACGACGCGACGCTCCTCGGCCTGGCGATGGACGATCGCGGGAGCCCGCAGAACGTCGAGCGCCGGGTCGAGAACGGCGCGATGGTCTTCATGGCGGCGATGGAGGCGGGCCTCCCACCGGAGCGGATCATCCTCGATCCGATCCTGATGCCGATCAAGTTCATGCAGGAGCAGGCGCCGTTCGTTCTCGAGGCGATCGAGCAGTACACCAACCTCTCCGATCCGCCGCCGCACATCTCGGTCGGCTTGTCGAACATCGGCTCGAAGACGACGGAACGCGGACGGATCGTCCGCACGTTCCTCGTGATGGCGATGGCGAAGGGGCTCGACGCGGCGATCTGCAACGTTTGCGACGAGGAGACGATCGCCGCCGTCGCGACGGCCGAGCTGGTACTGAACAAGGAGATCTACAGCGACTCGTACGTCCGGGCGTTTCGGATGCGACAGGGATCGTAAGGAGGAGACGGTGACGAACGAGAAACCGCGGAGCATCGACAGGGCGTCGCTCGAGATCCTCAAAGCGGACGACGGCGCTCACGAGACCGCTTGGGATCGACTCGACGCGATGCAGCCTCAATGCAAGTTCGGCGGCGAGGGCGTCTGCTGCCGGATCTGCAGCATGGGCCCCTGCCGGATCATTCCCGGCAAGACCGATCGAGGGGTCTGCGGTGCCGACGTTGACACGATCGCCGCGAGGAACCTGGTCCGGATGATTGCCGGCGGCGCGGCCGCACACTCCGATCACGGCCGGGACGTTGCGCACGCCCTCCTGCTCGCGGCGCGGGACGAGTCGAGCGACTACGAGATCAAGGATCCGACGAAGCTCCGGCAGGTCGCCGCGGCCTACGGGATCGGTCAGAACGGCGCGTCGGACCGGGAGATCGCGATCGCCGTCGCCGAGCGGGCGCTCGGCAACTTCGGCCAACAGGAGGGAGAGCTCGAGCTCGCCTTCCGCGCGCCGGCGAAGCGCGTTGCCCGATGGAAGGAGGCGGGCGTCGTGCCGCGCGGCGTCGACCGCGAAATCGTCGAGATCATGCATCGGACCCACATGGGCGTCGACACGGACTACAAGAACCTCGTGCAGCAGGGGATCCGCTGCTCGCTCTCAGACGGGTGGGGCGGGTCGATGATTGCCACAGAGCTGCAGGACGTCCTGTTCGGCACGCCGACTCCGATCCGGGGGAAGGTCAACCTCGGAGTGCTCGACGAGAAGCAGGTCAACCTCGTCGTCCACGGCCACGAGCCGGTCCTCTCGGAGATGGCGGTCGCGGCGGCTCAGGATCCGGAGCTGCTGAAGGAAGCGGCCGACGCTGGTGCAACGGGAATCAACGTCTCTGGCATCTGCTGCACGGCGAACGAGATTCTGATGCGTCACGGCGTTCCGATTGCCGGAAACTTCCTCCAGCAGGAGCTCGCGATCATGACTGGCGCGGTCGATCTGATGATGGTCGACGTGCAGTGCATCATGCCTGCGCTCGCCGACTTGGTGAACCACTATCACACGAAGCTCATCACGACGTCTCCGAAGGCGAAGTTCCCCGGAGTCGAGCACGTCGAGTTCTCCGAGGAGCGCGCACTGGAGATCGCCAAGAGGATCGTCCGAATGGCGATCGAGAACTTCGGCAAGAGGGACCGGAAGCCGTTCATCCCGGACGAGACGATGGATCTCGTTGCCGGGTTTACCGCCGAATCTGTGTTCTCCTTCCTCGGTGGGACGTACCGTTCGACGTACCGGCCGCTCAACGACGCGATCATCGACGGTCGGCTGCGCGGGGCCGCAGGCGTCGTCGGCTGCAATAACCCGAAGATCACCCACGACTGGGCGCACGTCGAGATGGCGAAGGAGCTGATCAAGAACGACGTGCTCGTCGTCACGACCGGCTGTTCGGCGATCGCCGACGCGAAGCAGGGTCTGCTCCGACCGGAGATCGCGTTCGACCTCGCGGGCGACGGGCTGAAGGAGATCTGCGAGACGGTCGGGATTCCGCCCGTGCTGCACGTCGGTTCGTGTGTAGACAACGCCCGAATTCTGATGACTCTGACGAACATGGTGAACGAAGGCGGCCTCGGGGAGGACATCTCCGATTTGCCTGTCGCAGGGGCGGCGCCAGAGTGGATGAGCGAGAAGGCGGTCTCGATCGGCTTCTACTTCGTCTCGTCCGGCGTGTTCACCACGCTCGGGATGCCGTTCCCGATCGAGGGATCGGAGAACCTGATGCGCTACGTCACCGACGAGATCGAGAAGGACGTCGGTGGGAAGTTTGCGTTCGAGCCGGACCCGATCGCGGCGGCCCGGCTGATGATCGACCACATCGATGCGAAGCGGGCGGCGCTGAAGCTGAAGGACGTCATGTACGCCTGAGCGCCGGCCAGGAGAAGCCAGGGAACCGGATGAGGCCGGTGGCCGAAACGACGTAAGGAGGCAGTGTGGCAGGGAAAGTCCCATCGGATCTTGAGATTGCGCAAGCGGCGAAGCTTCTTCCGATCACCGACATTGCGGCGAAGCTCGGCATTCTCGAAGACGAAGTCGAACCGCACGGGAAGTGGAAGGCGAAGGTCTCGCTCGACATCCTCGATCGGCTCGGCGATCGGCCGAACGCGAAGTACATCGACGTGACCGCGATCACGCCGACGCCGCTCGGCGAGGGAAAGTCGACGACGATGGTCGGCCTTACGCAGGCGCTCGGCACCGTCCTCGGCAAGAACGTCATGTGCTGCATCCGTCAGCCGAGCATGGGGCCGACGTTCAACATCAAGGGCGGCGCCGCCGGCGGCGGTTACTCGCAAGTCGTGCCGATGGAGGACTTCAACCTCCACCTGACGGGCGACATCCACGCGATCTCCGTCGCACACAATCTCGTCGCCGCGGCGCTCGACACGCGCCTCTTCCACGAGTCGCGTCAGTCCGACGCAGGGCTGGCGAAGCGCGGCGTGAAGAGGCTCGACATCGATCCCGACACGATTACCTGGCGACGCGTGGTCGACATCTGCGATCGGACGCTCCGCGAAATTCAGGTGGGCTTCAACGACGACAAACTGAAGGACGGCTCGCCGAGCCCGGTCTTCCCGAGGAAGACGGGCTTCGACATCACCGTCGCCTCAGAGATCATGGCGATCCTGGCGCTCGCGACGTCGCTTGAGGACATGCGTGCGCGGTTCGGGAAGATGGTCATCGGCCTCGACAAGAAGGGGAATCCGGTGAACGTCGAGCAGCTTGGCGTCGCCGGCGCGGTCACGGTGCTGATGAGAGAAGCGCTGATGCCGACCCTGATGCAGACGCTTGAGGGGCAGCCGGCGTTCGTTCACGCCGGGCCGTTCGCCAACATCGCGCACGGGAACAGCTCGATCATTGCAGACAAGATCGCCGTCAAGCTCGGCGACTACGTCGTGACGGAGTCCGGCTTCGGCGCGGATATCGGGATGGAGAAGTTCTTCGACATCAAGTGCCGAACCTCCGGACTGATCCCGAACGCCGTCGTTCTTGTCGCCACTGTTCGTGCGCTCAAGATGCACGGTGGCGGACCGACGGTGTCGCCGGGGGCGCCGCTCGCGGAGGAGTACACGAAGGAGAACCTCGAGCTTCTCGCGGAGGGGCTCTGCAATCTCGGGGCGCACATCCGCAACGCGCGCAAGTTCGGGATTCCGGTGGTGGTGGCGGTCAACGCGTTCCACACCGACGTGCCCTCCGAGCTCGAAATGATCCGCGAGTACGCGATCGGCCAGGGCGCGGAGGACTCGGTCGTCACGACGCACTGGGCCGACGGCGGGAAGGGCGCCGGCAAGTTTGCCGAGGCGGTCGTTGCCGCCTGCGAGAAGCCATCGGATTTCGAGTTCCTCTATCCGCTCGAGTGGTCGATCAAGGAGAAGATCGAGAAGATCGCGACGGACATCTACGGGGCCGACGGCGTGTCGTACGAGCCGCTCGCGGAGAAGCAGATCGCCGACTACGAGCGGGCCGGCTTCGGCAAGCTTCCGATCTGCATGGCGAAGACGCACCTTTCCCTGTCGCACGATCCGACGCTCAAGGGTGAGCCGAAGGGATTCACGGTTCCTGTGCGCGAAGTTCGCGCGTCTGTCGGCGCCGGCTTCATCTACCCGTTGATCGGGTCGATGAGCACGATGCCCGGCCTGGCGACGCATCCGGCGTTCATGGACATCGACATCGACGAAGACGGCAACCTGACGGGGCTGTTCTAGGCTGCCCATGGCGAAGCCGGCGGCGGAGTGGATCGAGGCGTATGCAGGGCGGCCGGAGGAGTTGATCCGAGCGCTCCAGGTTGTGCAGGAGGAGGCCGGATTCATCTCGTCGGAGATGGAGTCGCGGGTGGCGGAGGTCATCGGCGTTCCGGTCGGCCAGGTTCACGGAGTCGTCACCTTCTACCACCTGTTCCGGACGACGCCCGCTGGCCTGCACACGATCCGTCTCTGCCTCGGGACCGCCTGTCACGTCCTCGGCGCGGATCGGATCTTGGCGACACTCGAGGAGGAACTCGGAATCTCGGTCGGGGGAACGACGGAAGACGGCACCTTCAGCCTCGAGGCCGTCCGCTGTCTCGGGACGTGCAGCCTTGCGCCGGTGATGATGGTCGAC
>Ga0272441_10005071_pt1 | contig 23241 bp, 20 predicted proteins | sample SSMProp6N_FD_193582 | JGI IMG/M metagenome (GOLD analysis project Ga0272441, IMG submission 193582) | Marine sediment archaeal communities from Little Sippewissett salt marsh, Falmouth, MA, United States - SSM-Prop-6N | ecosystem: Environmental > Aquatic > Marine > Wetlands > Sediment ...
CGTGCGACGATTTCCTTCCCGGTTCCGTTCTCTCCGGTGATAAGGACACGCGAGTTGGTCGGGGCGACCTGCTTGATTAAGGACCGCATTCGGTCGAGGGCGGGGGAGGTGCCGACCATCTTGTACTCCTCGGTCGCCGCATCCTCTCTCAATAGAAGGTTCTCGCGCTCGAGTTCTATCTGCCTGAGGGCATTTCTGAGAGTGAGGAGGAGCCTTTCGAGATCGAGAGGTTTTTCGAGGAACGTGTACGCTCCAAGTTTCGTTGCCTCGACTGCGGTCGTGATCGTGGAGTGGCCGCTCATCATTATGACCGGACGCATTGTGTCGTCTCGTCTCAGTTCCCTCAGAACCTGGAGCCCGTCGATGTCCGGGAGCCACACGTCAAGAAGCACGCAGTCGATGTTGAATTCGCTCGCTCTCGCGAGGCCGTCCGCAGCGTTTGCAGCCGTGATTGTCTCGTGACCCTCGTCGGAGAGTATCCCGGACAGGGTTTTGAGGATGTTCTCCTCGTCGTCGATTATCAGTACTCGTGCCATGATGTGATTAGTTCTGCAATCCGTGTTCCAACGATATAATAGGGCATTCGGGGGTAAATATACAGAAAAATGTGGCAAAAATTACACACCCCCTGGGTTAACAGGGGGTGTTTTCGGGGATTTTAGTCCTGTAGTACTTCTGGTATCGTTAAGTGCTATTTTCAGCGATTGTAGTCGAGCCACAGCTCCATGCCATCTACAGCCTGCGGGCTTAAGAGAACCATCATGACCTTCATCCGCGCGCGACCCTCGTTCATCTGGTCAAGGTGTGCGCCGAACTGCTCACGGAGTTCCTCACGTTCTTCATCATCGAGGTTCCGGAACCACTCGCGACCCATCTGACCATGTTCTCCACCGTGCTGGCCGGGGCCTGCCCAGTCCTGCGCACGTTCGCGGATCTGGTCGGCGCCGGGACCCATCTGGCTGCAGAGCTGGTCCATCTGATCTTCTGTCAGAACTTCGAGGGCTTCGTCGAGAATTCCATGAAGCTGATCGCGGACTTCGCCGGGATCGTGCTGCTCGCGAATCTCACCCATGAGTTCCCTCATGTGGCCGGGATCCGGCTCCTCACCGCGAAGCGCGGCATCAAGCTGGTTTTCGAGCTGTGTCTTTACCATCTCGCGTGCATCGGAGAACTCTTCGTCCATTATGTCCTGTGCCTCGCGTGCGAGTACTATCCACTGGCTGACCTGGCTGGATGTCATTTCAAATTTATTGATCTGGTGAACGGTCATTATAAGTCCGCCCAGTTCCCGAATTTCTTCATCCTGCATTAGAAACTGCATTCCGAATATCGCTTCCGGTCCATGTCCCATACCGTAACCGGGACCCTGCATTCCGGGGACCTGTCCGGAACCCTGGCCACGGCCCATCATTCCGGGGCCGCTTCCATCTCCGGGGCCCTGCTGCATTCCCTGGCCCATTCGGGGCTGCGTCCGTCGATTCTGGCCCTGCGCGTAAAGTGCGCCGCCAACAACGAGGATTATCAGAAATGCGATGAGCCCGATGAGGCTCCATCGATTAAAGTGTTTTCTTGTGCTGCTGTTCATCTCATTTCTCCTTGGTCTTTTCGTATCCGTTTACATCCGTCTGTCGTTCAGTTGGACGAGTTCCCGGAAAAAATGTTCCCGCATTTTTACACAATTTTCAAATGTCCATAGTAATGATATACTCCCATCCGGCCGATGCCGTCAGCACCTCGAAAATCAAAAACCAGGCGCGTCTACCCGCTGCCTGTCAGAACCCTCGGATTCGGACTGCTTCTTGTCGCATGGTGGCTCCTTTCAATCGAGCTTCCCGCAAGGAACCTGTCAACAATACGAAACACCTACGGTATCAGCCAGACCTATCCCGTGATAACCGATTTTGTGCATGATCTTACAACCGGGCTACAGAGTTTCCGGTGGCTGGGTGCGATTTTTATCATCGCGCTGACAATCTGCCATTACGTTCTCTGGAAGAGGTTCGAAAAATGGGACGCCTGGCCCAAATTCCTCTTCAGGTTCGGGGTTGTGGTTTTTTACGTACTTCTCTACGGGTTCTTCTTTGTAATGTTCCTTGGAGCTGAACTTCCCCTGTGGCTCTGGCCCAGGGCGACCGGGGGGGCTGGTTAAATGAGTACATCCAGGCGGAAAGCGCGTGAACTCGCTCTTAGCTGCATGTACGAGGCCGAGGTCGGGAAGCACGACATCAAAGATGTCATCGAGCGGACTATCGAGGACCAGGAAGTAAAAGGCAGGTCGCGCGATTTTCTCAGGGACTCCGTTCAGATTGCGTGGGATAAACGTACGGAATCCGACAGTATCATCTCCGAACTCGCCGTCGGCTGGAAGATTGACAGGGTTGCAAGGATCGACCTCTGCATCCTCAGACTCGCCATAGTAGAGCTTGTTGTCGGTCATGAAGATGATCGGCCACCGGACTCAATTGTGATAAACGAGGCGATTGTTCTCGCGAAGAAATTCTCAACCGAGGACAGCGGCAAATATATTAACGGAATTCTCGCAAGTGTTGTGAAGGGCAGGGCTAAGTACAGGGCCCGGCTGACTGATGGTGAGTCCGACTAGTCGGTTCTTACGCCACCCATGTTGCCTGAAAATCCGGCTGGTTCGTTGAGGTGTTTTTCCTGCACACTTTCCCCCGATGATTCCCCTTCGAGGAGTATGGTCTGACCTTCACCTTCGGGAGGGCTGAACGTGCGCCCATCAGTGAGGACCATGATCACTCCGTCCGGAATTCCGTCCGGTGCGCCGTAGAGCACCTCGTCGTATTCCTCTCTCAGGAAATAATATGGTAACTGAGGCCCTGTATGTTCGTCACCGCCGCCGAATAATTCCGGAAGTCCACCGATCCGTGGCAGGTCGTCGAAATACCCGTATCCGCATAAAATCTGGTTATTGGCGTTTTCGAGGGCGAAATCAGGATATGACCACTCAATGGGATTTCCATCGGGATCGTACGGCATCAGCCGGATAACATCCACACCATCGCTCTTCAGGTCGCCATACGCCCCGAGGATGAAATGCTGAAGGTCGGTCTCGATGCCCATGTTGGGATAAACGAATGTTTCGTCTGTGTTTAACGGACGGCCGGTTGAGCGATAGAAGAAATTTCCCGGCCACCATGTTTTGATGAAATCCGTATCGGAATCAGGATTGATAAGTCCTCCCATCGCGTAGTAGACATTTGAGGCACGGTGAATGAAGTACTCCGGGACGTTGTTGTAATCGCCATGATCAAGAGTGCGGCGGGTTTCAATAAGCGAGTGACGCGGGAATCCGGTTAAATCCTCACCCGCAAAGTACTCGGGATCATCGAGTCCCATACCCATAATCGTTCCCTCAAAACCGAACCTCGGATCGCCGGTTCCATGCTCCTCTTCATAGCCAGTGTACATAAGCGCCGGAATCTGTCGTGCCGATGCTGTAAACGGATTTTCCGGATAGGAGCTCAGGTACCCAAGTTCGATCAGAGGGTCGTTTACGTGCTCATTGAAATAAGTACTTCCTTCGGGTGGCTCAACGAAGTTCGGAAGGTCCCATTTAGCATGCCATTCACTCCAGCCCCTGGAGTCGCCGCCAAGAAGGTACTCAGGATATTCATTGAAATCGGTGTAGTAACGTTCGAGAGCGATGTGGATTGAATGAAGCCCCGCCTTTGTCTCGGCCTCCCGTGGCGGTGGATGTCCCCTGGGTACAACGAGTATGTAAAGAAATATACCAACGATTCCGACAAGAGCCAGGCTTATTACCAGCTCAGCCCATGTCATCCCCCGTTCGCATCTCTGATTGTTCAAAGTATCGCCCATTACCTGCCCCTGTTGATGTTATCCACTTATCTGAATTCTACCACTTCCCCGAGACTGCATCATTAACCGCATCCCAGATTTCCTGACGGAACCTCTCCTCGCCGAACTTCTCGCCCTGCTTCCGAAGCACCGGAACATCGAAGTCTGTTTTCTCAAACGTCTCGATGGCGTCCATCACGGATTCAACCGTCTGTTCCATAAATAAAACTCCGGTTTCACCATCGACTACCGTTTCGCTCGCACCGCCGACACCGTACGCGATTGTCGGCGTTCCGGCGCATGCTGCCTCGCATGGGACGATCCCGAAATCCTCAAGCGATGGATGCATGACAGCCTTCGCTCGTGCGATAAGTCCCGGGACGTCTTCTTCCTTCACAAACCCGATAAATTCAACCGTATCACCTGCAAGAGACTTCAGTCTCTCGTAGTCTCCGCCCGTGCCCCCGACAATCAGCTTCCGACCCATTTTCGCGCACGCCTCTACCGCGAGATCGAGACGCTTATAGCCAACTAATCTCGACATAACGAGATAATAATCCTCTTTTTCGTCCGGTGAACATGGCTGGAAAAGTTTATCGCGTACGGGGGGGTAGATGACCTTCCCATCGCGCTTATAGATCCGCTGTATCCTCTCCCTGATTGTCTCGCTTATCGGGAGAAAATGCGTGACCCTCTCCGAGCGTTTGACATCCCATCTCCTGAGACGCGGAACCTGGCTCTGGAAAACCGTTCGCGTAATCGTGCCCATGTTCGCTACATACGTGTCTCTTAAATCCCACACGTAACGCATCGGGGTGTAGCAGTACGATACATGCGTCGCACCCTTGTCCGGAATGCATCCCCCCGCCGCACAGTGACTCGATGAAAGGACAACGTCATATCCTCTCAGATCGTACGATTCTACAGCCTTCGGCATGAATGGGAGATAATGTCGGTAGAGTTTCAGGGCTTTCGGCCATTTCTGAAGGAAACTTGTGCGTATCTTCTCGGGCGGAAACCAGTCGCGGAAATTATCCTCGTTGTAGACAGACACGAAGATCGGCGCATCGGGCCATAACTCGGTGAAAACCTTGAGGCATCTTTCGGCCCCGCCGAGTCCGGTAAGCCATTCATGTACTAACGCCAGTTTCATAAATAAGCAATTATTATCTTTCTAAGATTCTTCAAGCACTCTTCTGTACAGTTCGATGTATTTATCCGCGATGTTATCCCACGAGAAAAGTTCTTTCATTGGATTCTTTTTATTCCTGAGTACATTAAGACGATCGGGATTGACGATCAATGGTAGAAGTGCATCCACAAGAGCCTGCGCGTCGTTTCTCTTAACAAATCTCACAAAGTCCTGATGTTCGGTTCCGGGAAGTTTCCCGTCAGGTTCGGTTGTGATGATCGGAACATTCCATGCAAGAACACCGTTAAGACTGCTTCGCCTGAAGCTGTAACCGTCGGTGAACGGAAATACTCCCAGATCAGATGCGAGGAAAATACCTGGAAGCTCATCCAGCGGAACCCGTCCAAGCCATGAAATCCGTGAGCTCACATCTGTTTTTTCTGAACGCTTCTTAAGCTCCCTGTGGAAATTGTTAACTTCGGGATCGTAGTCACCGGCGATCAGAAGGCGAATATTGATTCCCTGCATCATTAAGATTTCCATACCTTTAAACAGGATGTCGAATCCCTTTGATTTCGTCGGTGTGCCGTAGTGAAGAAGTGCGACTGAATCCCTGTCCAGACCGAGATTACTGCGGGTTCTTTCGCGGAGTCGTTTTTTTTCTTCGGGAGGGTAGTCCTCGGGTGATGGCCCCACCGGGCCGACAGGTATCGCCTCGTGTATCTTCTTGAAAACCGATGCGTGCCGTTTTTTCAGCGCGTCAAGCTCGAGCGGGCACGGCATCACGACAGCCTGCGACGGTTCGATCAGCGTGAAACTTGCCCGTTTTCTCAGGGAATGACTGAGTTTAAACTCGTGGAGTGTCACCACTATCCGGAACTTGTCCCGTCGCGATTTCAATGTCATCGGAAGGTGCGGAACTCCGAGGCTCTTTCCATAACCTTTCGCGGGATAGTGAATGTGGAGAATATCAGGTTTAATGTCCTCTATTGACTTAGCGATTTTTTTGCCCGACCAGAATCCCCATTTCTCTATTACATTATGAACCGGATAAGGTCCATTTTCCGCAGTAATTCCCTCAGCCTGCACATCCGTAACCGTCTCGATATCAAGTCCCTTCTTTATCAGCGCAAGTGCAAGCTCGTGCGCCGAATCTCCGACGCCGCAGGGCATCGGAGGATAACTTCCACATAACACGACTACTTTTCCGATATCTTTCATTTGAATCGCTAACCTTTGCACTCAGGATAACACAGGAGAAATAAGCCATCAGGCTCGATTACTATCCATATCCGCTTACAGCTTTCTCGTATCCCTCCATCACTTCGGCGCACATTTTTTCTATTGAGAACTTCTTGCTCTGCTGGATCGATGCAAGTTCACAGTCTATCCGGTTTCTTTCGTTAGTGAAAAAAGTAAGTATCGCCTGAGCCCATCCCGGAGTGTCATCAGGATCAACGAGAATTCCCGCATCGCCCACGACTTCCGGTAGACTTGTTGCGTTCGACACAATAACCGCCTTGCCCGCGGTCATCGCCTCAAGAGGAGGAAGTCCGAATCCCTCGTACCTGCTTGGATAACAGAAAACCTCGCAGCCATGATAAATTGCGGGAAGATCCTCTCTCGGCACGTATCCGACATGCATGAACTGGCCGTCGCTTGCCTGAACCAGTGACTTATTAAGTTTCTCTCCCCCGGCCCCGAGTGACCCGACCGCGACAAGTGCGGGGACGTCTTCGTCACGCCTTCTCAGTACCGATGCGACAATTCTCATCGCATCGACAAGTACCATTATGTTTTTTCTCTTTTCGATCGGGCCGACATAAAGGATGTACTTCGGGGGAAGATTGTATTTGTCACAGACAATCTCCATGTGACGTTCGTTAATTACCGCGGCGAAATCTTCTTCGCATGCAAGGTGAACGACTTTACCTTTATCATCACTTATCCAGTTAAGTTTCCTGAGGTCCTTGAGTGTTGAAAGACTGTCTGTAAATACCGTACCGCTGGAAGCCGCATGCTTTATTGCACCGGGTGCAAGCATTCTGAAGAGAAGTCTGGATTTAAACGCCATGCCGGATGGGTGAAGTCTGAACGCGAGGTCATGCACGGTGACACATGTGGGGCATCCGACATCCCGCGAGGGGGCAAGGTAGTCCGGGCCATGAATGATATCCGGTGTGATTTCCTTAACTGCCGCAGGAAGTCCCCTGGTCTCGTAAGCCCACCTGTTACCGCAGGGAACCTCGATAAGTTCCCAGTGGTCAATTCCCTCATCGTTAAGGACCTTCCGCGTTTCATCGGACCGGAATTCAGGAATGAAGCCGATGTAATTGTGATCGCTGTGGAACCTTGAAAATCCCCTTATGAGCAGGCGAAGGTATCTGCCAATTCCCCCCCTGTTAGTAAGTGCTGCAAGAGAAATTCCGATCCTCACGATTATCCCCGGCTCTTTTTAAAGAGAAAATAGCTCGCCCCGTAAAGAAGGGCGGCCGACAGGCCAATAGAGAAGATAACATGAATCAGTGCGTAAGGCATGTTTATTCCCTGGAGTAGCTGGTCGATCCCGCTGATCATCGGATTTGCCCCGGACAAACTCGACGTGTAATAAAAACCCGTGGAATCCTGGTCGAGGCTCATCAGCATGAACAGGGGATTGAATGTGAAGGAAAAGAAGAAGGGGATTGTGTGCCACGAAAACTGTGCCGCCCCGCCGCCATATCCGTAATATGCGGTAGTAAGGAACCTCCAGAACAGCATGCTTCCGGCCATTCCTGCGATGATCACGCCGTATGTAACTCCGGTCGCGAGGTATGATCGGGTGAAGACGGTCGAGAGGAAAATACCGATTGCCGAAACCACGAGACCGGCGGTAGCTATTACGAGGAACCCCCAGAAAAGGTTGTTGAAATCGAATCCTCCCAGCCAGAACGACAACGAAAGCAGCGGGAGGCTGGAGAGAACCAGCAGAAAGGCATAGCTGACACCGCTGAAGACCTTTCCTGTGACTATATCCCATGCCGTGAGAAGAGTCGTCTGCATGGTCTCGAATGTCTCGCGCTCCTTCTCGACGGTGATCGCGCTTGCTGCGTATGCGGGTGCCAGGAGAAGCACGAGAAATATCTGTGCATATAACAGCCAGAACCCAAGCTCTCTGCCGCGTTCACTCAGTTCCTCGTACTCAATGTATGAGCCGAAGTCCTTAAACTGTGAAAGAACGAAGATACTCAGGATCACCAGGTAGGCGACAATCGGAAGGACAGCCCTCATGCCTCTCATGCGGCACCTGAGCTCCTTCATGGTGATCGGATTTGAAAGTATGAGATATCTCATCCTGATTTCCAGTGAATATTACATCATATCCACGTTAAAATGGAACCTGTCAACAGCCCACTATTGAATTCTCAAATTTGAATACTCACGATTGGAGCTTTTACCTTTAGGACTACTCTGGTAAAATTCGGTTGACCTGATTCAGAAATTACTCTCAATTTTCCGGGAGGCGTGAATTCGTGCGTCTGAAATTTTCGAAAGCACTGAGCGCTGTACTAATATTTATAACAATCTCAATGGTCCTGACCGTTGTATCAATGGTCGCGGTGGCGTGGAACTCACCGCCCAGGGTTGTGAAACCCGCGGGGTTTCAGGCCATGGAGGACGCGGAGCAGGCTGATCTCGATCAGTGGCTCTTCCAGTTGTACAGGCGTTCCGGTGAATCAACCGTTGAATGGGTATCCACGGACTCCGATACACCACCTCCCGCCGCGTCGAGACAGTACCGGGACCTCATCGATAACCTGCTTTTAAGTCTTAAATACTACTACAAGCTTAACGATGAGTACGCGCCATCGGAATTTGTCTCATCATGGAGCGCCGGGACAGGCGAGAGGATTGTGAGTAACGCAAGGCTGCTCTCACTTGAAACGCATGTCAATTATCTCCTTACACTGGAGATGTACAGGAAGGTTCACTCGAAGGCGGTTTTCGACAACGACCTCGAATATGCCCGGCAGAAAGTGGATGATATTTTCTCAGAGGAATGGCATACCCAGTTCTCATGGCCGCTGGCGACATACTTCGACCTGATGGACCTCTATGAGATTACGGGTGAAGAAAAATACCTGGAATATGCGGAGAGATATGGTGCCGCGAGCGATCGGACCGACCCGAACAGCCCGTACGCGTTCGCACTTGAGCAGTCATTTAAAATTTACTCGGACATCCCGCGTACGGTTACGCCTTTTAACTTCTACCATGCTGCATTACTCGCGGACTACGGGGCAAGGTACGATGACCTTCCGCTCCAGACCCAGGCGAAATCGATGTTCGACGGCATCCGCGATCAACTTTACGATCCACGCTACAAGATGCTATGGAAGCAGGCCAGCGTGTCAACCCCCGGATCATCAACCGCCAACTATACCCGCACTTTCGACGCCCTGGAACAATTTAACGCGATCAGGGGAATTGTCGAGTACTACAAGGTGACCGGTGATCCCGATGCGATAAGCCTCGCACGCGCCCTTGTGGAAGGAATATGGGGACTGGGCAGTAAAATGCTCATACATCCGCCGCAGGGCCTTTCCGAGGGTACATTCTACGGGCTTTATACCGCGTACGATGTCGAGCGTGAAGCGGAACGTCTCGACCAGAATGAACAGACAATTGTCCAGATTCTCCTTTACGATGCCATGGTCCTTGTAAACGAGGTTACCCGTGGTGAACTCAGGGACAGCATTGATTTCCTTGTCTCATGGCTTGAAACAAACGGGCCTGTCTACAGACCTGAGGCCAACGGTTACCTGGCCACCTACGACGAGGTCTGGGAAGTTCCCGAGGACCCGAGGGTTTCCGGTAATGCGGCGATATGGATGTCGAAAGCGATAGCCAGGGATGAATGGTACCGTATGCAGAGAGCCGCGGGTATCGCTATCGAGGCAGCCAGCAATTGAGACCTGATAGTTCTAGATAAGTTACAGGAGAGGAATACATGGCGGAACAATCCGCTGAAAGCCCTGAGACGGGGCTTGCCTGTACTGGCAGGAGGCAAATCCCTTCCACCGGGTCATTCATAATTTTGATAATTGTCCTGTGGGCGCTTAATCTCGCTGATATTTTTCAAACCCTGTATTTAAAAAATTCGGAGCTTCTCGAACAGGAAGCGAACTGGTTCATTAACTATTTTCTCCAGAGCGGTCCCAGGGCCTTCATCGGGGCGAAGGTGCTCGCTCTGGTTCTTATTACACTGATTCTTGTTCGTGGGTGGTTTGACAAAAAGGGACTGCAACTCTACGGAAAATTCTACGAGCAGGTCCAGGTCAGGTGTACGCTTCATTTTCTGCTTCTTGCAGGGGTTCTTTATTACACGATTATAGTAATTTTCCCGTTTGTCGGGATGTTTCTCGCCGGTTACTTTACACCCTGAACCCGATATCAGGGAATCAGCCTTATCGAACACGTGCCATTATTTTCACCCGCGCCGTACATGACAGGACGCATCTCACCGTTTAACCACATTTGCATCTGGTCGGTCCCGTGAGGTCCGAATGTGCAGCCGAATTCACCGGGTGGAAGTACATTTGCTATCACCCATTCTCCGTTCTCGCTCGCGATTACCGACCTGAAAACCGCTCCGAAATCATTCAGCGATGGTAATGTCGAATCAAGCGCATAATGGCCGACCCGTATCGCGTATCTTCCCGATCCCCACCTGTGATTGCCTCCGCCGATCAGGGTTGCCACCCCTGACGGATGCGGGAATGTCGCTAGATTTAAATCGCCCCACAGCCATTCAACCGGATCGTCCCCGACCTCCCTTTTCAGCTTGTCTATTGCAGCGGTGAAGGCGTCAAGTACTTTCGTGTCCCTCACCGTCTGGTCATTATCCATCAGCCATTCAACACTGGATTCACCATTGAGGTATTCCTCCAGTAACGGAACCCATCTGTCTATGTACTGAAGGTACTGCCTGTTTGTCCATGCCATGTTGTCAACGTACAGAATCCTGCCCATCTCGGTAAGCCATAGTTGATATAACGTCGGTGCGATGCTGTCCATGGAGAGATGGTAATCCCATCCGCTTAAAATCATCATGTAATATTCAAACTCTTCGGGATAGTTATCGCTGTGCCTGCCCCATGCGTCAACAAGTTCGGGAACGAGGATGGGGGCTTCAAGATCGAGATCATCCATCTGGATAAGCCGCATGTCATCGAAGGTCAAAGGCTGGTTCGCAAGAAGCAACTGTATTATCCGGTTGATGCGGTAGCTGGTCGCAAGTGTTCCGCCCAGTTTCAGAGGATTTCCATCCATACCGTTTAAGGGCATGTTATTTGCGTGAACGACAAATCCCTCCGGTGGATCCAGTCGATGCGGAAGATCGTCATACGGTATGAATCCTGTCCAGTCGTTCGATGGATCGCCGCCATCGACAGGCGAGCGCCCATCATATCCTGTCCTGATGGGTACATGACCGATTATTATCTGACCGACACGCCCATCCGGGCCTTTCTCAGCGACGCAGAGGTTCTGTGGAGGTGAGTGGAAGTTCCTGAAACTCTCGTAGAATTCCTCCATCGTTTCAGCTTTCATTCCGTTCATGAAGCTTGTTACGTCGTCGCTCGGTTCAAGGCCTGTCCAGCGCATCGCGAGATAATCGTTCGTTCTTTTCCTGATGACGGGTCCGTGAACGCTCTCGTAGACGTTATAAAGGTTAACGTTTTCCGATTCGTCCGGAGTATACACGGGAATTGCCTCGGTCCGGACAGTGAAATCAACCCACTCGCCGTCCAGTTCATATTGATCGGGATTTTCGGGATTTAACCTTTCGATATACAGGTCCTGGCAGTCTGCGGGAAGGTTGCTTGCGCCCCATGTTATGTGCTGGTTAGCCCCGAACGGAAGGAAGGGCATTCCCGGGAACGTCAGTCCCCAGCAGTCGAAGTTGCCACCGTCGAGGATGACTTCATAAATTATTGGAGGTGCGAAGTAGTTGAGATGAGGGTCCATCGCGAGGATAGGCTCGCCCGTTGCCGATAATGACCCGTCGACAGCCCAGATATTGCTACCCTCCATCAGATTTGTCTGCGATAGTGCGGCAAGCGGTTCAAGAAGGCTGCTCACAAGGTAGTTCCGGGAGATTTCAGTGTTAATGGGAGTCAGGTTCTCTTCTACATAAGATACGTCCCATTCCAGCTCAGCCAGAAGCGTATCGGGCTGCGGGACAGATTCCGGAAGACCGCCATGGCCTGTGTAATCAGGCTCTTCCGATGGCACGGGCCTGAAAAGATCGGCTGCGGTTTCCTCGCCAAGGGAGGTTATAAGCTTTCCGTACATCTCCTCTTCCCATGCATCACCGCAAAGCCAGACCGCGACTAGCCGTGTAATTGTAATTGAGTCTGCGATCGTCCACTCATCGGGTTCGTAGCCCATAACGAGGAATTCGAACGGAAGCGAGTCAATGTGGGTAGCAATGTAAGCGTTCACACCGTCCGTGAACGCCTGCAGTAACTCGAGTGTTTCGGGAGCGATGAGCGGCACCGAATCCTCTGCGGTCCGGTAGAGGCCAAGCGTACGATGGTAATAATCCCAGTTTATCTGTTCGGCCCCCGCAATTTCGGCAAGCCTTCCATTTGCGAGTCTTCTCGATCCGTCCATCTGCCAGAGTCGATCCTGCGCCATTACGTAACCGTACGCCATGAATAGATCGAGATCATTTTCAGCGTGTATAGTCGGGATGCCGTATTCGTCACGCGAGATTTCAACCGCTTCCGATAGCCCGGGGATGGAGGTTTCGGTGACGGGAGTGTCCTGCGCCATCGTCACCAGCGTGGGATTTGAAACAATGAAAAGACAGAGCATCAATATTATCTGGATTACGGATTTCAGGTTTTTTCTCATATTGTGATCCTTCAGAATTTACATTGGTTGTGACGCTTGCATTACGTTAGAGGTTTAGGATTGATCCTGCGATAAGGAAGTAAATGACGAGGCCGGAAATATCTACAACAGTTGTGATTGCAGGCCCGGATGAGATCGCGGGATCGAACCCGAATCGCTTGAAAGCCAGCGGAAGAAATGCACCAACCAGGTTCGCGGTGAAAATCGTACACATGAATGCAATTGATACGGCGAGATAAAGGCGTCCGACATCGCCACCGAGAAAAAGTGCGATCAGTCCGCCAACTGCGCCCAGAAGAAGACCCAGCAGGATTCCCATTCCCGTTTCTCTTACGAGCACTCGTCCGATTGCCCTGACATCGATTTCGCCGATCGCGAGTCCTCTTATTACAAGTGTTGCCGATTGTGTCGCCGCGTTACCCGCTGTGCCCATTAGCATCGGTATGAAAAACACAAGCGACACCGTCGAGAGCATCGCGGATTCAAAGTGCTTCAGAATTCCTCCGGTGAAAATCTGCGCGACCATGAGAAGTACAAGCCAGATGAACCTTCGCCTGAAAAGTACAAGTGTTTTCGTGTTGAAATAACTCTCCGGAAGTTCTGCGATACCGGCCATCCTGTAAACGTCCTCGGTCACCTCTTCCTCGATGATGTCGGTGAGGTCGTCGATGGTTACAATTCCAACCAGCCTGTTCTCCGCATCGACAACCGGAACGGCGAGCAGGTCGTACTTAACCGCGATATTAGCCACTTCCTCCTGGTCATCTTGAGTCGAGACACACACAGGGTCTTTTGTCATTATATCGGTGATCTTCGATCCCGGCGGAGCGAAAAGTATTTCCCTCAGGCTCACGGCTCCCCTTAATTTCCTGTACTGCCCGATGACATAGCAGATGTATATCATCTCCTTGTTGGGGCCAACCAGCCTGATATGCTCAAGGGCTTCGCTTGCAGTCATTGTGGGCCGGAGTTCCACAAGCTCCGGTGTCATTATCCTGCCAGCCGAATTCTCGGGATAACCAAGAAGCCTTGCCGTCATCTCCCGCTCTGCGGGACTGATCAGTGTGAGAAGCTGTTTAACGACTCCGGCAGGAAATTCCTCGAGTACATCCGCCCTGTCATCCGGATCAAGCTCTTCGAAAAGTTCGGTTGTCTGTTTTTCGGAGAGAAGTTCAAGCAACTCGGACTGCTGGTCGATCGGGAGATCTGTAAAAACCTCCGCTGCCACCCGCTTGTTGAGAAGGCGGAACACCACGACACGCTCGGTGGAGTTAAGATCGTTGATAATCTCGAATACATCCGCAGGAAGAAGATCCGCAACGATGGCCTTGACGGATTTGTAATTTTTTCGAGCGAGGTTCTCCCTGAGTCCGAGTTCTATTTTCTCAAGGTCTTCCATTATCAGGTTTTATTAAACAGGTTCGGATGTGCTGAAATCCCATACCTTGATGCGTCCGGCGTAATCACCGGAAAGCATCCTTGTGCCATCGGGTGTGAAACAGATCGCGGTGACAAAATCATCGTGCACCTTGAACGAGCTGATCTCCGACTGGTTTTTCATATCCCAGAACCGAAGCGTCATGTCGGCCGAACCGGATGCAAGGATCTTTCCCGATGGGTGAAATTTAAGGTATTCAATGTAATTTGAATGGCCCTCAAGCCTGAAATCCGGAGGATCGTAGGGATCGCTCCCGATTGTCCTGACGTCAATGGAGCCATCGTTATTCCCGTCAACGAAATACCCGATACCGTTATGAAGGTCCTTGTCGCGATACTCCATTAATTCTCCCGGGATGATGATCCGATCCTGGTGCATTGTGATGTCCCAGTAGTGGAGCTTTTCGTCGGACATGTAGACAAGCATCTCTCCCCCGGGATCGAAAATCGCGGCATCGTAACCCGAACTGTCGTAGAATCCGGCTATTTTTTTCATCTGCCTCATGTCATATAGAACCAGCATGTCATCGGATCTGGCGAATGCGAATCGTCCGGACGGGTGCATGCCGATTTCTTTTACTGCTCCCTGGTGATCCCTGAACTCCTGAACCTGGTTAATCGAAATCTTCATCGTTTTCCTCCGTCAGCACAATGATAGGATCAGGCCAGCATAATAACCGATCGGTGAAATCTAAACAACCGGAACCGGACCCTTCCGAATTGATTACGGTCTTATTATAAGAAAAACCGGGACTGTTCCCGGTCGGGTAAGTTTCCAATAAACTTATTTTTCAGTCGGTGATTCTGTAACTCGCGGGAACTTCGAAATCCGCAGGATTTATGTTCCCTTCCTCCTCGAACCCGCTGTAAGTGTAAGTGATTGTACCCTCATCCGACGGGGTGGGGAAGGAGAGAGATTCCAGAATGCCGCCACTGAATAAGGCTGTCACTTCGCCATCCCCGAACTCGAACGACTCATCGTAATCGTCTTCAAGTTCGAGCATGGTTGCGAAGGTCATTGGATTGATTCGACCCGGTTCCATGAGCCATTCCACCCATCCGACTTCATCGACGGATGGAGGATCCATTTCCTCGATCTCCGTGGCTGTCATTATGGCCGGGGTCATTATGAAAAGACCGTCATCAGTAAGTACCGCGACAGTTTCAATCCCGCTGACCGATTCGCATAACCTGATGTTGCCGTCATGTACAAGCCCTTCGAACTCGACCGAATCCGAATCCGTAGACTCTATAACAAGCGTGAATCGCCATCCGTCAAGGCTGTCCTGCGCCTGTATGCTGAATGGAATTAACGTCGTGATTATTGCGACAAGCCCGGCTGTAAGGAGCATCTGTCTGCCACGAAATATCATCGACTGCACCTCCGGCCCTTTATATATTTTAACTTTACCATACAACCATCAGGAGTTTAGTGTATATTGAAAAAAAATACACGCCTTTCCCGTATTTAACCGTTCAGGTAAACAATAGGGGCTCTTCAGGCCGGATTTTTCCGAATAATTCCCAATTTATATAAATGATAAAGACATTTTGGGACATTAGAGGCGTTAAATCCGGACTATATATATGAGAACCTGAACGCGTGAAGGGGAGTTCAGTTCTTTGAATCGATGGTTACTCGTCGTCTACAGAATATCAGCCGCTTTATCACATGGACAACAATTATCCTTGGTATTACGCTGATCGTGTACGCGACATGGTTCGCTATCTACCTTCAGCCCCAAACCAGCAACTTTGTCTGGCTCAGCCTGCTGATCCTGACCATCGCGAGCGCGTTCGCCTATCATATTAAAGTTGAATTCCCGTTCGCAAGGATAAGCCAGGCTTACAGTGTCAACTTCCTCGCTGTACTTGTGCTGGGGCCATTAAGCGGTGGACTTGTAGCGGCTCTTGGCGTGACCCTTGGGGACGGGCTGTTCCGCAGGAAGCGTTACTACGCGATGTTCGTGAACGCGACGGTTCAGTTCATCACGACATACCTCGCGGGACTTATCTACTTCAGCCTTGGCGGAATCGGCGCGGGACATGGAGTGGAGGAATTCATACTATCACCAAGGGCTGGTATTTTCCTATCCCTTCTTGCCGCCGCGCTCGTGCATACTGTCACAAACATAAGCCTGCTGATCCCCGCGATGCTCGCCGAGGGCAGGGTCATTCCGCAGACCACGCTTCTGAAACTCGCGCAGTGGGACCTGATCAGCACGCTGTTCTTCACTCCTCTAAGTTTCTATATTTTCATCATTTACGGAAACACCGGCGGATGGTCGCTTGTCGCACCACTTCTTTTCCTGCTCGTCTGCTGGGTGCTCGTTCAGAGATCACTTGATCTTAACCTTGCTAAAAACAAACTCGACCTGACAGTCGACAGGCTGCAGAAGATCACGCAGATTTCAAAGGCGATCAACGCTGCCGGGCTTAATCCCGAAGAAATTCTCGATATTGTACTCGTCAACGGAATGATGGTATGCGGCGCTCCCGCAGCGTCAATTCGGTTGTTCGATTCAAGCCCCCAGCAGGGCGATTTCTGCGAGCTGATCCGTCCGGCTTCCGATCGATGGAAACGGTTCTTCTCGTCAAACTCGTTCCAGGCCATCGTCGACCATATACGCGAATCAGGTGAAAGCCTTCTGATAGATGAGTTCAGGGTCGATGTGCTCGGTGAATGGTTCAGCCCGGCTCTTCTGGAAAAACACGGCCTTAAAAGTTTCCTCGCGTTTCCGATTCTCCGCGAAGACAAGGTGGAAGGACTGTTGTTCTTCTTCGGTGACCAGTCCAGCATGTTCTCCCAGACACACATCGAGACACTCGAATACCTGTCAGGCGAGATCGCTATCGCGATAAGGAACGCGCGAATTCACCACGAGATAATGATCCAGAACGAGCGCAAGGGCGAGGAGATACGTCTCGCCGAGAGGGTTCAGCAGCACGTTCTTCCGCATAATTACGAGGCTTCGAATATACATATCGAAGGAAGCGTCACCCCGGCCCGCGAGCTTGCGGGTGACTATTTTGACATCGTTGAGCTTGGAAGGGACAGGGTCGGCGTAGCGATGGGCGACGTGAGCGGCAAGGGCGTGCCGGCAAGCCTAACGATGATGGCGATAATCAACTCTATTCGTGTCCTCGCCCACAAGGTGAAGCGTCCGGACGAGATGCTGAGCCTCCTGAACGAAAGCCTTTATGAATCGGAAGCCTCGATCGAGGATTTCTTCCAGTACTCGACCGGTTTCTATGCCATAGTCGACCTGAAAACACTCAGGATGAGCTATTCGATAGCCGGCAGCGAAAAACCTCTATGGTGGCACTCGGAACGCAAGTTCCTGTCGCAACTTGACGGTGAGGGACTCCCGCTCGGAATGTTCTCGAAAACAAAATATTCGGTGGAGAAGGTGCAGCTTGAACCCGGTGACAGGATCATATTCTTTACCGACGGTGTGACCGATGCGATAAATCCGGCGGGCAACCGTCTCGGCCGTGAGGCATTCGCGAACCTCGTGGAGAAAAACTGCCTGAGGGAAGTTAATTCCCTGATGAATGCGGTCCTGAAGGATATTTCGGGTTACCAGAACGGTGTCGCACCGGTAGACGATGTCGGTATCATGGTTATCGACGTCACCAATTCATCACTTGATGAAATAACAGGTTCGGATAAGGCTTCAGCCTCCTCTCTGATAATAAATTCGGAAAAAACTACCACGCAGGCACCATTATTCAGGGATTGACCGTCAAACAACCCCCAATTGATGTAAAATATTAATGTAATGTCCGGTTCGTTACTAATGTTTGCAGCATCTATTGTTATTGCGCTTGTCGTGGGGACGATCGCGCAGCTTGTCACCGGTTACAGGAAGCACCGGATATTCACCACTCTCGTTCTAGGACTGATTGGGGTGTTTATCGGTAATTATGCCGCATACAGGTTCCATCTGCCCCACATGTACATGTACTTTTTTGATGTCTCGATATTCTGGGCAATCGTTGGTGCGGTCTTATTCATTGTGGTATTCAGATTAATTCGCGGAAGGTGGTGAGCCTCAATGTTTAAACATATCGCTTACCTGGTTGTGATTGTGGTAATTACAGGGCTTGGACTCTGGTGGTTTCTTAATCGACCGACACCTCAGGAGGTCGCAGTCGAGGGATTTTTCGATCATTTCAGGATGGGACGGTATTCAGATGCCGAGGCGCTTACAGTCAACGATGATTTCTTCGAAATGGCAATTTCCACAACTGTAAAGGACACGGACGGGGCGGAGTACGAGATAAGGCAGTATTACCCAAGTGCAAGAAGATTCGACATGCAGTACGGAATCGAGACATGGGTTCGGGCGCACATCGCGAAGTGGAAGATGAGATCGATGGAGACCACCGAGCTTGACGATACGCATGCATCGGTACACTTCCGTCTCGATCTTTCGATACGAGAATTCCAGGGCTCATCGCAGCCGTTCGGCGATATAAGGGAGGGCACGATCGAGGGAAATGTCAGTATGTTAAACGAAGAAGGGCAGTGGGTTGTCGAGAAATTCGATCTTGTCCTGATATCGGATCAGGGATTCAGGATGGCGGATTATCTGTCGCGATCGGTTTATTAATTCAGAATTCCGGTTGCGGGAGAACCCAATACGTAATAGAATTCACATTAAATGTCCCCACCCGGACTTTTAGTTCGCGCGGGAAGAATGACGCTTAACATACGGAGGATCCAATGAACCTGATTAAGACCGGGAATAAGTCGTGGAAAATTCTTCCACTTATCCTGACTGCGGGACTTCTTTTTTTAATCGCATTACCGGTTAGTGCGGAGAATATCGAGGAGAAAATCGAGAAGGATCAGCAGCCTCTGATAATTCCCGGTATGGAACCTCCTGACTTTACAATTGTTGATATGGACGGCGAGGAGTTTGCCCTGTCCTCCTTCTACGGTGACAAACCTGTTGTTATCGATTTCTGGGCGACATGGTGCGGGCCGTGCAGGGCGGCAATACCCTACCTGAACGAGTTCGCGAAAATGTATGGTGACGATGTTGTCGTTGTAGGTGTGACAAGCGAAGCCGAGGAGAGCGAGCAGGCCATCAGGGAATACCGTGCAGAGGAGGAACTTATCTACCGCATGATACACGATCCGTCCAGGGAGATTATAGAGGCTTACGCGGTATCCGGTATTCCAACATTTGTGGTTATCGGAACCGACGGACGAATCGCGAAGGTGCACGTGGGCTTCTCGGAGGACCTTGTTGCGGTACTTGAGGAGACACTTGGATTCGAATCTTCCGGTCCGGTTTACATTATCGAAGAAGGTTACGTACCACCGGATTTCAGTACCCTGGACATGGGCGGCGATCCATTCACGCTCTCAGAATTCGCCGGCAACAGTGCAGTGATTATCGATTTCTGGGCGACATGGTGCGGTCCATGCCTATTGGCTTCCCCGCTTCTGAACGAGTTTGCGGTAAAACATCCCGAGGTTACCGTGGTCGGTGTCACTTCCGAAGCCGAGGAGAGCGAGGAGACTATCAGGCAGTTCATGGAGGACGAGGGAATCGTCTACAGGATGATCCACAATCCCGCGAGGGATATCGCACCGCTATATGGCATTACGGCGATACCAACCCTCATCGCTGTCGATGAGGATGGAAGGATCGCGCTTGTGCATATCGGATACTCGCCGGACCTGGTTCATGAACTCGAGTTTGCACTCGGGATCATGGATGAAAATTACGTCTACTTCTGATATATCGAAAATATTGACCTGACAGAAATAAAGCCGGTGGATGATTCCACCGGCTGTTCTTTTAAAAAAGTAACAGGTTGCACGTGTACTATTATTCCCATACGACTCCTGTAAGCCACGTTGTGAAATGTTCCGCTACAACTTCGTTTGCAGCCGCGTTCGGATGCGAATCGGAAGGGCTGTCGGTGTACTCGTACTTCAGGCAGTTATAGTCACCGCTTAACGGATCATCACCGGCCAGAATATCAAACACGTCGTATGTCACCATGTTGTACTCGTTGTCGAATTCTGCCTTCAGCCAGAATGCGAACTCCCTCGCACGCTCGGCGTAGTCGGGCTGTGTGCAGTCCGGGGTCAGGGGAGGGAACGTGAATGGAATAAACAGTGTTTCATAGTGGGTCGTTATTACTGATTTAACCGTGTTGTAATACTCCATGTAATCTTCGAGCTTCTGCTCGGAATCGATATATGACGCCGGGAAACAACTCTTGAAAGCCACAATGTCGTAGTACTCACCGTCTTCAAGCTCCCACGAGATCATGTCGTCGTAATGGTCGGTGAACGTAATCGGCCAGTGTTCGGGATTCGTGTTGTCTCCGACCCACCCGTCGCCGTACGTGCGGTCGTGCACCTCGAATCCCGCATCCTCGAGAAGGTCCCACATGCCACCCTCGTACAGGAATCCCGATCCGGTCGAGTGATGGATGAACAGGAAGCGCGGATCGTGGTCAGTCGGCGGGTCCCATGAGACGGTCGGGGGGCCCGGATTTATGCCTAAGAAATCACGAAAATGAGCGGTCAGGATTGCGTCGTCCGCGAGTGTCGGAACGCCGAAGGGATTCGCGTATGTTACTCCCGGATGAGAGATAGAGACCCAGACGTCACAGGGAAAATAACTTTCAGGATCCACCGGCACATCAATTTCGAAATCATGGAAATTAATGCCCGAAGCCCAGATATGATTATTCACAACGAACGGGCCTTCCCATAAATCACTGTACAGGCTGATTATATAATCGTTCATGTAGCCCATTTCCGGTTCGGCATTCCAGTTGAACACCCTCAGGATAGTGCTGTAATTGCCGCCGCCTGTCGAGCCGTCATACCACGCGTCTGTCTGAACGTTGTAGGGCTTGATTGTTATCGATTCTGTCACGTTAGCTTCTGGAGGGAAATCATCGGGGATGTTATCTGGCGGACCGGGAGAATTAACGTTCTGCTCCCAGTTTGCTAAAACAGCGTACTGGAAGCTGAAATTCGTCGAATGCGGGAACCTTATGTGATAGTAACGGGTATTCGTCGACCCCGGCAGGAACACACCCCGGTTCAGGAAGGTTGTCCCAAGGAAGTAATCAAGGTCATCCGATGCCCCGAGCCCGTCGGCGAAATATTTATAGGGATTAAGCGTTGCGGTCGGATTGTATCCGGGCGTGCCAAGATCACCGGGAATAAACCCGAGCATCGGCATGGTGGTCCCCGAAAATTCCGGGCAGTTCATCCAGCGGGTGAATCCATCTTCGTTTACCAGCATTACGTCGCCGATTCCGTAATACCTTAACTCCGGATCGCCGGGATGGACTTCCGATCCGTCTCCCATGACAATACCCATCACGTCGAATCCGGCATATTTCGTGAATCCCGCAAACGGATGGGTGATGCTGATGTTAAGGCCGAACGATGTCGACGTCCCGCCGGGATAGACAGACACGACCTCCACCCCGACCTTCGGTGGCTGGCTGTTAAGAAATCCTACCGCGTTAAGCGCGAAAGATGCATGCCGAAGGGGAGTAACGATAAAATTATCTTCGTCTGCCACCCGGATTTCATAATACCCCCACAGTAACGGAGAATTTCCCTGTTCAAACTGAATGTTGTTACCTGGAGTGGCGGGTGATATGGGATTCCGGTTGTCAGCATCTTTGGAGCATGCGAGTGATGTTGTAAGCACCAGGGCAGTAAGAATAAAAAGTGGGTGAATACGCAAGATGCACCTCGTCCCATAGAAGTTTGACAGTCCGGCCTTATATCCCTGTTGAATTCTAACATTTCAAACTGTTCATGGGAATGGATGGGGAGTTGTTCATCCTTAATGATTTTTAATGGATTTTAATATGTCCGACCACCGGACCGTAACCTCATGCAGTTACCGATGGAAATCCTGGAGCTTTACTTTTACTCCTTCTTCATCATCCTGATCAGGATAACCAGTTTTTTCTTCACAGCTCCCATATTCGGCGGTACAACCGCCCCCGCCCAGGCTAAGATCGGGCTTGCCGTGATCGTCAGCGCGATAGTCGTCGTCATTACCGGACCGATCGCGGCATCACTTCCCGAGACAATTGCCGAAGCTACGCTTCTGATCGCCATGGAAGTCGCGTACGGTCTTACGCTCGGTTATGCCGTTAGCCTTGTCTTCGCCGGAGTGCAGCTTGGCGGGATGATGATGGGCTACCAGATGGGTTTCGCGGTTGCGAATGTGCTCGACCCTCTCAGTAACGAGCAGGTTTCAATTATCGGGCAGTTTCTGTTCCTGTTCGCGATCATCTACTTCCTCGCGATGGACGCGCACCACATCCTCCTGAAGGGGATTATAGACAGCTTCGTTGTCGCACCCGCCGGTACATTCGATGTGAGCCAGGGATCGGTATCGATGCTTGTGACAATTTTCATGCACATGTTCTGGCTCGGTCTGAAACTCGCGATGCCGGTAGTGGGCGCGATCTTCCTCGTCGATGTCGCGCTCGGGATTGTCGCGAAGACTGTCCCGCAGATGAACGTGTTTATCGTCGGTCTTCCCCTGAAAAGCCTTCTCGGAATGGTGATAATCGCGCTCGCGTTCCCGTTCTTCGCGCTCGTCATGCGCTTCGACTTCCAGACACTCATAGAAAACTTCTACGGCATGATGCGCTCGATGTAATCATTCCTCCATTGTTTCTTTCAGTTCGCAGAAAAAAAGGGTGCGATTGCTCGCACCCATGATTGTCTGAGTATTTAACAGGGATTTACGGAGTCGTGAAATTCGCGTGGACAAGATCGATGTCCCAGTTTCCATCCTGCCAACTGTACGCGATCAGCACGTCGTACAGGTAACCAAGCGAGTCATCCATGCACATCGAATCGGGCTGACGTGCGTCGATTCCGCTGTCGCTCGCATCCTGTAGCGGAAGGAACGCGAGAAGCTCGTACGGTGAGATCG
>Ga0272441_10005072_pt1 | contig 23241 bp, 13 predicted proteins | sample SSMProp6N_FD_193582 | JGI IMG/M metagenome (GOLD analysis project Ga0272441, IMG submission 193582) | Marine sediment archaeal communities from Little Sippewissett salt marsh, Falmouth, MA, United States - SSM-Prop-6N | ecosystem: Environmental > Aquatic > Marine > Wetlands > Sediment ...
CGATCTTGACGTATGGCGCAGATCCGGCGGGCTCAAGGTGCTGCACCATCATCCAGGCGGTAAGTTTGTACCTGGCGCCGGGGATGGCGGGGGTCGGAAGCGTATGGACCGCGTAGTTCCACCCCTTCTCGTGTCTTCCCGTAATGAGCATTGAGCTGTCGCGGCTGTGGGCGCGGCCCGCGTCGATGCTCGCCTGCATGCCATCGGGCACGGTCCACAAGCCTTCCTCAGTCTCGAAATCCTCCTGATAGACGAAGCTCTGGGCCGGGGCCGCCCGCACCCCGGTAAGCCGGCATAGGTCGTACCGGCACTCATCGTCTCGGCCGGCGATGCCCAGGCGTATGCGCCGGCCGTCCTGAGGCATCACCAGCGAGACCTTGAGACGGTAAGAGCCCGGCGCGGTGTCGGCGGGCACACGCGGCATGGCATTTGTCCGCTGCAGTTGGCCCGGGCGCCAGCGGGTGGTGGGTACTTGCGGGAAGGTCGTCTCGGCGGCGACGATGGCGCCTTGCTCGTCGGCCAGGGCCCACTCGATGGCGAAGCTCTCGTGGCAGGGCGCTACCCCGTCATTCCGCCAGTTGGCTATGAGAGGCACGCGACCCGGGCGCACGCCGTCCAGGTGAAACTCCGGCAGGTGCTGCAGGCTGGTGAGCACAAAGCGGTACCCAACCTTGCGGGCGGCTCGCGTGAGCTCCGTGCGCACTTGTTCAGGCACGTCGCCAAATGTCCCCAGGTTCGTATTGAGATAGCTGATGGGGGCTTCGAGGCCCTTGTCGATGGTTGCCCTCAGGTCCCAGCCTTTCTGCTGCATGCTGCGGTAGCCGCTGTGGAACTCGAGGTTGCAGATGACGCCCCGGTCCGAGTACGGCCTGTACAGCCAGTCACCGACGTTGGCGCTGGCGCCTGCAGGAGTAAGGCCGTCCTGCCGGAAGTGGACTGCGCGAAGCGCCGCGTAGTCGTTGATCGTGAGGTTGCTGTGGCCGCCGACGTTCAGGAACACGCGGGTGTCGGGGAATGCTCGGGCGAAGGCGTCGATCACCCTGCGGTAAGCCATGACGTACTTCGCATGGGTATACCCCGTCTGTTCGAGCATTTCGGGCGTCCATCGACCCGGCATGTGCAGGCCCAGGTGCATCTCCCCCCACTCGCCGATGCTGCCGATATCGACGAACTCGAGGCCTTCTCTGCCATTGAGGTACCGGCCCAGTCGCTGGATGAACTCACACTGCAGATCGAGGTAGCGCTCATCCCAGAAGACCGGGTTGATCTGCTCCTCCGCGTACAGCCCAACGTGCCGAACACCGGGGACGCCTCTGTCGAACACCCACTGGGGAGTGACATACTTCCGGCGCGAGTGGGTGTTCTCGCACATGACGCGAAAGGCCACACGCTTGCCTCGCCGGTTGACCCACAGCTCAAACAGTGGACCGAAGTACTCCTCAAAGGTGTAGGCGCCCTCCTGCGGATTCACCTCCGCCCAGTCCAAACGGTAGTAGGCAATATCGGCGATCTCGTTCATCCAGTGATCCGGATGCAGGTCCGTGGGCGGGTGCTGCATGTACAGGCCCATGCCGGGGTTGAGAAGCACATCATCCACCGGGGCAGGCTCGAATGTCTGCATGTGGATCTCCCTCTGTGCAAGGGGCGCCTGTCCGTGGGACATCCCCGTGCCGAACGTCAGCAAGCAGGCCACAAGGCTGATGGGCCTCACGGCGTCACCTCCGGCGACAAACAGTTGGATGCGCAACGTTTTGGCGACGGTGATGCCAGTTTCGCCTGTCCGTGAGCCCTTCCCTGCCCGGGCACGCAGGGCGAGGTCCGTAGCGCGTCGAATTGCGAACTATGTCTTTTTTCCCGTCCTGACGGCCGGACCCTGGAGGCGACAAGTATGTTGATCTATTTCCTCAGGCACGCGGATGCCATGCCCGATGGTGAGCGCCCGCTGTCGAGCAAGGGCGTGAAGCAATCCAAGAGGGTGGGCAAGGCCCTCGACGAGCTTGGGGTCAGTGTGGACCGGATCTACACCAGTCCACTGCTGCGGGCCAAGCAGACGGCTGAGATAGTCGGCGAGTCCCTGGGTGTGCAGCCCGAGGTGACCGCCCGCTTGGATTCGGGAGCGGACCTGGATGATGTACGCGGTTTGCTGGGCGATGGGGGCCCCGACCTGAAGGTGATGCTGGTCGGACATGAGCCCGACTTCAGCACCATCGTCGGCGCACTTATTGGCTCGGGACGAGTGGAGATGAAGAAAGCCGGGATCGCGCTGGTGGAGTGCGGCAAGCCGGTGATGCGCGGCGGACTGCTCAAGTGGCTGGCGCCGCCCAAGCGCATAGGGTGATGACGCGCGCAGGTAAGCAAGACGGCTACGCTGTCCACGTTTGCCTCGCCAGGTGGCCCGCCCGGGGCAGTCCGGACGGGCCACGGCGTCTTGGAGGGGCCCTGACCCGGAGCATACCCCGGCCGGCGGGGCACAGACGTGCCGACAAACCACACAATCGACGAGGTGGCCCATGCCAAACACGCTCCATGTCATATCGCATACTCACTGGGATCGGGAATGGTACATGCCCTTCGAGCAGCACCGTCTGAGGTTGGTGGCGCTCATGGACATGCTTCTGGACATTTTCGAGGGCGAGCCCGAGTTCAGGCATTTCCACATGGATGGGCAGATGATCCCGTACGAGGACTATCTGGCTGTGCGACCGGACAAGGCAGATGCGCTGCAGCGTGCCATCGAGGCCGGGAAGCTCTCCCTGGGGCCATGGTACGTGCTGCAGGACGAGGCCCTCACCAGCAGCGAGGCCAACGTGCGCAACATGATGTACGGCCTGAAGCTGGCGCGGCGCCTTGGGCGGCCCCTTATGGTGGGGTACCTTCCCGACACCTTCGGGCACTTCTCGCAGATGCCTCAGCTCTTGAATGGCTTTGGGATACAGGATGTGGTGTTCGGCCGGGGCGTCAACGCGTATGATGCGCAGCGGGCGACCGACCCCCAGGCGGAAGCAGGCGAGGTGGGCTACAAGTCCGAGTTGACCTGGCGATCGCCGGACGGCTCTGAAGTGCTGGCGGTCTTCATGGCCAACTGGTACGCCAACGCCATGGATATCCCAAGCGACCCGTCTGAGGCGGCGGGTTTCCTGAGGCAGGCCAGAGACAACGCTTTGAGGTTTGCCACAACATCCCAGCTTCTGATGATGAACGGCTGCGATCACACACCAATAAAGCCCGACGTGGGCCGCGTAGTCCGGGCTGCCGAGGAGCTGATGGACGACGAGATAGTCCATACCGACCTCGCGAGCTACTTTGCGGCCCTGCGACGCCATACCGGGGAGCTTCAGGTTGCCCGGGGCGAACTACGCAGCGAGTACACGAACGGCTGGACGACCCTGGCGGACACCCTCTCGGCCCGCATGTACGAGAAGCAGGCGAACTGGTGGTGCCAGCAGCTTCTCGAGCGTTGGGTGGAGCCGCTGACGGCCTTCGCCTCCGTGCTGGGCGAGAAGCACCCGACGGATCAGACCTGGTACGCGTGGGCCACGCTGATGCAGAACCACCCGCACGATTCCATCTGTGGCTGCAGTTGTGACGAGGTGCACCGCGAGGTGGACCTACGGTTCGCGAAGTCGCAGCAGGTGGGCGAGGGGTTGCGCGACGCGGCTGCGCAGGCCCTGGCTAATCGAGTCAGCGCTCAGGCCGATGATGACGCAAGCGCCACCGTGCTCGTGCTGAACCCCCTGCCCGGCTCTCGCACCGGGACCGTGCATGTGCAGGTTGAGTTCCCCGAGGACGTGCAGGCCGGGCAGGTCGAAGCGGTGGATGCAGACGGCAACAGGCTTGCCGTCTCGCAGGTGCACACTGAGCCCGGTTGGAGCTACCAGCTACCGGACGATCGGTTCCGCGTGTCCTCTGATTGCCGGCGGGCCACGTGTCAGATTCTGGTGCCGGATGTACCGGGGGCTGGCTACAAGACAATTGTCGTGAGGCCGGTAGCCCATGAGGCCGCGGCCGAAGCAACCTGTGAAGTGGACGTGCTGGAGAACGACCACCTTCGCGTACGTGTGAATCCTGACGGCGTGCTGGATATAGTCGAGAAAGCCTCAGGGGTGTCCTTTGAGGGCCTGAACTTGTATGAGGATGGGGGAGACTGCGGAGACGAGTACATCTACCGGTCTCCGCAGGCCGACGCGATCATCACAACGGCGGGAGACGATTCCGGCCCCGCACCTGGGTGCCTGCACTCCGAGATTGGCAGTTGGGCGGCCCTGGAGCATCGGCTCGTGGTGCCCGTGCAGGGCGATGCTGCTGCCCGGTCTGAGCAGACGGCCGAGATGCAAGTATCCACTGAGCTGTGGCTGCCCCGCGGCGCTCGGCACCTTGCTGTGAGCGTCCACATCGACAACCCCGCCCGCGACCATCGCCTGCGGGCGCTGTTCCCGACCCATATTGCCGCAGAGTGTTGCTATGCCGACAGCCAGTTCGACATCGTCGAGCGGCAGATACAGCCATGGGGTGGCTGGCACAACCCGTCCAACCCACAGCCTCAGCAGGCCTTCGTGGACATCAGCGACCCGGAGAAGGGCCTGTGCATCGCCAATCGGGGCCTGCCCTGCTACGAGGTGCTTCGCGATGGCCGCGGCACCATCGCGCTTACGCTGCTACGCTGTGTTGGCCGCATAGGCGACTGGGGCGACTTCGCCACCCCGGAGGCCCAGTGCATCGGCGCCAATGTGGCACAATACGCCATCATCCCGCACGCGGGACACATTATGGACCCCGAGCAGTGCGATGCCGCCAGGATCGCCTGGGAATACGCGACACCCATGTGGGCCACGCAAGTGAAGCACTTCATGTACCCGCACAAGGAGCGGTGGACCGAAGAACTGCCTGCACAGGCGGCGCTGGTGTCCCTCGAGCCCCGGTGGCTGGCGCTGTCCTGCGTCCGGCGAGCCGAACAGCGCGATTCGCTTGTCGTGCGCCTGTACAACCCCTTTGACCTCGACACGCAGGCCACGATCCGCTGCCTGTGGGACGTGAAGCAGGCCTACACAACAAATCTGGCGGAAGACAGGCAAGATGAGCTCGCACCGCAGGGCAGCGCTGTTGCGGTAAGCGCTCCTGCCAAGCAGATCGTTACGGTGGAACTCGTCGTGTGACGGAGTTGACGGCCATGGCCTTAAAGAAGATGGACGATCTTGTCATCTACCGTGATGATGCCTGGTATTCGACCTTCCCTTCGCTGGTGACTCGGCCCGATGGATCAGTGCTCTGCGCTTTCCGCCGGGCGCCGGACCGGCGTAGATGGGGCGGCGCCGTCACACACTCGGACCCGAATAGCTGGTGTATGTCGGTCCGGTCCACCGACAACGGTAAGACTTGGACTGGGGAGCCCCAGGTCATCTTCGCGCATCCCCTGGCAGGCAACCAGGACCCGTGCCTGCTGCAGCTTGCCGATGGCACGATCTTGTGCTCGACGTTCTCATGGATGCTGCTGCCGGATGGCGCCGCGGGCAAGCCGGGCGCGCGGTCGGCGGGCATGGGCTGGACCATGTGCAACCTAGGCGCCAGTGTTGCCCGCTCGACGGACGGCGGGCAGACATGGCAGACGCCGGATCCCTTTGCAGCCGCGGGTGACGTCCCTGCGGGACACGAAGCCCTCGTTGGCCGGACTGTAGAGGAGTACGTGGGGCGGTGCGATCTGAGTCGCGAACAGCTCACTGAAGCGGCGCGTCTGGGTTTGCAGCGGGCGGCCGCCAGGTTCGACGGGGCGCGGGGTGCCCCGTTCGCCCAGTACGCGGAGTGGTGGGTACGACAGAGCATCACCCGTGCCATCGCTCAGGGGCAGCCGCATGGGTCTCTACAGCCGATCAGTCCGCCCGGTGACATGCCGCCGGAGCGGTTCGCCGGAGTGGTCAACCGAGGCGCGTGTCGGGGCAAGATGACCCAACTGCCCGACGGGCGGGTGTTGTGGCCGCTGTACGCCTTCGCCGGGGACGACGCTCCCACTGCGAGCCGCGTCTACGTGTCGGCCGACGGGGGCCAAACATGGCAATACCTGTCGCTGATCGCTCAGGACAGCACAGTGCATTTCAACGAGACCTCGCTGCAGCTTTGTCCCAGCGGGAGGATCGTGGCGTGGATGCGCACTGCCGATCTGGACGGCTATCTAGCGATGGCTTACTCTACCGATGGGGGAGAGACATGGTCCGCGTGGCGTCAGACGTCCGTGTGGGGACACCCGTTCACGTCCTGTGAGTTGCCGGACGGTCGCGTGGCGCTCACCTACGGCTACCGGCGGGAGCCCTTCGGCATTCGCATGAGACTGCTTGAGCCCGAGTGCGGAGACCTTGAGCAGGCGCAGGAGCTCACTGTGCGCGACGACGGGGCCAACAGCGACGTCGGATACCCATGGGTGACGCCGCTGGCCGACGGCAATATTCTGTGCGCCTACTACATCAACACCGACGGTGGCCCACGATACATCGCGGGCAGCATCGTCTGTGCCGGATAGTCGGCTCGCGCTACGCGTGGCGGCTCATGTCGGCGGCCGGTAGGGCTTGAGCCTGGGCAGCCACATGGGCACGTGGCTGCGGTAGTGTTCGTATTGGGGCCCGAAACGGGCCTCGAGGTGTCGCTCCTCGACCCGCCTGTGGTACAAGTGGGCGACGAAGGCAAGCACGCCCACAACGGGGGCCATGGTCCAAGCCCCGATGGCGATGCCCAGCCCCATGAGCGCGATGAGCTGGCTCGCAACCATGGGGTTGCGGCAGTAGGCGTATAGGCCGGTTATGACGAGCTTCGCGGGCGGATCATAGGGGACTGGCGTGCCCCTGCCTGAGAAGAGGAACAGGCCTGCGCAGCTTGCTCCTGCGGTCAGGCCCGCCAGCAGCAACGGCACACCCAGCAGGCGCCACGGCATAGGCGGCCACGGGGCGATCCCCAGTGCATGACGTAACCATAGCGCCCCCCACGGGACCGTGCCATACGTCGCGAGCAAGAACAGGCAGGCCAGGACGGCCGCCCGCGGTGTGATGAGGCGATTCCCGGCGGGCCTCGCGGTGTCCATGTTGGCTCCCCGTCCTATCGATCTGGATGGACCTGGCGCCGCCGTTGTTCGCGGTAGGTAAGCACAGAGCCCCGCTCGCCCTCTCAGGCGCCGGGGCTCGATCCATGTCTGGCGGTTGCGTCGCCCACTCCTGCGAGGGGCGACAGGGCTGTGGTGGCAGGCCTACTTGAGCGCCGCGGCGATGCGCCGCACGCCTTCCTGGATTTGCTCCATGCCGCAGGCGAAGCTGATGCGAAAGCAGCCCTCCGAGCCCGAAGCGCTCCCGTGCACTGTGCTCACAAGGGCGCTCTGCAGAAGGTATATGCAGAAGTCCTTGGAGCTCTTGACCTCCGCGTCCCCCATGACGCGCCCGACGTGCTGTGAGATGTCGGGGAACACGTAGAACGCCCCGCCGGGGTTGGGGCAGACGACGCCCGGGATATCGTTAAGGGCGGGGACGATGTAATCTCGTCGTTGCTCGAAAGCGGCGCGCATCTCACCAACGGACTGTTGAGGTCCGCCGAGGGCCTCGACGGCGGCCATCTGGGAGACCGAGCACGGGTTGGACGTCTCCTGGCTTTGGATGTTGCCCGCGCACTTGGCGAAGGCGGGCGGAGCGATGAGCCAGCCGATGCGCCAGCCCGTCATCGCGTAAGTCTTGGCTACGCCGTCGACGATGATGGTGCGCTGCTTCATGTCGTCGCTCAACTGAGCCGGGCTGATGTGTTCGCGGCCGTCGAACAGGATGTGCTTGTATATCTCATCGGACACGACGGCGAGATCACGGGCCTGGGCAATGGCGGCGATCCCCTCGATGGATTGTCTGGTGAGAACTCCTCCGCTGGGGTTGGAGGGGCTGTTGATGAGGATGGCCGCGGTTTTGGGACCGATGGCCGCCCTGATCTGCTCCAGGTCAGGCTGGAAGCCGTTGTGGCCGAAGGTCTGTATGATCTTTGGGATGCCACCGGCCATCTGCACCTGAGCGGGGTAGCTGACCCAATAGGGGGCGAGGATGATGACCTCATCGCCGGGTTCCAGGAGCGTGCGCCAGGCGTTCATCAGGGCGTGCTTGCCGCCATTGCTCACGACAACCTGAGCGGGGTCGTAGTTCAGGCCCAGATCGCGCTCGGCCGCCTGTGCGATGGCCTTCTTCAGCTCCGGCGTTCCGGATGCGGGGGTGTACTTGGTGTGTCCGTCAGCGATGGCCTTCTGCGCCGCCTCACAGATGTTCGCCGGGGTGGGGAAGTCGGGCTCCCCGACGGCAAAGGACAGGACGTCCTTGCCGGCCGCCCGCATCTCCTTGGCAAGCGTTGCCATTGCCATGGTGGGCGATGCCTCCACGGACGTCGCGAAACTCGATATCAGACGTGTGTCTTCCATACTTGCCTCCTGACCGGCTGTCACGGCACGGCGCAGCTCGGATCAACACAAGCGACGCGGCCGGCTTCAGTGTACGCTGGCTGCGGTAAGCGCCAGTTCAGTCTCTCCAGCTCTCGAATGGCGTCTTCGTACTCAGGGTCCTGTTGCAGAGCAGCGCGCAGCATCCTCTTGGCCGCTGTAATGCGTCCTTCCCGTGCGTACCCAGCGCCAAGGTGGTAGTATACCTCCGCTTGTCCGGGGGGGACCAGGTGCCGGACCGCGCGCTCCAGAAAGAAGACTGCCTCGCGATAGTGCCCCAGACGATAGTGCACCCACCCAAGACTGTCAACGCAGTTGGGGTCCAGTGGAAGTGTCGAAGTGGCGGTCTCGAGCATTGCCTTGGCTTCATTGAGGGCCAGGCCCGCGTCAGCCAGCAGGTAACCAACGTTGTTTATCTGCATGGCGTAGGCCGCATCGCTCGTCTCGCCGCGCGAGTATGCGTCCTTGGCTGCTCTCGCCGTGGCAAGCAGCAACTGGGTCGCGCGTTCGGTGTGTCCCAGCTCCAACAGACACAACCCCAACAGGTATGGGTCGGTCTCGCCTTGGGGAAGCAGTAAGCGCAGTGCGGTGGCGTACGCGCCGGCCTCGACGTAGATTTGTGGCGCGGTGGCGCGGATGGCGGGCGAATCAGGCGCAAGCTCGATGGCGCGGGTGAGTTTGGCGATAGCCAGCGGCCGGTCCTTGGGCCTCTGGCTCACCGCGGCGAGGGACTCCTGTAGATAGCGCAGGGCGACGAAGTCCTTGCGCATCTTGTCAAGCCCTGCCCGCGAGCCCGCGGCGAAGTACAGGGCCAAGCCTAGAAGCACACACGACACGATAGTGAGTGCTCGGCGTACGCGCAGTGTCATTGCTTCGGGGTGTCCTTCAGGTGGGGCCGGAACGCAGCGACGCCGTAGTAGCCGAAGCCGATGAACACGCTCTGCTCGGCGATCGCGGGCGATGAGTAGATCCCGTAGGCGCTCTTGTGCCGCCAGAGGACCTCGCCAGTATGCAGATTCAGAGCGTACAGAGCACCATCCCTGGAACCCACGTACACCACCTCTCCGGCGATTGCGGGAGAAGACATGATCTCCTCCTCAGTCTGCGTGGCCCAGACTGTGCGGCCCCCGTCCTTCGCGAGAGCGTAGCACTTGCCGTCAATGCTGCCGACCACCACATACTCGTCACTCAGAGCGGGCGACGAGCGGACCTGTCCGCCGAGCCCGGATTGCCACAGGTGTTCGCCGTTGTCCAGGCTCAGAGCGTAGACATTGCGATCATCTGACCCGCAATAGACGACGCGGTCGCTGATCGAGGGGGACGAGGAAACCGCCGCCTGACAGCGGAAGTGCCACACTTCGTCGCCGGCGTGAGTCTCACGGGCGTAGATGCTGCCATCCCAGCATCCCACGACGACGATATCATCGTGGGCGGCGGCGGTGGAGGATATCTCGCCGGGCGCTCTCTCTTGCCAGACGACCTCACCGGTCGCCGCATCCAGTTTGGTGAAGATTCCCAGGCGTGTTCCCAGGTAGATGGCATGCTGATCCAGCACGCAGCTTGAGCGTATTGCCGATCCCAGAGAGGTGCGCCATCGCTGCTGCCCGGTACTGACCTCGAGTGCATGGACCGAGCCGTCCAGTGAGCCGAAGTAGACCAACTCGTCGGAAACGGCGGCCGCGCCCTCAATCCGATCGGTGGCCTGGAAGGTCCAGCGCGGGGCGCCCTTGCCCGTATCGATGGCGTAGAAGCTCCGATCCCGAGAGCCGATGTAGACGGTGTTATCGTGCACGATGGGCGATGCGACCACGGGGTCCTTGGTCTCGAACTGCCACACGAGCTCAAGGTCTGGTATCACTTGCTGGCTGGTGTATGCTCCGTGGTCCTGGACGCGCCCGAATTGCATCCAGGAATCCTCTCCCGCGCTCGCCTTGGTGCGCGCTGTCTCCAACTGGGCTTCCGCCTCGGCAATGGCCTCCTGGGCGTAGCCCTCGACGTGTGCCTCAGCCACCTCGTCCAGAACGGCCGCCGCTTGGTCGAAACTGCGTCGATGCGTGAGGGCAATCACCTGTGCATAGAGCAGCTCGGGCCTGCCATACTGTGCAGATGCCCTTCGGAGTGCCTGCAGCTCGTCCTCGCCCACCGACAGACGCCCCAGGGCATGGGCGCCGGACCAGACGCTGCCCGAACGGCCCACGACGGAGCGCAGGACCATGTCGAAGGCCCTTGTCTCGTCGATTTCGAGGAGGGCATTTGTCAGCTCATCGCGCAGCACGGGTGCTTGATCCACGAAGGCATCGATGATAGGCCTAAGCGCCTTGCGGGCCCCCGTGTGTGCCAGCGCTCGCGCCGCCAGAGCGCGAACCCGAAGGTCGCGGTTTTCCAGCATCGACAGCAGATGGCCCTCCAACTGTGACAGATAGGCGGTCGCGAGCTCGCGGACCTGAGCAAGCTCGTCGTCAAGTCCGTGCACGAGGTGCCGGATGATCTTGGCCTCCAGATGGGTGCCAAGGTGTTCGTAGGTGTGTAGGCGGACCTGTGGCTCATCGTCGCGCATGAGCACGGACAGGAAGTCGGTCTTCCGGTCATGCAGCTCCCACACCCGCTCAAACCAGTAATCGTGGTCGACCTGTTCGCGCAGGGCGCTACGAATGATGAGCTCGAGAGCCTCGGGCCCGATGGTGAGATCGTCCCTGACGCTGCCGATGAGCTTCAACTCGTCAGGGCTGGCCAGCAAGCCGAACTGCTCGAAATTGCTCAATTCGCGGGTCAGCAGGTCCTGAATATCTCTGAGCATGACTTGTTTGCCGGCGAAATCCTGCTGGATTTTGTCAGCAAGGACCTCGTGGACGAGTTCGTACTCACGCTGGCGCCCCTTGCCCACGGGCCGCAGCAAACCCAGGTCGATGAGGTGGGCCAGAAGTCGCTCGACCAGGTCCTGATCTCCGTTGATCTGGGCGACAATGCGGTCAAGCGTCTGTGCCGCTTTGAGCTCGGAACCCGACGCCATGAATACGAGCACCGCCGTGGCGGCGCGCTTCTCGTTGGCCGGCAACTGGTTGACGGCTCGCAGCAGGTACTTGTCGAGTATCTCCTTTGCGCATCCCGCATCGTCATAGCGACGCTCGGTGATGACGCGCCCTCCCGGGGACAGGCTCTCGTACAGGGAGTGGAGCACTACTTGTAGGCGGGCGGGCTCAACGCCGTCGCGGTACAGGTCGTCGACGATCCTACGGACCAGACTACGCTCGACCTGTAGGTCGAAGTTCTGTGCGGGCTTGAGGATCGCATCCTCCGCCTGCTCGCGACTGAGATCGTGCAGGCGATGCATATTGTGTAGGATGGACGGTAGCCGCCCCTGGAGCTCAAATAGCTCGCCAACGAAGTCCTCCCGTATGGCGATGAGCAGGCGGAACTCATCTTCACAGGTCTCGACAGTCGCGGCGAGGGTATCGACGAAGCGCTCCCTGACCTTGTCACCGAGCTTGACGAAGTACTCGGCGAACTGGTCCAGAAGGACGAGGACCTGGCGGCCCGTGAGTCTCGCCGCCTCGCGGATGAGCTCACAACACTCCAGCCGGTCGTCCAGCTCATTCGTATCGAAGCCCGCGTCCTCGACAGCGGCGATGACGCCCTGGCGGATGCGGGCCACGGGATCGTCACCGGCACGAGTGTAAACCACAAGCCAGGGGAACTCATGCTCCTTGTCCGCGTCTTCGCTCTCCTGCTTGAGGGAGGCCATGATCCCCGCGCGCAGCAGTGAGGTCTTGCCGATGGCGGGCTTGCCGAACACGACCGTGATCGGCGCACGCTTCACTCGGTCGAGAACCGCTTTGACGTCGTCCTCGCGGCCGAAGTAGAAGTCCTCGTCTTCGACATCAAAGTAGTCCAAAAAGCGGTAGGGCCCGCCACGGAGTACGGTCAGGTCATGTCGTCCGGGGGACCGGCGACGACGGCGGCGCGCCAGGCGAGTGTGCAGTTTGGCGAAGAACTCGTTGAACGAGCCGGGCTCGCGGCACAGCAGATGCCGTGACGAGTGTCGGTCCTCAAGCAGCTTTGTGACGTCGGGCTGGTAGACATGGAACTCGGCACTGGCGGGGTTCTCAATCTTCAACTCGTCATACAGCTCCGCATCCCCCATGGGGATCAGTGTATTGATCCAGAAAATGCGGGCCCCATCATGGGGGATGCTGTCGAGGAACGGCTTCTCGCGGGTGCTCATGGCGACGAAGACGGAAAAGAGCCTGAAGCACTCCGTAATCTCCTGGCGTATCTGGCCTGCGACCTGGCCCAACTCTTCTTGAGACAGAGGCAGGAAGCGCTGCGCCAGATCGCCTCCACACTTGACGACGGTAACGCGGCTGGATTCTTCAAGCGCCACCTTGATGTCGTTGGGGTCGTCAATGCCGGCGACGAGGAGGTGGCAGTCCTTGCCGGGCTCCATGTGCTGTGTGCGCAGGGCGCGCTCGAGCATGTCATCGGGTTCGGCGATGAACACCGATGAGTAGTAGCCATCCTTGATAAGGCGCGCAAGGCGGACGTGTCCCTCAGCCGGCCGAATCCCGGCGCCCATCTCGCGCTGAAGCAACTCACAACGCTGGGCATGATCCTGCGCGAGCCCCTCGGCCATCATCTCGATGGCCACCTGGGGCCGCTCATCCTCATCAAGGTCCGCCACTCTGTCGCCGGCCCATCGGACGGCCATCTGCTGGATGGCCTGATCCACCTGGCTATCGCCGGGCGGGATCTTGACACCAGAGCCGATAAACAGAGCGTGCTTGCGCAGTTGGTGGCGATGGGTTTTGACGTGTTCCGCAATGACGCCGATCATGAATAGACTTCACCACTGTAGCCATGCCGGTCATGGAGTGAGGCGCTTGACTGCACCAGACGGGACGAGAGCGCGGGTCGCCTGTTGGCCCGGCCGTCGGCCCGCTCAACGACTGGGCGCCGGGACGGGGCTGATTGGCGGCAACCATGTGGCGACGGGCCGCACTTAACAAACATGCCACTCCTCAGAGCCCACCGTGGGTGCGCGCGAAGCGGAGTGGCAGAGAAAGGATATGGTGGGCCCGGCCGGATTCGAACCAGCGACCAATCGGTTATGAGCCGACTGCTCTAACCGCTGAGCTACGGGCCCCATCCAGGTTTTGAACAGTATACCCAACCGCGCCTCACGTAAGCAACCCGGCAAGTCGATATGGTGCACAGGTCCGCCGGTCTGTTCACGCCCTGGGCCTACAGCGCAATTCTCCACCTCTGTGTGACGTCACTTCCAGCTTCCCCGGGCGGCCAGAGCGGTGGGTACCGTTGAGGCCGTAGAGGGGATATTGCACCACGCGAAGGTCGCTTGGCGGCCCCCATGTCTCGCGGTCCGCCGCCGGCCCAGACACCACCGCAGCCTCTAGTCGATGTAGTCCCGCAGTCTGCGGTTGCGGCCCGGATGGCGAAGCTTCTTGAGGGCTTTGGCCTCAATCTGTCGGATGCGTTCGCGGGTCACCTCAAAGATATGGCCGACCTCCTCGAGGGTGCGGGAGTACCCGTCTTCCAGGCCTAAGCGCAGCTTAAGGACTTCGCGCTCACGCTCGCTGAGGGTTTCGAGGACCTTCTCGAGTTGCTCTCTCAACACGAGATTCGAGGCGGCGTCCACGGGCGTGTAGACCTCATCATCGGGGACGAAGTCGCCCAGGTGGCTGTTTTCTTCCTCGCCGACGGGCGCCTCGAGGGACAGCGGCTCCGGGGCGATGCGTCGGATCTCACTGACGCGCTCCAGGGGCATATCCATCTCTGCGGCCACCTCCTCCAAGGTGGGCTCGCGGCCCAACTGCTGGAGGAGTTGTCTGGATGTCTTGACCAGTCGGTTTATGGTCTCGACCATGTGGACAGGTATGCGAATGATGCGTCCCTGGTCGGCGATGGCCCGGGTGATAGCCTGGCGTATCCACCACGTGGCATAGGTGCTGAACTTGTAGCCCTTCTTGTAGTCGAACTTCTCGACCGCCCTCATCAAGCCCATGTTACCCTCCTGGATCAGGTCCAGGAAGCTCATGGATGAGCGGCCGGTGTACTTGCGGGCGATGCTGACTACCAGCCTCAGATTTGCCTCGGCCAGTGACTTGACGGCCTCTTCGTCCTTGACCTTCATCGAGCTGGGGTCGACACTGCCCGCGTCGACCTGCTGATTGAAATGGGCTGCGACCGCTACACGGGGGGAGACGCCTCGGTCGCCGTCCTCGGGGCGGCAGTTGACGATCTGCAAGGGGACATGCTCGGAGGCGGTGTCGAAGTCCACCATGACGTCATCCTGCAGTGAGAAGCCGGTCACGCCACAGATGCCGCTCTTGCCTGACTTGGCCGTGAGTGTGTACCGCATGTCGGCTTCAAGGGGCCTGTCGGGTACGAAGGTCACACGGCGCTCGACGTCACAGTAGTGGACCAGCCCGCTCACGGAGTTGCCGATAGCATCGGCCAGCAGGACCGTCTTCTTGTTGACGGTTTTGGGCTGCAGGCGACGGTCGAACAGCACGCTGGCGGACGTCCCCACAGGCACCTCCTCAGAGCCATGCTCGGGCGAGGAGGACACATGATGGGGCGAGGCCTTCCGGGCGGCCGTGGTGAAGGATGCCTCAATGTCCTCGGGGAACATCCGGCCGTGCTCGCCGCGGATGCCCTTGACGCCGCCTGCCAAGCGAATTCTGAAGGTGTTGCGGTGCACCAGGGATGTGGACGGTGTAAAGACCACGACCCACGGGTCGGTGCTAAACTGCACCTTGCCGGACACGCGCTTGCCCTTGTCGTCTTCCAGACATAGATTGTCGCCGGTTAGCGTAGACGGATCCAGTGCGTCATTGAAGTGCACGTAGACGGGTGTCTCGGCCTCGACATCCTCAGCACCATCGGCGGGGGAGATCTCAACGACGCGGAGCGCGGACTCGGCCGAAGCCGCACGGAAGGACCAGACGACGTCCTTGCCCATGTTGCGTCCCAGCACGTCGTGAACGCCGTTCTCTCCGCCCTTGACAGTGACTGTGTAGACGGTGTTGGGCTGCAAGCGCTCGTGGGGTCTGAACACGAGGCAGTTGCGGACGCGGTCAAAGATGACCTCGCCGTCACCCTTCTGGATCCGGCGGGCGAGCTCAACCTCCTGGCGGGCCGTAAGGAGGGGCACGCGCCCGATGTCGCGCAGGTACATGCGCACCGAGTCATCAATCGGGACGTCCTCGAGCTCCTCGACCTCGTCTTCGGTGAGGTCTTCTTCCTCTTCTTCTTCGTCCTCATCAATGACACGGACGCCGGCCGCGACAAAGACCTGGTAGATGGTCTCGATGTCCTGTGTTCCCAGGTCCTCGAGTTCGGTCAAGCTGTCCTGGATCTCCGCGTATGTAACGAAGCCAGTCCGGCGGCCTTTGCGCAAGAGCGCCTGGACTTCGGGGATGACCTGGATGTCAGACTCCTTCCCCTCTGCCAAGTTACTTCAACTCCCTTCGTCTGCCCACGCAACACCCGACACCTGTCAAGCTACCGCGACAGGCGCCGACACAAGCTGCACATGCCTGCGCATGAGGGCTGCTCATGTATGCATGCCGGCGTTGCCGGTCCCGTGCGTCCGGGCCGTGCAGGACATGTACAACTGGATATCCGGGTCTTCCGGATCGTAGTTGCCTGAATTCAGCTTTTCTATAACGCGTCTGCGGAGCACCTCGAAGTCCTCAACGGGCTCCACGTCCGTTTCGTTCTGTGCGGCACGGACCTCGTAAGTTGCTCGGTAGCCCCCGGTCTCACGATACCGGTTGAGGTTCGCGATTGTGCTGGCGACAACCTCCTGTTCACCTTCGGGAGGGTCCTCAAAAGTCAGGGCAATGGCAAGCTCATGGGCCGGGTTGTCCTCAGGCAGTTGGCCCAGCACGGCGCTCTGGCTGTAGTGCGTCTCATCCGTGAGTTGCGCGGCGATGGCCTGGGCCAACGCGCGATGGGGCGGCAGGAAGAACTGCTCGGGGGCGATGTGCGCCAATAGCTTCTGCGCATGGGAGCGACTGGATACGGCAAGAGTGAGAAGCTCCCTCTCGGCCCGGGCCACCCACGGCGGCACCTCTGCGGCCAGCCTTGACACGCCTTCGACAATGTAGCGCCGGTCTCGAGGCGAGACGCCGCTGTCGTCGCGCACGGCGCTGCGCCCGCTCAGCCGTCTGCGCAACTCCTGGCGTAGCGACCCCTGCATGGCCTCGGTGCGGCCCGGACTCCCCTGGCCCCACCGGTCGGCCGCCCTGGCAAGGAACTCGTCTTGTCGGGCGCGGTCGGCAACGCGCAGCACGATGTCGACGACCTTCTGTGCGGCCCTTGTGACCCCATCCGGGCCCCTGTCTTGATGCTGGGAGAACACGAGATCGATCTCGTACTCCACCGGAGTCGTACAATTCTCCACAACTCGCTGGAAACCTTCCGGGCCATGAGTCTTGACGCATTCATCGGGGTCGAGCCCGGCAGGCAGCACAGCGATTTTCACCTGCGAGGCACACGCCTCGAGCATGGGGATGTTGCGGGCCGCGGCGCTCATCCCGGCCGCGTCCGCATCATACGCCAGTATGATCTCCTCGGCGGAGCGGGACAGCAAGTTGAGATGGTCCTGTGTCAACGCCGTCCCCAAACAGGCGACCACATTGTCGATTCCCGCCTGATGCAGAGCAAGGACATCGGTATAGCCCTCAACAAGAACGGCCTGCTTGGCTTTGGTTATGTGCTTATGCGCCATATTCAGGGCATAGACGTGCTGCCCCTTCTTGAACATCGCCGTGTCGGCGGTATTGAGATATTTCGCCGGGTTCTCGGGGTCCAGGGCTCGCCCGCCGAACCCGATGACGCGGTTGCCCACATCGGTGATGGGGAACATGACACGGGCGCGGAACACGTCGTAATGGCCGCCCGATGGCCGCTCCTTGGCCAGCCCCGCCTCGGCGGCAATGCCGGCGTCGATGCCCTTTTGCTGTAGGTGCCTGAGCAGTCCGTCCCATGCGTCGGGCGCATATCCCAGGCGGAAGCGGCGGACGATCTCATCAGAGAAGCCGCGCCCGAGCAGGTAGTCCAAACCGGGCTTGCCCTGAGGCGAGTGCAAGACGGCCTCAAAATGCTGGACCGCTACCTCGTTGGCCTTGCGGGCCAGTTGCCTTCGCTTAGCGGCCGCCTCATCACCGCGGTGGACGTGCCATCGCAGCCCGGCCCGCTCGGCCAGACGCTCACCGGCTTCCGGGAAGGTAATCCGCTCGATCTTCATCAAGAACTCGAATACATCCCCACCCAACCCGCAGCCAAAGCACTTGAACAGGCCCAACTCAGGGTTCACGTAGAAGGAGGGCGTCTTCTCCTCGTGGAAGGGGCAGCGCGCCTTGAGGCGCCGTCCGGCCGGCTGCAAGATAACGTGCTCCGAGACAACGTCCTCGATCCGGACGATTCGCTTGATTTCCTCTATGATGGACTGATTATCCATCGTACCTCTTGACTTTGCATCGATGTACGCCGCTTGCACTTGCATCCGCGCGGAGCCGAAAAAGCGGGGGGCGTCACGCCAAGGTCGAATCCGCGAAGGTCTCAGGGCACTACCAGCGAGGAGAGCCGGCATGCACACAATACAACGCTAGATCCTTCGCCGATCCAGTGCGATTTCCTTCCCGGCAACCACAAAAAGGGGTCGGCCGATCACGTGGGGGATACGGCCTGCTTCTAGAGCACGTGCGATGCGAACCCGATTGTTACGTGGGAAGCTCTTGGCAATGCCGAAGTAGCTTCGGCCCCGGATTGGTGTGGCTGGCCACCCGCCCTACAGAAGCGCCAGTTGCAGCATTTGCAGGCCGGGCGGCGCATGCTCTCGGCCTGCTGTGCTGGGCGGCGCGTATGGAACAGAATGCAGCGCCCCCATCAATCCGGGGGCGCTCGTTTATGATCGGATATGTCTTACCTGTCTGGCTGCTACCCCGGTGGCCCGCCGGGCATCATGCCGGGGCCGCCCATCATCTCCATGCCGCCCCCCATGCCGGTGGCGGTTGCCGCGCCGGCGCGAGCCTGCGGTGGCCGTGCCTCGGGCTCCCAGATGTGGATGCGGACTACCTTCATGTCCTTGAGCAAAAACTCGACGTTGTCGTTGTGTCCGTAATGCACCCTCAAGTCCCTGTGGGCGTTGGAGATGCCACCCGCCGGCATCTGACTCTGGGTGCTGAGCCACGAAACATCGGTGGGCGTGTAGCCCTCCGTGCTCTGTGGGTAGCCGTACCGGTTGATGAGGGTCCGGAAGCTGTCTCCGAGCTTGATGGAGCGGTCCGGGGCCCACATGGCCGTGCGCGCCCAGTCGCACTTCTTACCCGCGACAGCGATGGCGAGTACGTACCCATCGCGATCGACCAGGAAGCCCATCACAACGGCGCCTCGGCGGTAGACCCAGAGGGTCTCATCGCCTTGCGTGGGGATCGCCACCGGCGCCGCCCAGTTGGGCATGTTCGCACGAAAAAACGAGAATGGCCCGGGTGGCGTGCCGCCCACCGAGCCGCCAGACGGGCTTGCGGCGCCGGCTGTGCCACCGCCGGGCGCGCCCATTCCTGCGCCGCCCATCTCAGCGCCCATGCCTGGGCCGCCCATGCCGGGTGCGCCCATCTCAGCGCCCATTCCTGGGGCGCCCATGCCGGGGCCGCCCATGCCGGGGCCGCCCATGCCGCCGGGTCCGGCCATGCCGGGACCGGCCATGCCGCCGGGTCCGGCCATGCCCGGGCCGGCCATGCCGCCGGGTCCGGCCATGCCACCCGTAGGTGCTTGGGCGGCGGCCGCCTGGCCGCCCTTGACGATGCCGTCCGGTTGGCCATACACCTGCAGCAGGTGCAATGCGTGCTGACCCAGACGAATGCCTGCAAGCTGTATCTCGTTGGCTGAGGCCACCGTGGCGCTGACGAACACAACGGCGAATGCCAGCACTACCGTCCGGCTCAGTCTCTGCAGCCGGCAAACCTGCATTGGCTAACGCACCTTTCCGGGGTCCGGACCTTCCAGTATTGTGTCTTCGCTAAGAGCCCGTGGGCTCCTGGGCAGCGTCGATCATCAGGTCTGACAAGTAGTCTGTGTGCGCGATACGAAGTATCGGCAGTGGCTTATGTCACGGCAATTTAGGCGCCGGCGGGAACTCCGCGGGGGCCCCCAGAGGCGGAGTGGCACCGATGCCGGGCGCCGGCAGTCGCACGGGAGGTTCGCCGCGCAGGCCCCACTCCCAGATCTGGATGGCCTCCACCTTCATCTCGCGCAGTATGAAAGCTATGTTGTTCGCGTACGTATAAGCCACGATCAAGTCGCGTGAGAATCCGGTGCCGGGCCCGGTCTGCGGGTCGGGGCCGACGTCCTCAGGGTATCCGTAGCGTTCCACCACGGTCTGAAAGCTGTCCCCGAGCTTGACGGTGCGCTTGGGCTCGGCCATCGCGGTGCGCACCCAACTGGCCCTCTTGCCGGCAGCGCAGATCTTGACGACGTAGCCGTCGCGGTCCAGGACGAAGCCGAGGACAACGTCATCCCTTCGGTAGCACCACATATGCTCTTCCGGAGTCATGGGGACGCGGACGGGGTCTGCCCACGCGGCGGCCTGCTCGGCGCTATGTGAGGCAAACCTGCCGCCGCCGCCAGCACCGCTTGGCTGGGCGCCTGCGCCCGGTCCTGCTCCGGGGCCCATGGCGCCGGGTCCGGCCCCCGCGCCTGGCCCGCCCATACCGAGAGCCGACATCGCGGCGTCTGCGCGTGCGCGAAGATCACCGATGGCGCTGCCCATGCCGGGGATTCCGCCGCCGCCCATGCCGGGGATTCCGCCGCCGCCCATGCCGGGCATGCCGCCACCCATCTCGCCTCCGGGCCCTCCCGGGCCGCCCGGCCCGCCACCGACCTGTGCGCCACCACCGCCCGCGATATAGCCGATGGGGCCGGGCCCTTCAGCGCCGGTGATGACACAGTCCGGCTGGCCGTAAAGCTGCATGACGTTGAACGCATGTTGCCCGAGGCGGACGCCGGCGAGCTGCACCTCGGTGGCCCATGCGCCGATAGCACACGAGAGCATGAGAGCACTGACCAACAGCGCCACCAGACCTGACAACGACAGCCGGCAAGCGCGCATAGGACTGGAGCCCCTTTCCGCCATCGCGACGACGGTAGACGGTTCGATTGCTGTGCGAGCGTTGTTGCAGGTTCTATAGCACACACAGAGACCGCGCTTACCTTCCCAGGCAGCGACAGTCTTGCGTGTGAAACCGACCAACACGCAATTCGTCGGCGAGTATAGCACAACTTCGGGCCGTCACGCAACGCCACGGCGGTTTCCCATCTCAGAACCCAGTGCGCGTACCTGCTCTTCAGCCTCTGACGCCGACTGCTCAGCATCCATCGCCGACTGCCACATCGTCTTCGCAAGGTCCAGCACCTGTTCGCGCACAGCGTCGGGAAGGTCGATTGCACGCTTCTGACTAACACACATTGGGGCTACCCTCCTTGGGGCACGGCGTATGCCATGACCCCGTTTTGGTCTCTCAACCAAGAGGGTAGCTCCTTTCGTCTCTACCTACAACCAGCGAACGCACCCGCGGTTTCCCTTGGACACTGTTGCCGGCAGGGGGCGGTGGAGCCTGATTCGCCCACCAATGGAGCTTACGGCGCCACCGGGCGGAACTTAATGCTCACGCTTCGGTCAAAGAGACCCAAATGGGCATATTCTACGGAGCTAGAAAACAGTCGCTTGGTGTGGCCGCGGTGACCGCCGTGGTGTGGCTGACGGCTCTGTGGCCGACTCGCGCGGGAGCGGCCTGGCTGACCGCGCCCGATGGTGAGCGCGTTTTCGTGCGCGGGCTGGCCTTCTCTCCCTATCACCCGCGGGAGGGCTGGCAGCGATCCGCCGGGACAAGGGCCGTGGACCGGAACCTGATCCTGCGCCTGGGCGCAAACTGCCTCATCGTCTGGGAAGAGATGTCCTACGACCAGATCGCGGCATGGCACGAGTTGGGAGTCTATACCCTTCCACAGGTCGTGTACACGCCCAAAGTTCTCTCTCGCTTCGCCAGCGGGCAGCCCTCGCCCATACCCATCTACGTGAGCCAAATGAACCAGGAGAGCCTGTATACGGCCGGGAGGGATATTGCCAGCACGCTAAAGGAGAACCCCGGAGTGCTGGCGGTGAGCCTGGGCAACGACTACGCCTGGAGTGCTTTCAGCAAGGAACTGGGATTCTCCTATGGCGGGTGGGACACCGAGACCCTGGCGGCCTATCAGGGGCGGCTGGAGCAAAGATTTGGGTCAATCCTGCGGTTCCAAGAGCTGACCGGTGGGGAAGAGCGGGGCTTTCACGAGGTGCGTCCCAGCAGCGGGCTGGGTCCCTCACCGCTGTTCGGCGAGTGGTGGCTCTTCATGAGAGACGCCTTCGCCGGGTTCCTCAAGCGGGGCTGGGAGGGTGTCCAGGCCGTGGGAGCGGACCTGCCCACCACGTACCAGCGTCCCTGCGGCATTCGGTGGGACCCGGCGTCTGAGGGCAGCGACTTGCCCTTCAACGAGATCGTCAGCGGGAATGTCTTCTATAAGGATAGCCTGGACTGGGGGAAGTTCTGCGTCTCGATTGACCGGCTGATCTCCGTGGCCCACGGACGGCCCGTAATGGTCACAGAGACCGGTCGGCACACGCTGAACCGCGAGCCCGATCCCACGTGCCGCATCCTGAAACAGAGCGTCGCGTGTGCGTTGCTGCATGCCGAGCTCGCCGGCGTGGGGATCTACGAGTACTGTGACGAATGGCAGCATGCGGAGCCGGCCGACGAGCAGAGCGATTTCGATGACCGCGAGCACTGGGGGTTGGTGACGGGCCACCGTGCGCCGAAGGCAACCTACGGCGCAGCCGCAGAGATGTTCGGGCTCATCAAGCGCCATGAGAGCCTGTTCCAGCAATGGCAGGCGCCACCCGCGGTGCTCGTCAGCCAGCAGGACTACGACTGGTGGAAGGTGCGGGGCATGGCCTCGCGCACCTACGAGAAAGTGGCCCGCGAGCTGTATCGCCAAGGCGCCAGCTTCCGCCTCGTCGACACCGAAGGCCTTCTTTCCCTCGATCCGGTGGATCACCCGCGCCTCATCCTGTGCGACACCTACCTGTTCAGCAACCCCGACATGAGTCAGGACGTCGCCGGGCGGATCATCAGCTACGTGGAGAACGGCGGGAACCTGCTGTACATCTCCGGTTCGCCCTGGCAGAGGCTCTATGGTGAAGGCACAGTGCCCGAGGAGCTCGCAGTGCCCGAAGATCGAGCTCCCACCACCCGGAATTACGGCAAGGGGCAGTGCACGCTGATCCCTAACTATGGCGTGGATGAGCGCGCCATGAGCTATGTGGTGGCAGACTATCTCGGCGAGGTGCTGACCGGACGCCCCGTTCAGGCACTCGAGACGACTCAGGACGCTGATGAGGTGTTCTGGCGGTTGTTCGAGGGCCCGGAGGGGCTGTGGCTGTTCGCCGTCAACGTGTCAGATCACCCGATCGGTCGCATCGAGATCAAGATGGACCCCGGCTTCGACGCGCGCAAGATGGCGCTGCGTGCGGGAGATGGCGCTCGTGTGACACGCGCCGGTGAGGGTATGCGCTTGTTGGGGCTGGGTACCTACGCGCTCATCTATTTGGGCCAGCGGCCCGCCCCCGTCCCCGTTGCCGAGGGCGAGGGCGAGCCCGAAGGGGTACCGGCCGTAACGCCGAACGCCGATGCCGGGCCCGTGCCGGCGAGAGAGGACGTCGCCGAGCCGTAGCGCATGCCGGGCAT
>Ga0272441_10005073_pt1 | contig 23239 bp, 19 predicted proteins | sample SSMProp6N_FD_193582 | JGI IMG/M metagenome (GOLD analysis project Ga0272441, IMG submission 193582) | Marine sediment archaeal communities from Little Sippewissett salt marsh, Falmouth, MA, United States - SSM-Prop-6N | ecosystem: Environmental > Aquatic > Marine > Wetlands > Sediment ...
AGAATCCACATTTTCCAAAGTGCATTGTCTCCCAACTTCGGGGTTTGCACCAGCACCCTTTCCATCTTTTCCAAGCTGAATTTTTACAGGTGCTGATGACCTTTCAAGGGCTTGCATATCGGTATTTGCTGCAATGAATTCGACACCTTTGATCTTGGTGTTAATCATTCTATCAACAGCATTTGAACCACCACCCCCGATACCAAAGACTTTAAGAGTCTCCTTTTTGTTAAAATTATCTTCAAAAGAAAGCATAATGACCTCCAAAAAATTTAAATGATTTCACTGAACCAAGCCTTCATTCTTTTCAGGATTTTAAAGAAGGCACCATTATTTGTTGAACTTCTGAAATGGTCTTTTGTCCTATTTCGAAGTCCGTATAAAATGAGTCCGACACCTGTGGCGTACATGGGATTAGAAACCACGTCGGATAATCCACCTATATTAACTGGAACACCCCTTCTTACTGGAAGACCAAAGATGTCTTCTGCAAGTTCAATAAGCCCTTCCATCATTGATGTTCCACCTGTTATGACAATACCTGCTGGAATTTTGTCTATATAACCGTATCTTCTTATTTCCATTGCAGTCAAAGTAAGTATTTCGGACATTCTTGGTTCAATAATATTGCATAGTTCTTGTTTGGAGATTGATCTTGGAGATCTTCCTCCAACAGAAGCAATCTCTATCATTTCGTTCTTAGATACAAGAGATGGAAATGTGTTTCCATTGCTTATTTTTATCTCTTCAGCTTTAGAAAAAGGAGTGCTTAAACCGATTGCTATATCATTAGTAACATGGTAACCACCTAGTGCAAGGACTGACGTATGTCTAATCGAATTTTCTGCAAATATAGCTAGATCTGTTGTTCCACCACCTATATCTATCAGAGCGACCCCAAGGTCTTTTTCATCTTTAGTCAGGACAGCTTCTGATGAGGCTAGTTGCTCAAGTACGATATCTTTGACAGTGAGACCAGTTTTTGCAACTGAATTCACAATATTATTCGCTGATGAAACAGCACCTGTCACAATATGGACAACTACCTCGAGACGAACACCTTCCATTCCTGTTGGATCCCTTATTCCATCTTGGTTATCCACAATAAATTCCTGAGGTAATATATGAAGTACTTCCCTATCCATAGGTATTGCAACAGCTTTTGCAGCATCTATAACCCTGTTGATCTCGTGTTTTGTAATGATCCTGTTTTTACCGGCGATTCCTATAACACCGCTGCTGTTGTAACTCCTTATATGATCACCAGCTATTCCTACATATACTTCATCAATAGTAATACCTGACATTAATTCTGCCTCTTCAATGGCGGTTTTAACCGATCTCACGGTCTCCTCGATATCCACTACCACCCCCTTTCGAAGTCCATTAGATGGCGTGGTTCCTATTCCAATAATGTCGACATGGTCTTTGTCGATGACTTCAGCCACAATTGTTGATATTTTTGTGGTACCGACATCTAATCCCACAATTGTGTTCTTCTTTTTGATCATAACTTATTACCCCCGTGTCAGGTACTGATGATATAAATTTATATTCAAGCGCCGGACAGGCGAGAGCGTTTGGAGGGGAACTGCCCGGCACCCGAAAAACCAATTAAATTTTTTTAACAATTATCATATCCTTGAATTTTGTATCTATTATTACGTTATCAAGATTTTCTAATCCATTTTTATCTACAAACTTTAGAAATTTGGTAAAATTTTTACAAAAATCTAAGTTACCAAGTTCGATAATCAAATTTTTATTTTTGGAAATTAAAAAAAGATTTCTCGAGTTATCAGTTTTCAAAATGTTATTGTTCCTTATAAAATCGTTTTTCTCTATCGTTGCGAAAAACATTCTTAACTCTTCACGAGAATCTTTGTCTGAAAATAGCTTATTGAATGAGTCACTTGAAAAAACTTCGTACGGGAAATAGTCAATTAAAGGAGTGTCCTGAACTAGAAGCAGAGAGAAACTCTTATCATATATATAAAATCGACCTTGATGAGCTAACTGGAGAAAAGGTTTTTTTTCAGTAACATCAATTATTATCGAATTAGGGTATTTTTTAGTGACTTTTATTTTTTCGATCAAATTGGAAGCATGTAATTTGCTTGTAATATCATCTGGGAGAATTTTAAATATATTGGCTTTTCTATCTATATTCAAAAGATTCAAACTCGATTCTTCGCCAAGGAGTCTCAACCCTTTTAATTCAATATTTTTGACATTGAAATATTCAACATTTTGAAGTTCAGTAAAATAATGATTAATAACCAGAAATAGAAATGGAAGGAAGAGAATGGCTGTTAATATATCAATTAAATCACAGAAAGATGGATAAGCTTTTTTTATTTTTTTGCTAAAAGAGTATCGTTTGTAAACTCTTTGTGATGTAACTATGTTTGATGTATATACTTTCAGCATTGCTCTTCAAATCCAAGAGATCTTATCTCGGTCTCAAGGATAATTCCTTTTTTCTGAAATACTGTTTCTTTGATGTGTTCAATGAGATTTAACACATCAGAAGCTTTAGCAGATCCCATGTTAAGGATGAAATTTGCATGTTTTTCGGAAATTTTAACATCTTTGATTTGCATTCCTTTCATACCGAGTTTATCGATAATTAATCCAGCACTTTCCTTTCCAGGATTTTTAAATATGCAACCTGCAGATTTTGATTTTAGTGGTTGAGTAAGAGCTTTTTCCCTCAGAATGTGTTTCATCTTTTTCAAAATTGTTATTCTCCTGGCAATCTGTAATTTTATGCCAATTCCAACAATGATATGATTTTTGGGAATTACACTTGTTCTGTATTCAAATTTCAAATCAATTGAATTGATTCTCTCGAGTTTTCCATTTTCTGAAATGCAATCAACATAATCAACAATGTCTTCCATAACTCCATATTTACCACCAGCATTGCAGATTACTGTCCCACCCACAGATCCAGGTATGCCCGATGCGAATTCCAAACCTGAAAGGTTGTTTTTTAATGCAAAATTTACAAGTTTTCTTATATCTAATCCTGCTTCTGTGTAAATATTATCTTTTGAAGTCAAATAGAAATTCTTCAACTTTTTCAAACTTATGATTGCACCATTAAAACCGGAATCCGATATCAGAATATTTGTCCCTCCGCCGATGACAGACCACAAAATTTGCTCTTTTTTTAAAAAAACCATAAATTTTCTTAAATTATCTATGTTCACCGGGGTGAATAAGATATTTGTGGGCCCCCCGATTTTAAATGAAGTATATTCTGCCAGTATTCTGTCAAATTCTATTTGGTTCTTCCATATTGCAATATATTTGGATCTAATGTCCTGAACTTGATTTCTCGATTTTAAATTCAACATTGTCCATCCTGAATATTTTGCTTTTTCAATAGTGCGATAAAATGATCGATTTCATTGCAAATATCACCGGCTCCAAGAAAAATGATCAATTCATTGCCGGTTATCAATTTTAGGATTTTTCTGGAAATACTTTTTATTTCTGGAATGTAAATTGCATTGGGATGACCATTTCGGGAAATCTCATCAGCAAGGGATTTTCCAGTTATGTTTGGGATAACATCCTCAGATGATGCATATATATCTGTAATCAAGATGATGTCAGCTTCATCAAAACATGATATGAATTCATTAAAGGATTCCTTGACTCTTGTAAACCTATGGGGTTGGAAAACAGCTATGATTTTTTTTGAAAATCCTTTTTTTGCGGTTTTTAGTACTTGTTTTATTGCTGTTGGATGATGAGCATAGTCTTCTATGACAACTAAATCCCCGAATTCACCGCGTAGTTGAAATCTTCTTTCAGGGCTTTCGAATGATTCAAGAGTATATTTGATAATCTCATGATCTATCTCGAGTTCCCTGGCAACAGCCCAGGCAGCAAGTGCATTTTTGATATTGTATGTGCCTGGTAAAGGTAAATTGATTCTCCCCCAATTTTTTTCATTGATGTACAGGTTGAAAGATGTATTGAAAGCTTTGAAATTAATCTCAGTTGCTCTGACATCTGCTTGTTTTGAAAGACCATAAAGAACTTTTCTTTTTTGAGTAGATAACATTACATCTTCAACGTTGTTTTCATCTTTGCAATAAATAATCACTCCATCATTTTTAGTCTGATTGGCAAATGTTTTAAATGCATTCTTCAAAGCATCCATGGAACCATAATGGTTGATATGTTCCCTGTCTATTGATGATATTACTGATATTATGGGGAAAACTTTGAGAAATGATCCATCGGACTCATCCATTTCAGCAACGAAATATTTCCCTTTACCCAATTTGGCTCCGCTTTTAAATGTACTCAAAGTCCCCCCGAGTAAAATTGTGGGATCAAGATTTGCACCCAGGAGTATATTACCAATCATTGAAGTGATCGTTGTTTTACCATGACTACCTGCGATAGCAATTGCATCTTTCAATTTCAACATTTCCGCGAGTATTTCTCCTCGAGAAATCAGCTCGATATTTCTTTTTTTGCACTCCAGTATTTCGACATTCGATGATGGTATTGCACTTGAATATACACATAAATTCTGGTTGTTAATATTGATTGCGTTATGTCCTTTGTAGATTTTTGCACCTAATTTGCTCAATCTCCGACTTATCTTGTTCTCGCATAAATCCGAGCCAGTGATTTTATAACCTGAATTGAGAAAAACCTCTGCAATTCCAGACATTCCAACACCTGCAATTCCGATGAAATGGATATGTTTCAAATTCTTGAGCAATCAAATCCTTCTTTCTCTCAAGGATATATTTAATAGCAAACCGATAAGTATCATTGTCATGATTAAAGATGTTCCCCCACAACTAATAAAAGGCAGTACGATTCCCGTAACTGGAAGTAGAGCTGATGTAACACCAATATTCAAAATGATTTCTACACCGATAAGGATTGTAATACCTCCTGCCAAAAGGCTTCCGAAGAGATCCCGGGATCTCTTTGATATTAACAAACCACGCCAGAGCAAAATCCCGAATAGGATGATTATAGTTAAAGTTCCAATAAATCCGAGTTCTTCACCTATTATGGAAAAAATGAAATCTGAGTGTGGTAATGGCAGGAAAAGATATTTTTGAGCGCTGTTTCCAAAACCCATTCCCCAGAAGCCCCCATTCCCCATTGCAATTATAGAATGTTGAACATGGTAGGATGCATTCAAAGGATTTAATAAAGCATCAATGTACTCTAACCATCTTTCTCTCCTGTAACCACATGAGTTTATCAAGAAATAGAGTACAGGAATAAATAAAAGGGAAATGCTGAAAATATGAATAAATCTCAATCCTGCAATAAAATATATAGCAATAACTGAAAATAAAATTATTACACATGTGCTGAAATCAGGTTCTTTTATTATTAAAAAAAGTAAAAATCCTACAATCATTGCAGGACCAATAAATAGGTTACTACCCTCTTTTTTCTTATTGCTTTTTTTGTCAAGAAAATAAGCAAGGTAAATGATTATGGTTAATTTGGCGATTTCCGAAGGTTGGAATGTAAAATAACCGAAGTTCAACCATCGTCTTGAACCATTTATTTCCTTTGATATATATGGAAAGAAGACTAGAACTAATAAAATTCCAGTTATTAAAATTGCTGTATATATAAATGCAGGATTTTTGTATATATGATAATTTATTCTCATGGTTACTAACATCAAAACAAGACCTAGAAAAGCAGAAATCCCTTGTTTAACAAGAAAAAATGCCGAGTTTTCATGATATCGCGATGCAAGGACCGAACTCGAACTGTAAACCATAACAACACCAATTCCTAACAAGATCATTGCTGTAAGAAATAAAGCGTTGTCAAAATTATATTTAGAGCTATATCCCATAATTTAAATGCTTCTCATTGATCTTACAGTTTCTTTGAAAACATCCCCTCTGTGAGCGAAATTTTTGAATTCATCAAAGCTAGAACATGCTGGAGAAAGTAATACAAGATCACCGGGTATGCTTAATTTAAATGCCAGCCTGGTTGCATCAACCATGTTGTTAACATTAAATAGGTTCTTAAAAGATTTAACAGATGATCCAATAGTTTCTCTGGCTTCTCCGAAAAGGATCAGCTTTTTTACTTTCTTTTTAAGATGAGGTAATAACATTTTGTAATCGCAACCTTTGTCTTTTCCCCCTAAAAGCAAAATAATCGGTTCTTCGAAGCTATTCAGAGCTTTAATGACTGAATCCACATTTGTACCCTTTGAATCATCTATGAATTTAACACCATTTATTGTGTCAACAAGTTCAAGTGTGTGATCGCTCAATTTAAAATTGGTTATCGCATTTTTAATTGATTCTTTATTAACGTTCAATATCATTGATGCAGTGATTGAAGCAAGGATGTTTTCAGTGTTGTGTTTTCCCGGTAATGGCATTGAAGTTGTGGAGAATAATTTTACCCGGGAATTTTCGTCTCTGAAAATGAACATGTCATTGGAACAGAATGTTCCCCTATCCACTTCTCTAGTGATGGAAAATTCATATATTTTCGCTTTAATATCAGATTTTAGAGATTTTAAATTCTCGTTTTCTGCATTGATAATCAGATAATCGGCTGATGTCATGTTTTCATAGATTCTGTTTTTTGCTTTGAAATAAGCGTCAAAATCAGGATAGCGATCGATGTGATCAGGGCTTATGTTCAGATAACAAGCGATATGTGGTTTGAAGTCTATTATCCCTTCTAATTGAAAACTGCTAATTTCGCATACAATCAAATCTGATTTTACGATTTTATCCCATTGTGATGCGAGTGAAGCTCCCGGCATATTTCCACCCATCACTATCGTCATACCCGATTTTTCGAGAATACTCGCAATAAGTCTTGTTGTTGTAGTTTTTCCATTGGTTCCTGTTATACATAGAAATGGGATTTCAGTCAGGTGGTATAAAATTTCAATATCTCCAATCAGGCTTTTATTTTCTTTGCCGAGTTCATAAAAAGGAGTTTTTGTTGAATCAATCCCTGGACTCAATACAATCATTTGATAGTCTTTTAGATGATCGAATGTGTATATACCCAAATTTAGATCAATTCCCAAACCTTTAAGGTATTCTCTTTTCTCAAGTAATTCCTGTTTCTTTGAAGTATCAAAAACTGATGGTTTAGCTCCTAACTTTTTAAGGAGAATGGACAGATGAAAACCTGTTTCACCACAACCAATAATTGCTATATCCTTATTTTTAATATCAAAATTCATTTTTATCTTATCTTTAATGTCATGATCGCTAAAATTGATAATACGATTGAAATTATCCAGAAACGTACAATTATTTTCGGCTCTTCCCAACCTTTGAGTTCGAAATGATGATGCAATGGTGCCATCAAAAATATCCTTTTTCTTGTCAGTTTGAATGAGGCAACCTGAAGAACTACAGATGTAGTAATAATTACAAACAATCCACCAATTAATGGAAGAAGCAGTTCGTGTTTTGATAAAACAGCGACAGTTCCGAGAGAAGCTCCAAGTGAGAGTGAACCGGTATCACCCATGAAAATTTGAGCAGGATAACTATTGTACCAGAGAAAACCTAACCCGGCACCGATGATAGAACCACAGAAAACAGTTATCTCTCCGACCTGTTTGACAAAGAAAATATTTAGATATTGAGCTGTGTTTATACGTCCTGAGACATATGACAAAATTGCAAAAGTGCTGAATGCGATTACAATTGGACCAATTGCAAGTCCGTCTAATCCATCTGTAAGGTTGACAGCATTCGATGATGCAACTAAAACAAGGATCACAAAAAGTATATAGAAATAACCGAGATTTGGAGCAATCCCCTTTGTAAATGGAATTTGCACTTTGGAAAAATCACTATCCCCCATGGTTACGAACAATAGAAATATACCTATGACTACCGAGAATAAAATTTGAAAAATGATTTTATATTTTCCCCCGAGTCCCTTAGGATCTTTCTTTATAACTTTCAAATAATCATCATAAAAACCTAAGACACCAAAGGAGAGTATTGTAAAAAGGCATATATATGTATATGAGTTGGAAAAATTACCCCACAATAGATTTGTTACCAAAATAGTTAAAAGGATCAGAACACCACCCATCGTAGGAGTTCCTTCTTTTTTTACATGTCTATCTGGTCCATCATTCCTTATAGTCTGATTCATGCTGCAACTTTTCAGTTTCTTTATCGTATATGGACAAAGGAAAAATACAAGTATGAATGCAGTGAGAATTGCACCACCCGTTCGGAAAGTTATGTATCTAAATAGATTGAAAGGTGAGAAATATTCACTCAACGGATATAAAAAATAAAACACTAGTTTCTTCCTTTCAATAATTTAATCACACATTCCCTGTCATCAAATTTTAATACTTTTTCCCCGATGATCTGGTAATTTTCATGCCCTTTACCGGCAATCAATACGGTATCGTTTCTTTTTGCATGATCTAAAGCCAATATGATTGCTTTTTCCCGATCCGACTCGATAATATAATCTTCAACATTCTCCTTCTCAAAACCTTTTTTTATCTGTTCTATTATTTCTGAAGGATTTTCTGTTCGTGGATTGTCATTTGTTATAATTGAGAAATCAGAATTTCGGGCTGAAATAGAACCCATTAAGGGTCTTTTCGTTTTATCTCTGTCACCACCGCATCCGAAGACGGTTATAATTCTTCCTGAACAAATCTCTCTAAGTCCGGATAAAGCTCGATGGAGAGCATCAGGGGTATGAGCATAATCTATAAAAACATCAAAATCCTGCTCCATATCCACTGCATCCATTCGTCCTGGAATCCGATTAACATTTTTAATCCCTTTAGCTATACAATCCAAGGGAATTTTTAAAGAATATGCGACACTGGCGGCTGCGAGAATGTTATAAACATTTGTCTTGCCAATCAATCTTGTATCAATCGGGATATTCTCTTCAGGTGTGACAAGATTAAATTTGGTATCCGATGTTGTCAATTTGAGATCAACAGGGTAAACCTTTGAATTATTAGTCAAACCAAATGTAAGTATCCTATCGTTCAATTCAATAGGGATCAAAGAAGAACTGGGATCATCTTGATTAGCAATAATTGAATATGTTGAAGGTTCATCTTCTATCATCTCGAACAACCTGAATTTTGTATTCCGGTAATTGTCTAGGGTTACATGAAAATCGAGGTGATCATGGGTTAAATTTGTAAAAACCACTTTATGGAACTTCATCCCATATATTCTTTCCAAAGAAATAGCATGAGATGTTACTTCCATAACAACATATTCCGAATTTAAATTAATCATTTTTTGGAACAATTTCCCAAGATCGGATGATTCAGGTGTTGTTCTTGTAGCAGAAATTTTTTCTCTATCGACCATGTAAAACATAGTTCCAATCAAACCTGTTTTATTTCCATTATTTTCGAGAATGGACTTTAATAAAATTGAAGTTGATGTTTTTCCATTTGTACCGGTTATTCCTATAACCTTCATTTTCTCCCAAACTCTTCCAAAGAAATTCCATGACAGAATTGCTATTACCTTACGGGTATCGGTGACCATAATAAAAGTAACATTAGAAAGTGGATTTGCAGGATAATAATTCTCATCTGAAACAACTATAGCAATTGCTCCATTATTAATTGCATTTTTGATATATTTATGACCATCTACATTCAGTCCTACAAGACAAACAAAGATAGAATTTTTCTTCACAGATCTCGAGTCGTAGAAGATGCCTTCAATATTAAGGTTTCTATTCCCTGATATTTTTATGACATCAATGTTTTCTAAAAGAATTTCAAGTTTCATCTTTTCTCATTGTCTAACGAAATAAGGTTTATTTTGTTTTGATTTTCGAAAGTGATACTGTCGGGATTAACAAAACCCAATTTGTTCGTAGCAATTTTTTCTATCCTATCAGGAGAATTCAATATTTCTTTTTTCAACAAAAGGAATTCATGCTGTGTATAAAGCTCTTCTTCGATTTCGACAAGTTTCCTGTATTCTCTTTTTGCTGAATTCATATCAATGATATGTTTGATATAGACTAAAAGGGCTAGGAATATAGGCGCTATTATAATCAGTTGTATCACAATAAATTTTAACCTTTTAGTACTTTCCGGTTTTTTCATCCTAAATTCTTTCCAAAGCCCTTAATTTGGCACTTCTTGACCGGGGATTATTTTTTATCTCGTCTTGCTCTGGAGTTAAAAACTTTTGTTTACCCCGTTTTATAGATTTCTCGTTTTTGGACCTTCTAATTCTTTTATCAAACGTCAGGATTTTTGCTTTTTTCTCATGCTTGCAAATACATGTGGGGATTTGTGGGGGACAAATACAGTCTGTTGATAATTCTTTAAAAATATTTTTAACGATTCTGTCTTCAAGAGAATGGTAAGAAATGACGATAAGTCTTCCATTGGAATTCAATCGGTCACAAGCAGCCCGAATTGTTTCGTCCAGTTTTTCAAGCTCATGATTAACAGCGATTCTAATAGCCTGAAAGGTTTTGGTTGATACATCGATCCTATTACTCCAAAATTTTCTCGGGATCGAACCTTTTATTATTTCTGAAAGTTCCAAGGTCGATTCAATTCGAGCCTGTGACCGTTTAATTACTATATTTTTTGCTATTCTTTTAGACCATCTCTCCTCTCCATATAAATGAATAATATTTTGAAGTTCATCGTATGGTAAATCATTTACAATATCCGAAGCCTTCAAATGCTGGTTCTTTGAAAAACGCATGTCTAAATCAGCATTTTTTTTGAAGGAAAAACCTCTATCTGGATCGTCAATTTGAAGAGAAGATAATCCCAAATCAATTAAAATTCCATCAACTTTCTCTATATGAAGGTTTTCTAAAATAAAACTCAAATTTTCATATCTATCATTAACCAAAACAAATCTACCTTCGTATTTCGAGAGTCTTTTTTTAGAATATTTAAGGGCAATCTTATCAGTATCAATCCCTATGAGATATCCATCAGGTTTTGATGATTCGAGAATGCTCAATGCATGTCCCGCTCCACCTACTGTACAATCCAAATATGCTCTCTTATCCATAGGATTTAAAATCCCTACAACTTCTTCTAATAGTACTGGTTTGTGTATCAAGGACATTCCAGTATTAAATGGTTACATTACTAACCATCCTTTTGATACAGATTGACATCCTTTCTGTATCGTTTATCATGAACTTTCTGGAACAGATCACCAAGCTTCTTGCCTGGTTTTTCAAATCTCTCGTTCCATTTTGAAGCACTCCAGATCTCAACACGATCTTCTGCTCCAATAACGTAAACGGATTTTTCGAGTCCTGCGTCTTCTCTGAAAAGGGGTGGAATAGTGAGTCTTCCATCCTGTTTTAACTCAGCCCTTTTCAGGTTCGAGTATAAGGTGCTCTTCAAATCCATTGTGTCTTCGTCTAAAGAAGAATGGGATTTTAACTCGCTGATCAACTCTTTAAGCGCTTGTCGAGGGAGCAGCTGTATACGGTCATTAATGCTCAAGAGGTTGACTTCTGATATACCATCAACGGAAAAGGCATTTCGGAATTCTACCGGGATTATAACTCTTCCCTTAGAATCCATCTGATATTCGTGTTTCCCTGTTAATAGCATTTCCATAACGAGTTAGCTCTCATAAAATGGTGGGATATTTTTAGGATTGCTTGCTTTTTCAGCAGATTTTGTTAGAATTATTGAAATTATTAACAATTTTTGTATTGATGAGGACATTTAATGAAAAATCCCTGAAAAGTTAAGTTATCCTTCAACAATTCCCACTCTCTGACACATACTCCCACAAACTGTCACAACCTGTCAAGAGAATAAATGGCGAAATCTTGATTTTTTTTTATTTTTTCTAATTTTAGTCAAGGAGAAACGATGCAAATTCCGCTCATAGATTTGAAAAGTCAGTATAAACAGATAAAAGAAAAAGTTGAGCCTTTGATATTAGAAATTATAAAATCACAAAATCTCATTTTAGGAAAATACAATTCGGTTTTAGAAAAATCTGTAAAGGAACTTATTAATGTCAAATTTGCTGTTCCGGTAGCTTCAGGATCTGATGCATTGATAATATCATTAAAAGCACTTGAGCTTCCTCCCGGATCTGAAGTAATTACGACAGCATATTCCTTTTTTTCCTCAGCAAGTTCAATTTTTCTTGCAGGTCTTAAACCTGTCTTTGTTGATATCGATTCAGACACTTATAACCTCGATCCTGAACTTCTTGAAAGCAAAATAACTGATAAAACACGAGGTATCCTCCCAGTCCATCTTTACGGACAATGTGCAAGGATGGATAGGATTATGGAGATTGCAAGGAAATATGACTTATTTGTTGTAGAAGATGTCGCTCAATCCATATTGGCTAAAATAAACAATTCCTTTGTAGGTTCGATAGGAAATGCTGGCACACTCAGTTTTTACCCTAGTAAAAATCTTGGAGCCTTTGGAGATGCAGGTATGATTCTGACTAATGATCAAGATATCTATGAAAAGATCAGAATGCTTCACGTCCATGGTTCGAAAGATAGATATATACATGAAATGATAGGATACAACAGTAGAATGGATGAAATTCAAGCAGCTGTCCTTTGTGTGAAAATTGGATATATTAAATCATGGACAGAGAAAAAAAGGCAGATTGCAAAATACTATGATAAATTATTCGAATCAACTCCTGTAAAAATTCCATTCCAATATCCAAATTGCCTGCATGTTTTTAACAGCTATATCATCAATGTAGATAGTAGGAATGAACTTAAAGATCATCTGGATAAAAATGGCATATCGACATCAATATTCTATCCTCTTCCATTACCTTATCAGCCCTGCTTCAATTTTTTAAAACATTCTAAAGGAGATTTTCCCAATGCTGAAAAGGCTTCAGAAAGAACTCTTGCAATACCATGTTACGCTGAACTGACAAAAGACCAACAGGAATATATTGCAGAGAAAATTATTGAATTTTATAGATAAGGATTTATTTTGGAAATAATTGACACACATGCTCATCTGGATTTTCCCCAGTTTGATCCTGATAGAGACGAGGTTATTCAAAGGGCTAAAGATGCTGGAGTCGAATATATTGTCAACATTGGAGCTTCAATAGAGGGATGCAGAAGAACTTTTAAACTTTCCCACAAGCATGAAAACATATATGCTGTTATTGGGATATCTCCTCATGACGCTAAACACTACAATGAAATTATTGAGAATGAACTAATAGATTACATCAGACAACCTGAGGTTATCGGAATTGGGGAGATAGGTCTGGATTATTTCAGGAATCTATCACCCCATGATGTTCAAAAAAAGGTTTTTATTCAGCAAATGGATCTTGCCGGCAATAATGAAATGCCGGTTGTTATTCACTGTCGAGCTGCGATTGAAGATCTATTTAATATCCTTGAAAATCGATACAGGGATCATATCAAGAATTATGGAGTGCTTTGGCATTGCTTTTCGGGTAATGCAAATGATGCAGTCAGAGCGACAAATTTAGGTATTAAGCTCGCATTCGGAGGTACTATAACCTATCCAAAAAACGAGAAATTGAAAGATGCTCTAGCAGCAATAAAATACGACGATATCATGATCGAGACAGATGCACCTTACCTTTCTCCTGTACCCTTCCGAGGGAAAAGAAATGAACCCGCTTATCTGATTCACATTATTGAGAAGATAGCTGAAATAAGAGGTTACACATCTGAAGATGTTGCAAGAATTACAACATTAAATGCAAAAAGATTTTTCGGAATTGGCTCTGTTTTAGAAAAGGATGTGATAACTTATCTTATAGGCCGAAGCGCATATATTAATCTTACAAACAGGTGCAGCAATAATTGTATATTTTGTGTAAGGGGGGAAAAGGACTTCGTTCGTGGTCATTTTCTCTGGTTAAGCCATGAACCTGAGATCAACGGAATAATTCGTTCTCTTTGCGATCTTGATAAAAAGGGCATACTTTCAAGTCTTGAAGAAGTCGTCTTCTGTGGTTACGGTGAACCGACTTCACGACTTGATGCTCTTATCCACGTTGCAAGATGGCTCAAAAAGAAAGGGTTGAAAACAAGACTGAACACCAATGGTCATGGTAGTCTTATCAATGGTAAGAACATTGTGCCAGAGCTTTCAGGATTAATTGATGTTGTATCAGTAAGTTTGAATGCTGAAAATGCGGAAATTTACAACAGGATATGTCAACCTGAAAATCCCGAAAAAGCATACAATGCAGTAAAAGAATTTATACTCGAATCAAGAAAATTTATTCCGAAAGTTGTCGCTACGGTAGTAGAAGTTGCCGAAATAGATCTTGAAGCATGCAAAAGAGTTGCAGAAGTTGAGCTTGGTGTTAATTTTCGTGTCAGACCTTACGGTGGCAGGTAAAAAACAAGTTTCTCATTGAAATTAATTCCAAATATCCTTATAATTAATTGTTAGAGAAATTTCGAATCATTGTACAATTGCACAATTTTTCTTTTTATTAAGTGGAGGTTTACATAGATTTTAAGGTCTTTCCTATCTAATCTATTGTTTTTTTATAAAGTCATTGTTTCAGGAGGTTTCCAGTGAAAAAAACTTTCTTTGTATTGATGATTATATTCTTGAGTCCGATTTTTTGCTTTTCCGGAGTATGGAAGAATTACAACTTAGAAAAACCGGAGGGTGAGTTTTTCTATTATGATGGATTTATCTGGAATAAGTCATGTAATGGACTATGGAGATACAGCATCACAGAAAACAATTATGAGATCTTAAACCCATCTGATTGGTGTGATGCAGGAGGTGAGATTATATCCTATTATCTATCGAGAAGTGGTGATATCTGGTTTACAATTAAAGATGCAGACCTTGTAAAATATGATGGGATTAATTGGCAGCTTTTTGATCTAGGTGAAGATTCAATTTATGATTTTGATAATGGAGGTATTGCAGAAGATTCACAAGGGGAAATATGGGTAAGTGTTAAAAAAGGTCTGGCATACAAGGAGGGTAATCATTGGAAATTGATAGACAAAATTAATGGTTTATCTATTAGACGAGAACGCTTTATTACTTGCGATAGGGAAGGTAATCTCTGGTTGAAATTCAAGGAAAGTGACGAGATTTGGAACATTGCAAGGAAAACAGGAGATGAATGGACAATTTATCCCAGTCCGCAAAACTATTCTTTCTCTTCAGATTCCTTGTTGTTTCCAGACAATAAGGGAAATCTCTGGTTCATTGCAAAAGGAGGTAATTCTTCATATTTGATCAAGTTTTCAGATGGGTATTTTAAAACGATGAAAACTGTTTATCCACCGACAAATATGATAGGAACTTCTGATGGAAAGATATGGTTACTATCTGGTGGAATAGTATATCAATTTATCGATATCGGATGGATAGAATATGACTCAAATTATATCTATCCCGAATTCATTATGGATGTTTTCGTTAATGCAGAAGGAATTACATCCGTAAATGATGGATCTGTTTGGGTTTATATGACTCAAAGTGAACCTATTGGTTTTGCAATTTTCAATGAAGATGAAATTACAAGGCAGGATTTCGATTTTGAATTTCCGAATTTCCTGGATTTTGATAGTTCTTATTTATTTGTTGCTTTGAATGAAAATCATGGTGCTATCGGGGTTGGATCTGAGCTTTATGAAATACAAAATATTGAGAATCCACTTAATATGATATCCCTTGATGTAACCGCAAATAATCCTGATGATTCAGAGACAAAAAAACGTTATGGTAAAGATCTTTTAATTGATTCTCTGGATCGAATCTGGTGGGCTGCTAACAGATTATTGGTTTCATTTAAAGATGGTGTACCGAAATTCCACAGCGATGAATCCTGGTATCCATCGATGTTTAGTTCGCCAGCTAATATTAAAAAAGACTGGCATGACAGGATATGGACTTCTATATTTTACAATTCTGAAATTCATTTTTATTATTTCGAAGATGGTGAATGGAATCAAACTCTTTTTACAAGTTCAGAAATTTATAATCCAGATGATTTTGCAGTATTTCATGGGAGTTTAAAGTGGATTTTGGATAATAATAAACTTTTTAAATATGATAGTCTTGATTTAAAAGAGTTAAATTTTGAATCGAAAGCACAGGATATAACAGCAGCTGACAGCAAAGGTGGAATCTGGTTAGCCACCAATCCATATGCAAGAGATTTATCACACACAGGGCTTTATTATTTGTTGAATGATGAGTTAGTCATTTATCAAGAAGATGATGGACTTCCTAGTTGTTATATTACAGATATAGAGGTAGCTCCTGATGATTCCGTCTGGTTTTCATTTCGTGATTACGATAAAGATCGTCTGGGATTTAACATTCTAACAACCGGGGGTATTGGAAGATTTGATGGGGAAAATGTAGAATTTTATCGATCGTCTGATGGTCTTCTTACCCATTATATCCGCGATATGGCGGTATCTTCGCAAGGTATAGCTTGGTTTGCTACAAGTTTGGGACTTTCTACTTTAGACATCAACAAAAATCCGGAACCTAAAATACGAGTTGGTGTCAACAAACACATTGTCAAAGAAGGTGAAATGTTCAAATTAGGTTTAAACTTGCATAATGGAGGTACTGAAAGGGAAATCAATCTTGTTGTAAATATGTCATATAATGGAATGACATTTTATTTTGATTTTATGACCGGACAATTTTCAAATAATTATGCAGATTTACCTGTTACTATATCAGCAAATTTAAAAATTAATACATTAATCTGGGATGTCATAGTACCTGATGGATTCTCTGGTATTACAATTGAATTTGATGCATCGCTGCTTGATCCCGATTCTTCAGAATTAATTGGGGATAAATCAGTTGAAACTGTAAAATTCGTAAAATAAATGGAGGTTTAAAAATGAAATTCAAAAATATAGTTCTTTTCTTTGCAATATGCTTATCAATATTAATGCTGCCGTTTATTTCATCTGCTGATATCTGGAAAAAGCACTTGAATTCCAATCGCTGCGATAAAGTTCTTGGCAATGGCAATGATATTTGGGTGTTATCCGATCGTGGTGGTTTAACACAATGGAATTTGGATACGGGTGAATATAAGAGATATTACGAGAACTTCAATCTTTATACAAATTCTATAATTGATTTTGTTTATGATGATGATAACAGACTTTTAATTGTTGATAATTTGGGAAATATCAATCGATTTGAAGAAGGTGAATTCAAGAAAATTACTAAAATATCTTTTTCATTCCAATCCTTTATATTTACCAATGGTTATATTCATGTTGTGGATTCTGGTGAAGATAAGGTACTTAAATATGATGGAGATGAATGGGAGACTTATAAAGCTCTTGATCAATATGAGATTGTGAACATTTTTCCAGATCCCCGTGGTGGTTTTTGGGCAAAGACATTTGGTAGCGAAACGGGTGAATTCATTTATTATAATAATGGAGTTAAACAAAAGTTTGAAAACAGAAAAATATCAAATGAATCTTTGACAGAGTTTTATGTTGATCAATATGGAATTGTTTGGGCACTACTCAAAAATAGGGGAATAGCATGGTATGATGGCGAAAGTTGGACACCTTTTTACTGGGAAGGAGAAACAAGGCACTTTATCAACAATATGGTTCGAGACAAAAACGGAATAATATGGTTAGCTGCAAATGATGAAGGATTATTTACTTTTGATGGAGAGAAACTGATGCAGGATCTACATTTTTCGGGTGAGAATATCCTATGGGTAGAGAATGCACCAAATGAAAACATTTTGATCGGGACAGATTTAAGCTTTGAGATATACAATGGTGAAATTAGAACTTCATATAAGATTGAGGGTCTTTTACCGTTAAGTAATCACTTGAAAGTGATAAGCCTTGATTATAATGAAAATATATGGTGTGGTGATATTAATGGGGACATTGCATATCTGGATCATAATAACTGGAAAAGGTTCCTTGGGAGAAATATTACGGGAGCAAAATTTGATAATCCAGGAGATTTGAATTGTATTTGTCCATCCAGGAATTCAGGAGTTTGGGCTGGTTTTAATAATGATCTTATTCGGTTTATAGAGGAACTCTGGGTAAGTTACTATGAAATATTATATGACGAAATAGGTTGTAATATAGTCGACATAGAAGAAAGTCAAGATGGTGATATTTGGGTTGCCACGAATAAAGGATTAGGTCATTGGAAAGATGAATCATGGGATTTTCAAACAATTAACGTCAATGACATGGATTTTGATAATGAAGGTAATCTTTGGGTTTTAGGCGAAGACATACTCAAATGGGATGGTAATAGATGGATTGAAGTTTTATATAGGGAAGATTTTCCAGGTTTGAGTGAAGGTTCAAATGCACTTACTGCTATGAAAGACGGAACAATTTGGATTTGTGGTGGAAGTTGTATTCTGATTTTATATGATGACAAACCTATTAAGTATTTCGACTCGGAAGATGGTATACCGAGCATCAATTCTATTGTTGAAGCTCCAGATGGAACTATTTGGATGTTTTCAGAAGGAAATCTCATTCACTATGATTGGGTAAATTTTCAAACCTATACAAGTACCGATGCTGGCTTTTCAATATCGGGAAATGATCTAGCAGTTGACAAAACAGGTAGGATTTATATTGTAGGAAATTATTATTATTCACCAGGTCTAATCGAATTCACTCCATCATCTGTAACCCTGAAGATGAACCTTTTTGCACCTGGATTAGTTTATCATCCGGGTGATGAGTTATCGTTAAGTCTGATGATTAATAATTATGGACCCGAAGAGATTGGTGATCTTTATTTTGTAATGATTGCTCCTGATGGTTTGTTCTATTCATTTCCAGAATGGAATGAAGGCACAGTTCCTGTTGCAAAAAATCTAATTATTTCCGAAGGATTTTCGATGCCAATGATTGAAGCGATTAATGTAAATTTGCCATCATATTCCCCGCCGATTAATCAACCTGGTGAATATGTTTTTGCTCTTGCACTTACTGCTCAAGGTTCGACTTTCATCCGTAGTAAAGGGATTACAATTATCAAAATAATAGAATAGCTCTTCCAATATTCTTTTTTTTGAATAAAAGACTTTTTTAAAATGTTGAAATGAAAATCCTTTTATTTTCTCTTGAAGTGTATAATTAGGGGTAAAAAAAAGTATTCCTTCAGATAAGGAATGCTTGAATTTAAGTCTTATTATAAATTATAAATTTATTCAGTAATCTCCAACCAGAGATCAGGAAGAATTCCCTGGATACTGAAATTGGTTGTATCTTCTGCGTAAAAGAAAAGGCGCCAGTTGCACATTTTTCCTTTACTTTCATCATAATAGCTTCTGACTATCAAATATTGGATTTCGTCAAAAGAATTAAAATTTCGATAGGTACTTGATCTGTTGCTAAGCTTATCAAGATAAGATGTCCAAATATTATCTCCAGCAATTTCGTCGTATGATGTCTGTTCGGTAGAAGCATCAATACCATCATCATGAAAATCTGAAAATCCTTGTCTTGCATCATTGCCCAATCCATAACCGAATTCATAGTCTAGGTAATCATCGCCATATGCTGTATATCTTTCATCTTCGCGGAAGAAAAAAGGCATTTCGTGAATAGAACCTGCAGTGAATCCTAAACCTGGGTCATCGTTTGGGTTATCATCCTTATTATCAAGATAATAATCGAAATTTAAGCAATGGTATCTTGGATTTTCATAATTACCGATAACCCTTTTGATTCCATTCGATTGGGGATCAAAACATTTTACTTCAATAACATAATTCCTATCATTAACTATTGATATCTTACCCGGCATACTTTCCATTGTAATTGAACAACCTTCAGTGGAATCACAGGAACTAACGGGAAAATTACCCCAGTAAAAAGTTTTTTGAGGTGTATATTGAAGTCCCCATGGATCACCACCAACATGCATTGCAATCCATTCAACTTGGGGGAGTACTTTGTCAGGATCTGTGCCTTGATGAGTGTATCTTTCGCATCCCCAAAATACAATTAAAGAAAATAGTGTAAGTATTAGAATTATATTTCGTCCAATCATCTCTTATTACTCCTTATTCATAAATAATGACTCACGCACGAAAACAGTATAATTCTTGACTGGTTGTTTGTCAAGCAAATTTAAGTCCTGCAAGGATAAAAGAATGAAATACTTCGAATTTCAAGATCTATACTATATACTATTGAAGAAATAGGATCTTGAAAGATTGTTTTTCGTCTTTTTTGATAATCTTGATCCAGAATCAGGGAACTTTTTAAGGTTTGGTTTGTTTAATATATTGAAAGATAAAGATGAGAATCTTACATTTTTGTCGGATGAAGCTTTAATGCTTCGTTGTAGAAAAGGTGAGATAGAATGTTTGAATATACTTATTGGAAGACATAAAAATTCTTTATACAGGTACATTTTTTCAATGATAAGAGAAGAAGCAATCTCTGAAGAGATATTTCAAGATGTCTTTTTACAAGTTCTAAAATTCAGAAGAAAATATAAACCAAAAGCTAAATTTACCACTTTCCTTTTCAAAATAGCACATAATAGATGTATTAATGAAGTTAAACACAGAAAGGTGATCGAAAGCAAAAAACCTGACTCTTATCAAATAGATATGGAAACTCCATTGAATAAAATGTTAATGAAAGAAAGAAAAAAAATCTTTTACGATTCAATTGATAAATTGTCTCCGAAATTGCAATCAGTTTATGTTTTGCGTGAAATACAGGAACTCAGCTATTCGGAAATCGGAGCAATTCAAAAATGTTCGGTTGGCACAGTAAAATCTCGACTCAATCGTGCAAGGGACAAACTCTGCGAGGAACTTAAAAAATATGAACTGTAATAAGTTCAAAGATGAATTTTCTGCATATCAGGATAGCAATATGAAACCTGAACTTTTTAGGGAATTTGAAGAACATGTTTCTTCATGTGATGTATGCAAGAAAAAGCTTGAACTATATGAGACAATCAAAGAAATTTCCAAATCTTTACGATCAATCGAAGCTCCTTATTATCTCGAATCGAAAACTATTAATTATTTAAAAGAGAATAAGGAACTTGGATACTTTCAAATTCTAATCAATAAATTGACAATCAAATCTATTTCAAATTCTATTGCTCTACCAATAATCACAATTTTTGCATTTTTGATTTCCATATCTTTAAATCTTTATTTTAGTCCAATGAAGGTCGATGAGTCTTTTGTGATCAATAAGGATTATGAATCATCTTCAGATATAGAATCTTATTCATTGGACGATTTCGGTTTAATTATATTTGCGACATCACAAGATGATGAAAAATTAATTGAGGAGAAAAATTCGTCAAATAATCTAGCAATGTTGTTAAATACACAGAAGTCAGAATCAAGGAATATTTTCGATTCATTAACCTTCTATTCAGATAAATCAAAAAAAACAATCGTGGAGTCAAATTTTGACTGGTAAATTAAAGTATTCAATATTTTCGGTTCTTATCTTTGTCAGCTTCATGACGATTACAATAAAAGGGTTTTCTGATCTTGTATCTGAATACGACATCGGTAATCGCTTTTATGTTATGGGAGATTATAAATCTGCTTATGAACATTACTTCAGGATGACAGAAACAAAAGACAAGTCATTTGTTGAAAAAGCAATGTATATGACCGGTAAATGTCAGGAAATGCTTGGAAACATAGAAAAAGCTAAAAAAATTTATTTCGATTACATCAGGAAATTTCCTGAATCTGATAAAAATCCTGGGATACTCTTCACAATTGCATTATCCAAAATTGAAAGCGATAAAAAGGGTTATTCGATTGATGCTTTAAATCTACTTGATAGGATTATACAAAATTATCCTGATTTCAATGGAATCCACAAAGTCTACGAATACAAGATTTTGTCGATGATCAAACAAGGTTATTTTCAGGAAGCGTTAAATTTACTCCAGAATCTGCTTGATAAAAAGGATGGTACTAATTTCGATAGATATTGTTTTTATTTAGCAGAAATTTATTCTAATTCTGAATATACAGGTTACGATTTTAAAAAATCAATCGAGTTTTATAAAAAGATAATAAATGAACATCCTAAAAGTGAACTTGCTGGCAAAAGTTATTATTCTATGGGTCAGGCTTATAATTTGTTGAATGATTGGCAAAATGCAATTCATTGTTATAGGAAAGTAATTCAGCACTATCCTGAAGAACTACTTGGAACTTTAGCTAAGACAATGATACAAATTTGCTACATCAAAAGAAATGAGTTTCTCTATGGAACAAAATCAAGGGATACAATCAATATGCTCTTCAATTCCCGAAATAAACCAGTAAAATCGCTGGAAGAAGGTTTGATTAAGGATATTGAGGATCAATCCCGAATAAGATTAAATATATATGCAGACGACTCATATAAAAATCTGGATAGAGCAATTTATTCAGGTAATGTCAATGTTGAAAAAGGAGATCTCAAAATTTCTGCAAACAAGGTTGATTGTGATCTTAAAAACAAAATATTATTCATAAAAGGGAATGTCAGACTGGATAATCAAAAAGGTTTGATCATGAAAAGTGATAGTGTTAAGTACGATGTTCCCAAAAATAGAATAGTATCTACCGATAAGTTCAAAATTATGACAGTTCAAGATGGAGAGGTGGTAGAAAAAATCGGTTCTGAAGTAGTCCTGGAACTTGATTCCGGAAAAATTTTGATAGATAAGGTTGAATATAAAATGAATCAAACAGGTTTCTAATTCTATGCCAGCATTAATTAACAACACGAAATTAGCTAAAAACATATTCCTGAAAAATAAACATATTACATTGGAGGAAGCTGCAAGTATCGAGGTTATGTCCAACCAATCAGGAGAGAATTTCGAAGAAACTCTTATTAATTCAGGAACCTTGTCTGAAAAAGACTATTATGAATGCATCAGTAATTACTTGAATATTCCTTTTATTACTGGAGCTGATTTTCCTAAGGAACCAATAGCAGTACCACAAATAAATAGCAAATTCATACGACAAAATTTTATTTTTCCGTTGAAACTAGAAGACAATACCCTTCACATAGCTTTTCGCAATCCGTTTGACACAGACACGATCGACAACCTGTCTCTTGCAACAGGATATGATGTTAAAGTATATCTTGCATCAGAAGAAGACATAGGGGAGAAGCTTGAGGCTCATTTTGGAAGTGGTTCAATGGAAAAAATAATTGAAGATATAGCTGAAGAAGAACTCGA
>Ga0272441_10005074_pt1 | contig 23236 bp, 14 predicted proteins | sample SSMProp6N_FD_193582 | JGI IMG/M metagenome (GOLD analysis project Ga0272441, IMG submission 193582) | Marine sediment archaeal communities from Little Sippewissett salt marsh, Falmouth, MA, United States - SSM-Prop-6N | ecosystem: Environmental > Aquatic > Marine > Wetlands > Sediment ...
AGTCTATTTGGAAAAAAAAACCAAGATACCGAAAAAAAACGACCTTGTGACGGTAAAGCTCATTGAAAATCGTGAAAATGAAATGGTTGGTACTCTCCTGACATGAGAATCTTAATCGGGCCTGAATCGCGGACATTTGACCCGCGCTGCGAGGACGCTGGCGCCCTCGACACGAAGAACAACCAATGATCCGACTGACCAGAGGTTTTTCTTGACGAATGGGGGATTAATCTGGTATAAAGTATTTTCAGCATTTGCGGCTTTTTGTCTTTGTGTACGTGTTTACGAAGGTAGTTCCGTAACAATTCATTCTCTTTGAAGGAGGACGATCATGGGCAGACGATTCATTTCCTTAATTTCATTTATCGTGATGCTGGCCGGTGTCACTGGCGTGACGATTGGTGGAAGTTTATGGGGATACTACCCCATCAATGAAAATGACTTCGACGACTATTCTGGCAACAACCACCACGGCACACCGATCGACGGCGTTGTGACAGTCCCTGATACCCAAAGGGGCTGGGTGGCTTCCTTTAACGCCGAGCCCGGCAAACCGAGCCGTGTCCTGTGCGGAACGGATGATCCCTCGGCCGGTGGTATTCTATCCGTTTCGGCCTGGATCAAATGGGAAGGGCTCAATGGTTTCTGGCAGGGAATGGCCGGCAAAAGCTTACAATATGGACAAAGACGATGGATCTTCCAACTCCGTGAAGCCGATGGGCTGATCCAATGGGGAGGTTCAGACGCGGATGGTCTGGATATATGGAGCGAGGTGGCTCCGGCCATCGGCGAGTGGCAGCACGTGGCCGGGACGAACGATGGAAGCTATGCAAAGGTCTTTATTGACGGAGAGAGGGTGGGTGAAGGACCCAGTGGATTCAGCCCCGATTCGGCCCTCGAAGCAAACGTGACACTCGGTTTCGGGGAAGACCGCGACGACTATGATGAGTCGTTCAACGGCGCGATGGATGAAATCTATATTTACAGCCGGGCGCTGTCGGACAATCAAGTGCTGGATTTATCCTTCGGGATTCCTCCCTCCTTCAACAAGGCCGACAATCCGGATCCGGCTAATGGCGCTGTCCATCATGACACATGGGCGAACCTTTCGTGGACACCGGGGGAAACCGCCGTCTCACACGACGTTTATTTCGGCGACAATTTTGACGAGGTGAAGAACGGCACCGGCGATACGTTCCGGGGCAATCAGAATTTATCCTATCTTGTCGTTGGCTTTCCCGGATTTCCCTATCCGGAGGGTCTGATTTCAGGGACCACCTATTACTGGCGAATCGATGAAGTCGAGGCCGATGGTGTCACGAAACACGAAGGGAATGTCTGGAGCTTTTCGATTCCCGGTAAGACGGCATGCAATCCCGATCCGGCGGACGGCGCCGAATTTGTGGGTCCGGACATAACGCTGCAATGGACCAACGGCTTTGGGGCCATGATGCACCACGTGTATCTCGGTGACAATTTCGCCGACGTTCAAGCCGGCACGCCCGACACGTACAAGGGGCTCTCCGGCACTACCACCTTTGCCGCGGGCACGCTCGAATTGGAAACAGTCTATTACTGGCGAGTGGACGAATTTGATGGGGTCGAAACATCCCAGGGCGATATCTGGAGCTTCACGACGCCGGGCGCCGTGGGCCACCCCCAGCCGGCGGATGGAGCAACGGATGTGCCGATGAATACGGTCTTAAGTTTTACACCGGCAGATTCTGCCGCTTCACACCAGCTTTATTTCGGCACGGATGAAGAAACCGTACGCTACGCCGATATCGGCGCGCCGGAGGACAAAGGATCCAAAACGCTGGGCGCGGAAAGTTATGATCCCGGTTTGCTTGAGTCGGAGACAGCCTACTATTGGCGCGTGGATGAAATAAATAGCCAGGGGAATGTATCAAAAGGTCCCCTCTGGACCTTCACAACGGGTGCTTTCCTTCTCGTGGACGATTTTGAGAGCTACACCGATGACGACGCGGCCGGCCAGGCGATCTGGCAGCATTGGATCGACGGTTTCGGCCTCGCGGATAACGGCGCGCAGGTCGGCTATTTACTGCCCCCCTATGCCGAACAGAGTATTGTGCATAGCGGCTCACAATCCATGCCCCTTGCTTACGACAACACAGCCGGTGTCACGAATTCGCAAGCAACGCTGACGCTCACCCATACGCGCGATTGGAGCGCGGGAGATGTTGCAGACTTGTCGCTTTGGTTGCGGGGGAATGTCATCAATGCCGCCGATCCATTGTATGTATCAATCTCCAACAGTGCCGGAGCGCCCGGCGTGGTAGCCCATGAAAATCCAAGTGCCGCAACGGTCAACATCTGGCAGCCATGGGTCATCCCATTGCAGGCCTTCGCCGATCAGGGTATCAACCTGACCAACGTGGACAAAATCGCGATTGGACTGGGTTCCAAAGCCGGTATGGCCGCACCCGGTGGAACGGGTACGATCTTCCTTGATGATATCGCCCTGTATAAATAAAAAAGATGTCGGCGATGTGCAGATACTCCTCCTGATGGAGCAATCGCGAGACCTGTCTGAATTCGGGGCCTATACGATATAATTCGGTATAGGCCCTGTTATCTAAGCAAGCAAAAGAGCCGATATGATTCTGGCCGAGAATAATAACGGGTAAACCAATCGGTATCCGTTTGAATGATCGCATCCGAAGATTTTCCTTGACGTTAAGGTATCGGAATTGTTAAGTTGAATATGTCTATTCTGTAGATTATGGGTCGTTGAAAACTGAGGGTGAATCGTGACAAACGTACAGAATGCCATCAGTCGTTTTCATCTCAATTTTTATCTGTGAAGGAGGACTATTATGTGTAAGAAGAAACTTTGTTTGGTAGCGATAGTTGTACTGGCACTTGCCGGCGGTACCACTCTTGGAGATGTCGTCACGGGCCTGGAGGGCTACTGGCCTCTTGACAACGACGCCCAGGACTTCTCCGGAAACGATCGTCATGGAACCATTATCGGCGATCCGCAATTCGTCGTCGATAGCGTGTTCGGTGGCGCCCTGGAGTTTGATGGCGACGACTTTGTCAGCATGGACGGATACAAGGGCATCACGGAATCCCCATGGACGCTCATGGCCTGGATCAAAACGACCGCCGCCGGAGACCTGGATATTGTGAGCTGGGGCACCGAAGGCGGCGGCCTGAAAGTCGAATTTCGCCTCCACGACGGCCGGTTGCGTATCGAGCATGGAAACGGAAATAACCGCGGCGATGCTGAAATCCACGACGGCGAGTGGCACCACGGGACAGCGGTGCTTCCGGAAGCCGGCGTGATGAAAGACGTCTATTTCTATCTGGATGGCGAGCCGCTCGATGTCTTTCAGATTACAAACGGAGATAATCCGTTCCTTGTTACTGAGGGTCTCGATTTCAATATCGCTCGAAGCGGCCCGAGAGGAGATCGACATTTCATCGGATTGCTCGACGAAGTGCGCATCTACAGCCGCGTCCTGAGCCAGGATGATGTTAAAGAAGCGATGGAGAGCTCGGCCGCCGGTATGAATCCGATCGCCTCCGGGCCAGTTCCGATGGACGGCGCCTTACACGAAGACACCTGGGTGAATCTCGGGTGGAAGCCCGGCGCCTTCGCCGTTTCGCATGATGTTTATATCGGCGATATTTTCGACGATGTGAACGAGGCTACACGAGATTCAGATCTGTTCCGAGGCAACCAACTAACGAACTTTTATATCGCCGGTTTTCCGGGATTTGCTTATCCGGAAGGTCTCGTCCCAGGCACGACCTACTATTGGCGAATCGATGAAGTCAACGACGCGGATCCGAACAGTCCGTGGAAGGGCGACGTCTGGCGCTTTACCGTTCCACCCAGAATCGCCTACGATCCTTATCCCGCCGACGGCGCCGAGTTCGTGGATACAAGTGTGACGCTGAGCTGGAAGGCCGGGATGAACACGAAATTGCACCATGTGTATTTTGGCGACAATTTCGACGAGGTGAACAACGCCGCAGGCGCCCTGGCTTACACGGATACAACGTACGATCCGGGTCCGCTTGAAATGGAGAAGACGTACTACTGGCGGGTCGATGAGTTTGATGGTGCGGCGATGCAGAAAGGCGACGTTTGGAGCTTTACAACACTGCCTGATATTCCGGTAACCGATCCGAATCTTCAGGTGTGGTTCAAACTGGATGAGACGTCAGGCGCCACCGCCGTGGACTGGTCGGGTCACGGCAATCACGGGATTCTCAAGGGTACAGCCCAATGGGTCGGCCCGGGATTCATCGGTGAGGCCGCCTTGACCTTTAAACAAAACGGATATGCGGCCATTCAAAACTTCCATTACAATGGTGACGATTATGCGGAGCTAACGGTGAGTGTTTGGATACGGACAGTGAATCCGGGCGAGCATATCATCGCCGGATTTGGCCGCGCCGATTACTGGCGGGTTGGGATAGACAGCTATAGTGCGGGGTTTGGCCTGATCGATTGGGACGTCATGACCAATACCGGACAGGTGGAGCACGCTAGCGCAACCCGCGTGGACAATGGGCAATGGCGCCATGTCTGCTGCGTGTTTGATCGAGGCCGAATGACCATCTATATCGACGGCGTGGATGACTCAACAGTTTTTGAAGGGGCGACGTTTGGAAGCGGGCAGAGACGATATGGTTTCCTGGGTGCCGATTCTCTGGCCGACACCTTTGATGGGACGAGGGACTTTATTAACCCGTTTTTGGGAGACATTGACGACTTCCGCATCTACGACAAGGCGCTGACCCCGGACGAGATCGTGCAGGCGATGCGAGGCGATCCCTTGGTGGCCTGGAATCCGAGCCCGGCGAATGGTTCGATGCCCGATATCGATGCGGCGTTGCCTCTGAACTGGTCGCCCGGCGATAACGCCTCGCAGCACGACGTGTACTTCGGTACGGATAGAGATGTTGTGGATGACGCCGCTGCCTCCGATGCGACCGGCGTCTATCGAGGCCGTCAGAACGCCACGACCTATACATCGCCTGAAGGCGTCGAATGGGGTGGCGGACCCTATTACTGGCGGATCGATGAAGTCAATACCGACGGTACGATCACGAAAGGCGTCATATGGAGCTTTACCGTTGCAGACTTCATTCTCGTGGAAGATTATGAGAGCTACACCGATGACGATGCGAACAATGAAGCCATTTGGCAGCACTGGATCGACGGCTTCGGCGTTCCCGGTAACGGCGCTCAAGTGGGATACTTGATGCCCCCATACGCCGAGCGGACGATTGTCCACAGCGGCACCCAGTCTATGCCATTGCGGTATGACAATACACTCAGCGTAACAAATTCCGAGGCATCCCTGACATTGACCACGCCGCGAGACTGGACGCGCCATGGTCTGACGGACTTGTCGTTATGGTTTCAGGGCGATCCCGCTAATGCGGCTGAACGGCTGTACGTGGCCGTGTCCAACGCCAGCGGTTCCCCTTCAGTCGTCGCCAATGACGATCCGGCGGCGGCTACAATCGCCGTCTGGACCGAGTGGCGCATCCCGCTGCCGGCATTTGCCGATCAGGGAATCAACCTCGGAAACGTAGATCAAATCGCGATTGGCTTAGGGAGTAAAGGCGGCACTTCTGCCGGCGGTTCAGGCATGATGTACTTCGATGATATCCGCTTGTATGCTCCGCAGCCATAAGCTGCGATTCAGATAAAAATGAAGATGATAATCATTCAGGGCCTGTACCGATATTCGCTACAGGCCCTGTCGTTTTAGGCTCTCCAGGGGCGTTGCCGGCGCATTGTGCCCGTCAAGGCGTTCTTGGCGTGGATGACGTCCTCGCGCACCTGAAAGTCGAACATGCCGGCGCAGATGAAGTCGGCGCCGTTTTCGTAGGCGTATCTGAAGGCGTCCTTCGGGGGGATCGCTCCGGCGGCCATCACCTTATAAGCGATCCAGGGCTTGTTCACCTTCTTCATGAATTCGATGGTCTTCTCCGGCGTTTTCGACCAGATATTATCATGCTCAGGCTGCCGGTCGGCGGACCAGTATTTATGGCTGTGGAGCGTCTTCATATAAAAATCAACATCTAAGCCCGCTTCTTCGCACGCGATCGGGACACCCATAATATGCCCCCCGACACCGGCAATCGCTCCGTTTTGCTTAATGAATTCGACCGCCTTGGCGAGAAGATCAACACGGTTGTTGGCCACACAGCTTTCTGCGACGCCGCCATGTACGAAAGCTCCGATGGCCCCGTTATCAATGGCGGCTTTGGCATCGCTGAGCGGGTCTTTCGAGGGCATCTTGACCTGGGCGATCCATTGCAGCTTGCCGCCCCGGTCGTTCCAGTATTTGGTCATAATTCTTATACAGTGCTCGTCGAGCCGCAGGATGGCCGTATTGATCCCGCATTCCTCACATATCTCGAACGTCTCCATCACCTTGTCATCGGTGAAGTATTTTCTCAGCAGGGCCGAGACATAGATCAAGTCCCGGCTGTGGGCGAAGCCGCTGATCAGATTACCGCCGGGAAACATCCGGCTGATGGTGACGTTGCCGATTTTGCCCGTAGGCAGATCTTTAATGGAGCCTCCCGGCAGCCCGGCGGCGGGCTTTTTCGTTGTCTGAGCCAGGAGATGCTTCTCTTCAAAGCTCAGCGCTAATGCAGCGGCGGGAGCGGCAATGGATTGTTTCAGAAAACCGCGACGATTCAAACGATCCGACATGATTCACCTCATTACTCATTTACGATTTAAGAATTATGATTTATGATTGCGGCGCCGTTAGGTGTCCCCCAGGAACTTCACCAATTTTCGTACATCCGTAAATCATAAATAACAAATTATAAATCATAAATCTGTTCTTGTCCAGCCCGCCATACTGAAATCTCAACCTTCGGTCTCTTCGATACGCTTTTTCGCGTTAATGGTACGGGTCATCAGGCCGTAGGTGTTCCCCCTGAGATAGTGAAGTGTGTGAAACTTCTCCGGTATCCACTGGCCGTCGAACACGTCCGCCTCTGCGACGGCTCGAACGACTTCGCAGATGAGTAAATCATGCGTCTCCATCCCGAATATCTCGACCACGTGACATTCCAGATGGCCGGCACATTCTTCGATCAAAGGAGGCTCGACTTTTTTAGCGGGAACGGGCGTCAGGCCGCTTACTTTGAACTTGTCGATGCCCCTGCCCGTGACGCACCCAACAAAGTGCGTTTCTTCGAGTAGTTCCTCGCCCGGAACGTTGATGACCAGCTCATGATTTTGTTTGATCAGCTCGTAGGAATACCGGACATGACTGATGACCAATAAGACAAGGCACGGATTGGCATTATTGACCGGCGTTTGCCAGCTAAACGTCATCACGTTCGGATGGTCCATATCGCCGGATGTCACCATCACCACACAGCCCGGCTCAACCAGCCATTTCGCCTTGTTCAGCTCTACCTCTTTTTTCATTTATGTCTCTTTAGCCAATCGCTGAATAAGCACTTCGCGGACGGATAATTCGGCGGATTTGGAAGTCGACGGCTTTCCGATGTACAATCCGATTCGCCCTTTCTCCGGTCCGGCGGCGCGAACGGATCCAATCTCCTCTCCATTGAGCCAGACCTGGACTTTGTCCCCCTCGACTCTCACCGAGAGCGTGTTCCAGCTTTCGCGGTCCACCAGATCATCGCGCAGGTTCACGAGAGCCATTCCTTTGCCCGGCATCCAGACACTGCCGGTATATGCTTTCGGGGTATTTGCTTTAACCGGCTCGAAGATTTCAATTCGCGGACCAGATTTAGTACCATCACTTCGCAGCCAAATACCGGCATGGATGGGCCACGTGGCGCGAAACGTCACGGCCAACAGATAATCCTCGTATAGGGCCTCGGTCCAAAGTGTGTCGCCCTTTTGTTCTTCAGCGCCGGTGCCGACGATTCGACCCGACTTTACGCTCCAGCACGAATTGTCCGAGACTTGCCAGCCCGAAAGATCGCTCCCGTTGAAAGCGGCAATCCACTCAACCTCATTCTCAGACTTTGTATCGAGCGGCTTGCTGATATTATGCGTTCCGTGACAATCCGTGCAAACCGAATCCTGATTCACCGCCCGGCCGTTCGGGCGGATGCGCCCCGTCCATGTCTTGAAAAAGGCTTCGACGGCTTCCTGGTCCTTGTGGTCCTGCCGACCGTACACGTCGCGCCCCTCGCCGGGCTTGTGACACGTCGGATCCGAGCACATTTTAGGCACTTCCCTCCGGCCGAATAGAAGATCGGGCTCGGTCATCAACATCTCATCGTGCATATGCTCGGTTGACGCCCCGTGACAGACGTCACAGGTGACATCCATCTCAAGGTGGACCGTTGATATCTCCTCGGTCTTCATGTCGGGATGGCAAACGTAGCATTTGCTGTTTCCACTGGGCGCCTCCGCCTCGGATTCCTCCGCGGAACCAACCGCCAGGATGCCGAAAAAAATTGCCAACGCACTCAAAGCCCCCATAAGACACAAACGGTTTCGTGTATTCGAGCGCACTATTATCTCCTCTTGATGATTGACTAATGAAAAGGATTGCACGTAGCAGACGGCTGCCCAAATACAAATAGTCAATAGTCATTTGTCAATAGTCAATGCCGTTCTTAGACCACTTCCCAGTCGCGCAGCCACTCGTATTCCGCCGGCAGATGGGCCCACTGGCGATCCGTGATTTTTTCCAGCCACTGCCGGTCCGCCGCCGCCATGCCGAGCGGACGGGTGTACGATGCGCGTGCGGCGTTCTCCACCTCGTAAACCGTTGACATACCGGGCACGGATGCCGTGATTGCGGGATTGGCAAGAATGCACTGAAGCGTCAGCCGGGCAAGATCGTTCTCCGTCTTACTGCCCACACCCATCACGGGGAACTTCACTTTACCGTAGCTCTTGAACAAGCTGCCGCCGAAGAAGGGCTTGATGGTGACAATCCCGACGTCCCGTTCCATAACGGTTTTGAAGATGCTCTGCGTCTGGTCGGATCCATGGCCCGGATTGACCTCGGAGACATTCTCCTTCGTTGGAATCTCGTCCTTCCGGCGGGTTTTCGCACTGCAGGGGAAGATAACCATCTCGAATTCGGGATACTTATTGAGCACGTGCTCGAACCAGGGGCGGCAATGACATGACATGCCGAGATGCCGCACCTTGCCGGCTTTGCGTAACTTCTGGAAGGTCTCGATCAAAGACTCGACTTCGGCGTCCGTATTGAGCTGGTTCGTTCCAAGCTGTCCCGCCATCTTAGCCTGAGGGCGCCAGATATCGAGATAGTCGGTCTTCAAGAGACGCAGACAGGTATCGACGTTAAAGGTTTGGTCCTTGACATTGCAGCGACTGGAACCGCGCGGGCCGAGGTTATGGATATCGGCGCCGACGTACATCTTCTCGCGACGCCCCTTAAGGGCCGCCCCGTAACACAGACATTCCGCCGCCGTCGTGATATCCAGGTAGTTAATGCCGGAATCGATGGAGGCGCTGACGATATCCGTTCGGTTCTTGGCCACATCCGTAGGCACTTCCTCGTTGGCGAAGCTATCCCAGTACCGACCGGCGTTACGGTTCTTCCAATGCCCCCCCAGGCTGATTTCGGAGACCATCAGATTTGATTTGCCCAACCGACGGTATGTCATCTTCGGGTGAAAATTCAGAATCTTCGATGTGTGTACGGGTTCCACTGCGGCTCGGCCCTGACCGGACAGGCTCCCGGCGATGGTGCCCGCTGCCACCAGGGACGTATTCCGCATGAAATCTCTTCGTGAAAATCTGTCGTTCTTCATCGGCTTTCTCCTTTTCAATTCGAACCTGCTCAGGAAATTCAAAGATCAAAAATCAAAGATCAAAATAGCGGTCCTCGGGACTCCTCACGAAGAATCATCGCTTGCGATGATGACTTCCTTAATTTTGCATTTTACATTTTGATTTTTGCATTTGTTTGTATAATGGCACAACCGCGCGAAAATGTCAACTCTTTTCTCATCGCCTTATTCCGGAACGGGACCGTATCTCCTGAGTGCATCTTGCCGAATATAGCCCATGATCGGAGCATAATGGATCACAGGTTCGACGCGGTTTCCTCGCGGATTCCGGCCGGCATACGCCGCATCAAGGATAGCACGTGCTTCCCATATATTCGGCGCAATTTCATATTTGACCGAGAATCCGTATGCAGAAAGAAACGCAAGGTCCGGAACCGGATAAGGTTCCGGCTCGGCTCCCTCGCACGGAGAAACATTCGGAATCAGCGCCGGCGTCACAAAACCGTCATCGAGTCCGAGGTCGAAGTTTCGTTTTTTCATGGTGATCCAGTAGTAATCCCCTGTAAACCAGGGGCCTCTGACGCTCTCGGAAGCGCGTCGTGACACGTCTCGCGGTTGCACCCCCAATCGGCGCAGTTCGCGTTCAAACGCCCGCGTCACCGCTTCATTGTACGTATGTTGAGTGTCTGCAAGAGCGAGCAGAGTAATGTGTGTGCCGAAAAGATTTGAAAACGTCTCTTCCCACGTGAAAGCCGAAGGGTGCTCCGGCTCCAAGCCCTTGCTCTTGAAACCGAACCAGGTCACGATTTCGTGCCAGGTGATCCCCGTATAAGCAAGATATTGGCCGAGACCCACAGCGACCTCGTAGGCCATTCGTTCTCGGTCCTCTTGTGACATCTGTTCCCAGTTTTTCGGATAGGTCAGCGAGACATAATATCGCGAAGGCTCATACAATCTATACGAAAATGCGTCTTCGCCTTTCATGATTTTCTCGAAGGTCTTCGCGGTCAGATAAATCGTCCAATCTGCCGCTTTGCGCGCATGCGCGATATCAATCGCGCCGGCCTTACAAGTATAAACGATGCCGCTGTCCTCCGAGAGGTTGGGCCGGTACCCATGCTTTCCCAGATCGTCCAGACCTGAAAAAACCGTCAACAATGTCGTCGTGGGCAAATAACCCACGCGAATGCGCGGGCTGGCCTGGAGTCCCTCACGGACCAGCCGGGCCGCCGGCTTTGTGTCGGGAGCCTTCGTTCGGGCTTGATAGAAACCCGCTCCGGCCCAGGCCAGCGTCTCCTGGCACCCACTGACTCCAAACAAGAATAACGACACGATGGTAATAACGAACCAACGCAGAACTAATCCATATGCTTGAACTCTGGCCACATGTCCTCCAACGGCTTCTTCGGCTCTTTACAAACATAGATGCCCAAATATCTTTCATAGCGAAGAGCTAACAAACACACGTGTGTGTACAGGAGTTGAACACTCTTGAAGTGATCTTTCAACGTATGCTCATCAATCCCGATCGCAATGACGACCTGCCCCGAATAGCCTTTCGGCCCCCAGAGATAATATTGAAGATGTCCGCAGATCGGCTTGGGAAGATGATGCGCCTGCCCGAAAAGCCAGACGGCCCCGGCCTGTCCGTAATTTCCTGTGAGCACGCACGCCTTCGCTTGTTCCTCTTTGCTCAACGTGTGGTACACTCGACCAATATTCTTTGCCATCACTTCCCACCCGAACCGGTCGGCAAAATGCTGGTGAAGACGCCCCAGCCGGTGCCGTTCGCCTTTGACGCCCATGTAAACCCCCCGGCCCGAATACTTCATGAGGATTTCAACCGGCAGAACCGGCCGGACAAACGGAACACTCGCGAGCCCCAGCAACAGGATCAGGACGGCCGGGACTTTCCTGAGCCATCGAAACCGTCGCCGCTCAGCCAAGCGCTCGATGGAAACCGCACCGCCTGCAAACAAAACCGTATAAAACGGCGCGGGCAGATAAAATTTGACCTGGAGGTAAATGCAAAGGATGAGAATGACGAGGTACGCATATCCGAAGACCCTGAACGTCTTTCCCTTCTTGCTGAAAATGAAATACCCCAGTCCCGTCAGCCATATCGGAAAAGCGAGGGGATTCATTACGACCGCCTGATTCTTGATAAATTCCGCGGGCGTCACGGCGGCGGTCTTCCCGGACGCATACGCCGTGTAATACTCCAACGCCGGTAGCCCCTCCTTAAGCTGCCATAGAAGATATGGAGAGAAGAGCAAAAAGGCGATCATACCCCCCAACCAGATGTGACGGCTCAAGAAATATTTTCTGCTCTTCGTCGCCAGCAACGCCACGACGAGGCCGAATCCGAGGAAGAGTATAGAAATTTTCGTCAGGAGCCCGAGTCCGGCGACGATGCCGAAGGAAATCCAATACTTCCCGTCGTCCGTTGTCAGAAGCAACACCATGAAATAGAGCGCGAGCGTCCACCACAGCTTATCGAAGGCGTCATAGGAGTACACGCTCTCCCAGCATATATAGATCGGCGCGACGGTCACGCAGACGAGAGTCAGCAGCAATGCATTGAAGCCGCCGCCCATCTTTTTAACGATCAAGCTGGCGATCCAAACAACCAGAGCGCCGGAGAGAGCCGGAAGCAAATGCAAAGAAAAAAAGGAGGTTCCCAAAAGACGCCGGACGACGGCAAGGAGAAACGGAACAATCGGCGGCACATCGACGTAACCGAAATCGAGATTGTCGCTCAAGGCAATATAATACAACTCGTCACGAAAGTAACCATATTCGAAAGGGAACAGACACAAGACGAGCTTGAGGACGATGAAATAAACGACTAAGGCTTTTTCGCTAAAGAGCCTATCCCTGGAAAACAATTTCTGACCCATACGTCAAATCCTTTTTCAGTCAAAGTCTTTGAGTATATAGATTTGTCTTTAAGATGCAATCCCCAATTTCGTCTCCTCCCTCCACATCGATCCCGGTACGTCACGAGCTTTTGTTTTCTAAATGTTTGAATGTGTGCGGAGTCTAAATTCTTTCAACCAGCAATACAGAACCGGTACGACCAACATGGTCAGAATCTCGATCGTCATCCCGCCGAAAGAGGGGATGGCCATCGGCACCATGATATCAGATCCTCGTCCCGTGGATGTGAGCACCGGGATCAGGGCCAAAATCGTCGTGGCCGTGGTCATCAAACAGGGACGAATCCGGCGTTGGCCGGCCTCGATCACCTTCTCGCGGACTTCGTCGATACTTGCCGACGGCCGACCCTGGAACGATTGCTTTAGATACGTGCACATCACAACGCCATCGTCTGAAGCGATGCCAAACAGCGCCAGGAAACCCACCCATATCGCCACGCTCAGATTAATTGGATGAATTTGGAAAAGTCCCCGCATGTTGACGGCGAACACGTTGAAGTCGAGGAACCACGGCTGGGCGTAAAGCCAAATCATCAGAAAGCCCCCGCTCCAGGCAACCAGTATCCCGGAAAAGACCAGCAAGCTCGTTAGTGCCGAATGAAATTGAAAGTACAGAATGATGAAAATAATCAAAAGCGCCAACGGAATGACGACGGCCAGTGTCTTCTGCGCGCGGATCTGATTCTCATAGGTGCCGGAGAAGGTGTAATTGACGCCCTCCGGAATGGGAAACTCGCCGGCCGCGGTCTTCTGCTGCAAATATTGCCGGCACTGCTCGACCACATCGACCTCCGCGTAACCCTCCTTTTTGTCGAACACGACGTACCCGACAAGAAACGTATCCTCACTCTTGATCGCCTGGGGCCCTCGAACGTAGCGAATCTCGGCCAATTGAATCAACGGGATTTGCGCCCCATCGGCGGACGGGACCAGAATCTCGCCCAGCGTTTCAATTTGGTCGCGCAGCTCCCGCATGTACCTGATCCTCACGGGATATCGCTCGCGCCCTTCGACGGTCGTCGTAGCGCGCCGGCCTCCGATGGCCACCTCAATCACCTCCTGAACCTGGCCGATACTCACGCCGTATCGCGCGATGGCCTGGCGGTCGATATCAATCTCCAGGTAGGGCTTGCCCACAATGCGGTTGGCGCTGACGGTCAGAGGCTCGACGCCGGGGACTTCTTTGAGAAAGCGCTCGATATCCAGCCCCACGCGCTCGATGGTCTCCAGGTCGGGACCTTTGACTTTGACGCCCATTGGGGCGCGCATGCCGCTTTGGAGCATGACGATTCGAGCGGCAATCGGCTGGAGCTTCGGCGCCGACGTCGTGCCGGGGATCTGGCCGGCTTTGACAATCTCATCCCAGATATCGTCCGGGCTTTGGATATGCTCGCGCCATTGCCTGAACGGCCGACCCCGACGGTCCGGTATGAGCTCTCCATGCTCGTCACGCACGAACGCCTGAGTCTTTTTGTCATACCGGAAGCGCACGGGATGTCCATCCTTGTCCACGATATACTCCGGTTTATAGTTAATGACGGTTTCGACCATGGAAATCGGAGCCGGATCGAGAGGCGAATCCACCCGGCCGATCTTACCGACGACCGAGTCGATTTCAGGAATGGAAGCGAACGCCACATCCTGCTTTTGTAGCACGTCCAGACATTCCCCAATCGAGGCGTGAGGCATCGTGGTCGGCATATACAGAAACGAGCCTTCATCGAGATCCGGCATGAACTCTTTGCCAAGTCCCGGGAACGTGTGGATCGCCTTCGACCAAAGCGCGTTCGACCGCGCCGTTTGCGGCACGAAGGAAAAGACCTTCTCGAAACCCAGCCAGATCGTGCCGCCAAGGATAACGAGAACGGTGGGGATGCACAAAAAAAGCAATTTATGCGAAAGACACCAGGCCAATATGCGCCCGTAAAAAATCTGAAAAATCTTGAAAAAGAGCAACAATCCACCAATCAGCAAGGAGACAAAGACCATGTTGCGCACCATCCCTTTGGCCGGCCCGAGGGGCAGCCAGTGACCCGTCAGGATGATCCCAACGAGGACGACCGCCAGGATGTTGGCTAACAAAGGCAACAGGCTGTTCACTTTCTTCGGAATCCGCTCTCGTATTAAGTGATAAAGGCCGACCGCCCCGATAAGCACGCCAATCCACCCGTTAAGACGAACAGCCGCAATCACGGCAACAACAACGAGGATCATCCCCAGTACATAGCGCTTCGCTCTTTTGAGTGTCACTCTCTTTGTAAAAAGGATATGCGCCGCCGGGGGGATGATCGTCAGCGCAACGATAATTGAAGCGATCAGCGCAAACGTTTTGGTATAGGCCAGCGGCTTGAAGAGTTTGCCCTCGGACCCCGTCATCGTAAAGACCGGCAAAAAGCTCACCACCGTTGTCGCAACGGCGGTTAAGACGGCGCCGCCGACCTCCGTCGCGGCCTGATAGACAACTTCCAGCGCGTTGTCTTCAGGCCCCGCTTCATCGAGGCGCTTCAAGATATTCTCGCAAATGACAATGCCCATATCCACCATCGTTCCGATGGCAATGGCAATCCCCGACAGCGCAACAATGTTGGCATCGACCCCGCCCATCTTCATGGCGATAAAACACATCAAAATGGCCAGTGGGAGCAAGGCGCTAATGAGAACCGAGCTTCTCAGATGCAAAACCAAAACGATGACCACGATAATCGTCACCAGGATTTCCTCGGTGAGGGCGGTGCTCAACGTGCCCAGCGTTTCATAGATCAAACCGGTGCGGTCGTAGAACGGCACGATCGTCACCTGGGAGACCGTACCGTCGGATAATGTCTTTTTGGGCAGGCCCGGCGAAATCTCTTCGATCTTCTGCTTGACGTTCTTGATCGCATCGAGAGGATTGTACCCGTAGCGGACGACCACGACACCGCCGACCGCCTCGGCCCCGCCTTTATCCAGCACGCCTCCCCGAAGCGCCGGGCCGTACGACACCTTCCCCACATCCTTGACGTAAATCGGGACATTCTCATTGACCTTCACGACGGTCATTTCGATGTCCGACAGCGTTTTGACAAAGCCGAGACCGCGAACGACGTATTCGACCTTATTGATCTCAATCGTTCGGGCGCCGACGTCGAGGTTCGAGGCCTTCACCGCCTTGAAAATATCCCCGAGTCCGACGTTGTGGGCCCGCATCGCATCCGGATCGACGTCAATCTGATATTCTTTGACAAATCCCCCAACGGAGGCGACTTCGCTGACGCCTTCGGCGCTGAGCAAACCATACCGGATATACCAGTCCTGAACGGTCCGCAACTCATCCAGATCCCATCCGCCGGCGGGGTGGCCCTCCGGGTCGCGGCCTTCGAGTGTGTACCAGAAAACCTGGCCCAGCCCGGTCGCGTCGGGCCCCAGCATCGGCTGGACACCCTCCGGGACCGTGCCGGCCGGAAGGCTGTTGAGCTTCTCAAGCACCCGGCTCCGGGACCAGTAAAAATCGATCGACTCCTCGAAGATGAGATAGATGCTGGAGAAGCCAAAAAAGGAATAGCTCCGAACGGTCTTAACACCGGGAACGCCGAGCAAAGACACCGTCAACGGATACGTAATCTGGTCCTCGACATCCTGAGGCGAGCGCCCCATCCATTCAGTGAACACGATCTGCTGGTTTTCGCCGATATCCGGTATTGCATCCACCGGGAGCGGATCGCGCGGCAAGCCGCGAAAGTCCCAGTCAAAGGGCGCCACATATAAGCCGGCGCCCACGACAAGGAGTACAAACAGCCCGACGACCAGCTTGTTCTCAAGACAGAACCGGATGAGCTTGCTCAGCGGACCAGTGGATTGACCATCGATGTTTGACAGTGGCTTGTCCATAAATCTCTACATCTGATCTTATTGTTTGAACTGAGGGAGTTTGGCAATGTACTTTTCAGGCTCTTTATTGAATTGCTCTTCGCATCCGGCGCAGCAGAAATACACTTTCTTTCCTTTGTACTCGACGAAGAGCTCCTTATTGATCGCTCCCCCCATGACCGGACAAGTGGTCTGTTCAATAGTCTCTGCGGCCTCGCTCGCTGTTTCTTCGGCGGCCTGCACCGCTGTCTCGGCGGCCGGCGCTGCAGGTTCCGACTCCGCCTTCTTGCAGCTATTGAGCACGAGCAGCCCCATAGACAAAACCACTGCGACGAGTAACGTTGTCCAGATTTTTGTTCTTCTTGTCGTCATGATCTTTCTCCTTGGAAAAAATTAGTTTCATTACATTCATTTCATTTCGTCTCGGTGCCGATCACTTCGGTGACCGCACCACATTGGAGCATCGAGGCGCCAAAATAGGGATTGCGAATATCTTCGTCCCGCTGGAGCCAATCCGCTCCTTTATTATTGAAGGCCATCGGGCAATGCACCCGGTAAAGGGCTCGGCTCCCGGGAATCCCAAATTGCTGGACAACAGCGATCAGCTCGTTAGAGAATTGCTCGAATGCTTTACGCGCCGTTTCAATATTCTCCGCGTCTGTGATATCATCCAGCGCTTTATTCATACGAACGCGACTGCCCATCCAAATCTCATGGGGCTCCTCGCTCAGCAAACTCATATTAATCGTGTAGAGCGATTCCCGCGTCTGACTCGCCGCACGCGTGGCCTCTTCCTTTTCGTCGCCAGCCAATGCTTCCTGTAGCAATAAGTACTTTTCGATCGTTGACCAGAGGTGTTCACGATACTTGTCCGGCACGTCGAAGACCTCATGCCCGGGGCCGGTCTCGGCGCTCATCATACTGGGCTTGGCCTGGATTTGAAGGGCCGAATCTATCTTGAAGTTTCCATGAGTGACGACAAGCTCGCCCTCGGCTAAACCTTCTTTCACTAAATAATAATCTCCGGCCCTCGGCCCGAGCGTGATCCGGCGTCCTTCAAACGTCGGCTTGGCGTCGTTCGGCACTTGAACGTAAACAACCGCACGGGTTCCCGTAATCAAGGGAGCCGACGTCGGGATGACCAGCGGCGCTTCGTTGGGCGTATCGACGACATAGCCGAGCGACTCGGTCGTCACCAGGTCCATGCCGCAGACGTCGCAGCTTCCGGCTTGTGCCTTCACAACCGCCGGATGCATCGGACATATCCACTTACCGGCCATCTCAGGCGCCATCACCCGACCGCCCTGGGCGACCTTCGAGCGAACGGTAGCCTTGACGAACATCCCGGGCTTGAGTTTGCCCTCGGTGTTGTCCACGTTGACCCGGAGTTTGACCGTTCGCGTTTTTTCACTAAGGATCGGATCGATAAAACTGATGGAGCCATGAAAAACTTCCCCCGGATACGCCTCCGTGATAAATTCAACGTCCTGGCCATACCGAAGCCAGGACAAATCGGATTCATAGGCATCCAGCTTCACCCATACGTGCGAAAGATCCGCCACCCTGTAGATGGGCATCCCCGTGTTAACATAGAGACCCTCGGTGGCATTCTTATGGATGACAATTCCACCCATCGGTGAGTAAACAGTAATGTGAGTGACGGGTTCTCCAGAATTCTCAATCTTACTTATCTGCTCATCAGTCAGACCCAGTAGTCGAAGCTTGTCTCTGGCCGCCTTCAGCGTCGCCAGCGTGGTTCGTGTCACCAGTTCGGAGGTCGTCGTCTTGACATTGTCGGCGGCTTTCTTCGCCTGGAGCAATTCAGCCTGCGCGCTGATGAGCTCGGGGCTGTAAAGATCGACCATGTGGTCGCCCTTGTTCACCGTGATACCGGTAAAATCAACATAAAGCCGGTCGATCCTGCCCGGCACCCAGGCCGTGATGTTCTTCACGCGGGTTTCATCATAATCCACCTTGCCCACCATGCGGATTGCGGCCTCAACAAATTTCTTCTCCACCGGTGTCGTTTTAACCTCCATCAGCTTAATAGCCGCATCTGAGAAGGCAATTTGTCTCTCACCAACCTCCATATCTTCAGAAGAGGCGGGGATCAAATCCATAAAACAAATGGGGCATTTTCCCTGCTTCGGCTGGCGAATCTGCGGGTGCATCGAGCAGGTCCACCATTGCTGCTTATCCTGGCTTGCCTCGGAAACGTGGGTGTGTTCCGTGCCCGGCGGACCCGATTCCATATCACTTTTGACCGCATAGCCAAGTAAAAAGGCCACGATGATAATGATGATGAATCCGATTCTACCGAACAACGTTTTAACCATTGATTTCTTCATACGAGCCACCTTCAAATCTCCTAAGTACCTACTATTTTAGTAGGGTATATGTTCGGCGTTTATCATGATAAGTTCAAAAAGCAGCATTTTCCTCGACTACAGCTCTATTCCAACGAGCATTTCCAGCTCGGCTCGACGTTGCTGATTGTCCGTAACAGCTCTTTCATACCGCAACTGAAACTCAAGCAGTTTTTGTTGGGCATTGATGAGGCTTAGGAAATCGAGTGTGCCGGCTCTGTAAGCCGTCTCGGATGCCCCCAGTAATTCTTCGGCCTTCGGAGTTAAAATATCCCTATAGAGCTTCATCTTCCTCTGACTGTCTTCAAAATCATACAGCGCCCGCTCGGCCCGGGCCACCATTTTGTTCTCCGTCTCTTTTTTCTGCTGCGCCGTCTTCCTGACATTCGCCCTGGCTTGCAATTCAGCCGCCTTGTAACCTTTTCGCCAGAGGGGCACATTCATCGTGAACATCAGGATAATCGGATCTTTTCCGCTGTCACTCACACCCGGATTCAAAGCGCTGCCGGTATCTGTCCAGCCAACGCCGACGCCGACATCCGGCCAGAACTTCTTCTTCGCCAGTTCTACTCTGCTCCGTGCCGCCTCCAGCTCGAAGTCCATGGCCTTGAGTTCGGGATTTCGCGCCCTCAATAATTCGACCACTCTCTGCCGATTGATCTTTGCTGTTCCCAGTTCCTTTTTCTCAGGCCAAGGCAGCATTGTGAAACTGCGTCGGTGAAGCACGGCATTCAGTCTGGCGACAATCGGTACGCGCAATTCTTCAAGAGTTTTCAAATGGTCCTCGAGTTTGGCTAATTCCATCTGTGCCCGGATCACATCGGGGTGCCCCCCTGCCGCCGCCATGTACTTCGTGCGCGCCACTTCCTCGAAATGTTGAATGAGTTCAAGATTCTCTCGAGCTATCGCCAGCGCGCTGGCCAAATAAACGTATTCGTAAAACGCATCTTTGACTTCGAAAAACAATTTCAACTTCGCTGCCTCATAGCGTTCTCGCGCCGCTTTGGCAACAGCCGCCGCGACATCTGTTCTCGCTTCGATTTCTCCGAACCACGGAAACGTCTGCATGATTTCCAACCGGTTCTTTTGCGGCCCAACGCGTGTCTCAATCTCTTCGATGAAATAGCCATAGGTGAATTTGGGATCCGGAAGCGACTTCGCCTGGGGGATCTGCTCGACGGCAACTTTCCACTGCTCGAACGCCGCCTGAAGACCGGGATTGTTAAGAGCCGCTGATTTAAGATAGTCCTCAAGCCTTACCAGGTTGCCCATATCGCTTGGTTGCTCAGATGCCCTTACATACGTGACCGTAATAAGAAGAATCGACCCCAGAGCAAATAATGTAAATCGCTTCATGATCTCATATCCTACGCGTTTGTTTGATGAGTTTTAGAATTTCTTCCAGCTTCTGTTGCTTTTCCACCTCAGAACTCCCGATTATGGTTTCTGTTACACAGTTGCGAAAGTGTTTTTCCAAAATTTTCTCCTCGACCCGGGAAAGGGCGCCTTTAACCGCACCGATCTGGTTGAGAATATCAATGCAGTATTTGCGATCCTCAATCATCCGTTGCACGCCGCGAACCTGCCCCTCGATTCGTCTCAGCGCCACCAGATTGTCCCCATGACCCGGATTCATACCCATTTTTTATCCCCTAAATCTATCTGCAATCCTATATACCCCCTGGGGGTATATAGGGTTCGAGAAATCATCAGATTTTTTCAATTTTGGGCGGAATGGAGATCAAAAGGATTTTGCCGATGACTCATCGTTGAGCGAGTTCTCTGCACATGGATTCTCGATGCTCGCGATGAGAAGACGCTCAAGATCACCAGGATCATTCATCGGCTGCCGGCAGGCATAATCTTCACATACATAGGCCGTCGTCTTGTCGTTCAACGGGATCTGATGTTTTATGAATGGGACTAATTCGTACAACGCTGAATTCGCCCCGCTAAGATCGTGCAATAAAATAATCGCATTCGGCAGGAATGTGGAACGAACCCGCTCGATCATTCGTTGGGTATCCATTGCCTCGGCGTCGCCGGCAATGATAATTTCCTGCTGAGGTCCCAGCCAAAAGTTCAATGCGATGAGCATGGCGGACGAGGAAACGGGGGACTGCGCCAGTTGCGAAGAAAACGCCTCCAGTATTCGGCTGCCTTGTTCAGCAAACTCTTGATTCATTGTGAGCCGGCCGAGCTTCAATAACGCCAACGCCGCGATGGAATTGCCGGAGGGGATCGCCCCGTCCAAACCGGGCTTGGACCGGACGATGAGTTTTTCGCCGTCTTTGCCCGTCAGGAACAATCCGCCTTCTTCACGATCGACGAACCATTCGATCATCTCCTCACTCAGCGTTTTTGCCTCGATGAGCCACTTCACGTCAAAGGTCGCTTCGTACAAATCCAGCAAACCGAAAATCATGAAAGCGTAATCATCGAGAAACGCTTTTCCGATCACCCGTCCATCCCGATAATATCGTCTCAGTCGGCCATTTTTGTAAAGCTTGCTCATGACGAATTCCGCACAGCGCTCGGCGGCTTGCGTGTACTTTCGCTCGTCGAGAACCATCCCCCCGTAAGCCAATGATGAAATCATCAGGCCGTTCCAGCTTGTAATGACCTTATCATCACGATGCGGCCGGTTTCTCTTCTCACGGGCCTCAAAAAGCTTCCTTCGGGCAGCCGTTAAAGCATCTTCAATCGCGGCGGGATGCGTCTCGAACTTCTTCGCCAATTGCTCGGTTGAGCTGACGATACTGAAGATCGTTTTGCCCTTTTCAAAGTTACCTTTATCCGTGACGCCGAAGTAAGCGTTGAACAGCCGGGCTTGCTCTTTCTCCAGAACGGAGGAAATCTCGTCAGCGTCCCACAGATAAAACGTCCCTTCCTCGCCGTCGCTGTCGGCGTCCTCGGCGCTATAAAATCCGCCGGCCGGATCAGTCATATCCCGCAGGACATAGTCGAAAATATTCCTCGCAATATCGGCATACCGCTGATTCTTCGTAATCTGGTAAGCCTCAAGGTAAACCTTGCTGAGCTGCGCCTGGTCGTAGAGCATTTTCTCGAAATGGGGGATAAGCCATCGCGCATCGGTGGCATAACGATGGAAGCCTCCACCGAGGTGGTCGTAGATGCCGCCATTGACCATGGTATCCAGCGTCTTCGCAACCATCCGAAGCGCCTTGGAATCCGCCGTGCGATGCCAGTAACCAAGCAGCATTGACAGGTTTGTGGGTTGTGGAAATTTCGGCGCCTCTCCGAAGCCCCCGTGAACGGCATCAAATGCAGCCTTAAATTGGTCGAAGGCGTTGTCCAGCATGTCCGGCGACAGGTCCGCCCGCCCCGGTGTCGCCTCCGGACTTTTCAGAAATTCGCTGAGCTTACCCGCCGACTCAATGAGTCGTTGCCGCTTGTTTTTCCACGCCTCGGCGACGGATAAGAGGATTCGTCCAAAACCCGGCCGGCCGAACGCATCTTTCGGCGGAAAGTACGTGCCGCCGTAAAAAGGCTTGCCCTCGGGCGTTAGAAAAACCGACAGGGGCCAACCGCCCGAGCCGGTCATCATCATCACCGCGTTCATGTAAATCTGATCCACGTCGGGCCGCTGCTCTCTATCGACCTTGATGCTTACGAAATGCTTATTTAAAATCTCCGCAATCTCTTCATTTTCAAAACTCTCGCGCTCCATCACGTGGCACCAGTGACACGTCGAATAGCCGATGGAGAGAAAAACAGGCTTGTCCTTCTTTTTCGCCCGCTTGAAGGCCTTGGCGCCCCAGGGATACCATTTCACTGGATTGTGCGCGTGCTGGAGAAGATAGGGACTTGATTCGTCTATAAGCCTGTTCGTAGGCGTCTGCTTTGCTTGTACGGTTCGCATATTACTCACTTCCGGCATACCTTGAATCTCGATAAACAAAAGGCTCATTACAATATGAACTAATGAACTCATTTTTGAACCTTTTATCCATCAAAGGGATCCCTCACCCTCCCCCAGTCAATCCATCCCAACACAAACGAATTAATTCGCTTCTGATGAGGAATCGATCTGAATCAGAATCCCGGTTCGACCTCGACGATGGCTTGAGCCTCTTCCAACGGTACCAAACCCAGCGCTGTGAGCTTGATCTTTCCGTTGGGGTCAATGAAAAAGGTCGTCGGTATGGACCTCACGTTGGAAAATGGCGCCGGCAGACCCTCTGCAGGAGTGACAACCGTATAGTTTATGTCCTTTTTCGCGGCGAAGTTTTTCAGAACGTCGGGTGACTCATTCGATACCGCCAGAATCACCAGTTCTTCCTGCCCGTACATCTTTCGCAGATC
>Ga0272441_10005075_pt1 | contig 23234 bp, 20 predicted proteins | sample SSMProp6N_FD_193582 | JGI IMG/M metagenome (GOLD analysis project Ga0272441, IMG submission 193582) | Marine sediment archaeal communities from Little Sippewissett salt marsh, Falmouth, MA, United States - SSM-Prop-6N | ecosystem: Environmental > Aquatic > Marine > Wetlands > Sediment ...
CATGCTCACTTTGGTGTAATGAATCGCCGCCTTGCTGTCCCCCCGTCCCAAGGAATTCCCGACCAGAATGGCGGCTCCATCTGCGAATCCCCCGGCAATGGTTCTTCCGAACAGGAAGAGGGAAAAGACAATGTGGATTGCCGCCAGATGGGCGGTGCCGAATTCGCTGACAAATCCTTCATAAAACAGGAAGATCGTGAAGGAGAACACGTACTGGATACAGAGGGGAATCCAGGTGCGGGCGATATCGACGATCAGGGGTAACCGGACACGGGCAAACGAAAACAACCTGTAGATCCGGTACTCCCGGCGGATCGCTACGATCAGAGCGAAATACAACAGCCCGGCGATCTGGGCGACCAGGGTTCCCCAGGCCGCACCCCGGATCCCCAGGGCGGGAAAACCCAGTTTGCCGAAGATCAGAATGAAGTTGAGAATCACGTTCAGCACGTTCGTGCCGATGGTTGCGTACATCACCTGCTTGGTCTTGTTGATTCCCGCCAGAAAGCCGTAGATCGTGTAGAACAGAGCAGATACGGGTATGGACCAGCGGATGATGCGGATATAATCCATGGATAGGATCACGGTTCTGCGACTCTGAACCAATCCGGAAATGACCGCCTTGGAGGCGAAAGAGGCGGCCAGGGTCATCAGACCTGCAGCCACCCCGAAGATCAGTCCGACGTTGAACACTTCCCCTGTAAACTCAGCGGGCCTCTTGCCCTGCATCCCGAATCTGCGGGAGCAGATGGTCTGGACACCGGGCGCCACGGTCCAGGCAAAGACCCAGAGGATCTCCACGACCAACCCCCCGATAGCGATCGCTGCCAGGTACTCGGTACCCAGCCTGCCCACCATGATGGAGTCTGCGATGTACATGATGTATTCGGCGAACATTCCGGCTAGAAGGGGGTAGCCGAGTTTCACCACTTGTGCCACGTAGCTGTCGGTTTGCGCATCCATGATGGGAGATTACCTGTCTACGATAAATTTTCAACGAATCATACACAAATTAAGCGGAATAAACTACGTAATCGATATATTTTTAACGATTATTCCCGATATTCGCACTCAGCGAGCAAAAAAAAACGGAAAATGCGCAATACGTCTATCGATCCGCCACATCTATGATGATCTTGCCCGTTGCATGGCCGTCTTTGCTCTCCCGGAAAGCCTCCGGCGCCCTCGCCATAGGATAGCGGCTGCGCACCACCACCTTCAGATCGTTTTCCTCGAACAGATCGACCAGCCGCTGGTAGCGCTCTCCATCCGGACCGACCAGAAAGGCCCATAGGTGCCTGCCCGGGGTTATCTGGCTCAAAAACGAATAGAGAAACAGCCAGATCCGCCCCTGTGTAGCGAGCAGCAGATATTCCCCGCCGGGCTCGAGGATCCTCCGGGCTTCCCGGTAGGAGATGCTCGAGGCGCAGTCGAAGACAAGATCGTAGCGATCTGCTGCTGCAAGGGGATCGGTCTTTCGATAATCGAGCACCCGATCCGCTCCCAGCTCCCTGCACAGCTCCATCTTGCTTGCCGAGCAGACCGCCGTGAGGTGGTCGCCAAACACCCTGCCCAGCTGGATCACGAAGTGACCGACCCCTCCGCCTGCGCCGGTCAGGAGGACCCGCCTGCGCTGCAGATCCCTGCGGCGATGGCGAAGCCCTACGTAGGCTGTGGAACAGGCCACCGGAATCCCGGCGGCGTCGGCGGGGTCCAGGTTTTTCGGCACCCCGGCCAGGTGGCCTTCCGGAACCGCCACGTATTCGGCTAAACAGCCTGTGCGTAGAGGAACAACCGAGCCGATCACCTGCTCTCCCCTGCGAAACCGGGTGACCTTCGCCCCGACACGCACGACTGTGCCGGAAAAATCGATGCCGGTCCGACGGGGAAAACGATTACCCGTGGCGAAACGCCACTTGCCGGCCAGGGTCTTCCAATCCGATGGGTTGACCGACACCGCCGCCACCTTCACCAGGCATTCCTGATCCGAGACACGCGGTTCGGGCAGCTCCGTCAAATACAGCTGTTCCGGTTCTCCATAGCGATCGTGCACAACAGCTTTCATGCTACCGCTCCTCTGTCTTCATTCCCCGGCAAGAACACGAATACAACTCATTTTCTTCTGTTTTACCCGCTTCCCGGATATTGGGCAACCCTCACGGGCCGTGCCTCGAGAGCCCGGCCGCCTGCCCCAGATTTCGCCCCGCCGGCTGGCATCGATATCAACGCTTGTGCGCTCCTCTAATCTCTATGCACGAGCAACGAGGCTTCCCCTTCCGGCCCTTTGCATGAGAAACTGCACCTATGCAGATTCTCGTCTCCATTCTGTTTTTCCTGGTGATGATTTTTCTCATGTCCCTGGTCTCGACCAACTCCAAAGGCGCCCCCTGGGTGCCAACTTCCAGGCAGGTTGTGCACACCATGCTCCGGATGGCAGAGCTCAAGGCCGGCGAGGTTGTTTACGATTTAGGCTGCGGTGACGGTCGGGTGCTGATCGCAGCCGCCCGCAGGTTCGGAGCCCGGGCCGTTGGGATCGAAGTGGATGTTTCCCGCTATCTCTGGAGTGTGATCTGCGTTACTCTCATGGGCTTATGGAAACAGGTGAGGATCATCCGGGGGGATCTGTTCTCAGTAGATCTTCGAGAAGCCGACGTGGTGTTCGCCTACCTGCTACAGGACACAAACGACAGACTGAAGGACAAGCTTCGCCTGGAGCTTCGTCCGGGAACACGCATCATCGCCAACACCTTCGTGTTTTCAACTCTTCCCCTGGTTGCTGTGGATGAGCAGCTGCACCTGTACCTGTATCGGATAGGAGCGCCGCAAAAAGGGCAGAGAGACTAGGCGGTAAGACTCTTCAGCTCTTCGATCATTTCCCGCGCGGCCCGTTCTCCTTCCGCGATCAACTCATCCAGCCTCTTGAGATCGTGATAGGCGAACCCCTCCAGCCGGGGCACGACCATGATATCGGCAACCCGTCTGGCTCTCTGCGCGCTGTTGTGAATAAGGATGTTCAGACTGCGGAAAAAAACTTCGACCAGGTTTTCCGGTCTCTTCCTGATCACCCGGTCGGCGTTCAGATCGACCCCGACCACCACGTCCGCCCCCATTGAGCTGACCACATCGGTGGGAACGTCGTTTACAAGTCCCCCGTCCACCAGCAAGCGGCCCCCCAACTCTGTAGGTTCGAAAATTCCGGGTATGCTGCAGCTGGCCCGCACGGCCACGGCAACCGGTCCGCTGCTCAGCACCACCTCTTCCCCGCTGGCAATATCCACGGCCACGGCCCGAAAAGGAATATCCAGCTGTTCGAAGCGCCTGCGCCGCAGCAGCCCGTTCAGCGTTTGTTCCAATTTGGCGGGATTCACGATCCCCAAAGTGGGCCAGGTGGGGCTTACCAGATCACCCCAGTCTATCCCCTCGGCGACCTGCCTTATCTGCCTCCAGTTCATACCGGCGCAATACAGGCTGCCGATGAGACTTCCCGCACTGGTGCCGGCGACACAGTGAATGTCGATCTGTTCTTCCTCCAGGGCCTTCAACACACCAATGTGGGCCAAACCTCTGGCCGCTCCGCCCCCAAGGGCAAGACCGATCCTTTTGCCAATTCCCTTTCGCTTCATTTGCACCCCCCGGTACCCGACGACCCGCCAAGTGTAGCCTCAAAGCTCCAAACAGCCAACCACACGAAAGGGCAGCCGATCCGTATCCCCCGGATCCAATTCGACTAGCGGCCCGATGATGTTCCAAGAGGCCAGCCGATCAGCTGCGCTGCCGGCGGAAATCTCCTGGATCCGGCACTCCAGATTCCTGCTCTTCAGAAGCCTCTCGAGACTGGTTGCCTCTGCCCGGCTGAAACCCTCATCCAGGGCATAACTTCCGGTCTCCGTGCTGCGATTCACGAAACAGAGCACCGGTCCTTGGGTCAGTCTTGCTCTCACTCGAAACAACTTTGCCATCCTGTTTATACAGACGCAGAAGTCACGGACAATATTGTAGTCGCTGCGCCTGAGCTCAGAATATATTCTTGACAAATAGAACAGGGCGGTATAAATTCAAATTGATTTTCAAATATTTGTTGAAATATTAGTGGAGGAATTGTCAATGGCGGAACCAACTTATAACCCCTTTCACATGGCCCAGAAGCAGTTCGATCAGGTGGCGGACATACTCGAACTGGAACAATCCACGCGCGATCTTCTGCGTTTTCCCGTGCGGGAGTACCACATCGCGATCCCGGTGCGCATGGACGACGGCAGCGCCCGGGTCTTTCGGGGCTTCCGCATCCAGCACAACGATGCCCGGGGACCGGCCAAGGGGGGAATCCGTTTCCACCCCCTGGAAACCGCCGACGGCGTGCGCGCCCTGGCCATGTGGATGACCTGGAAGTGCTCGGTGGTGGATATTCCCCTGGGCGGAGGCAAGGGGGGGGTGATCTGTGATCCCCACAACCTGAGTCTCCGGGAGCAGGAACAGATCTGCCGGGGCTGGATCCGACAGCTGGCCCGGGATATCGGGCCGGTGCGGGATGTTCCCGCTCCGGACGTGATGACCAACGCCCAGCACATGCTCTGGATGCTGGACGAATACGAGACCATTACCGGGGGCAGGTATCCGGGAGTGATCACCGGCAAGCCCGTGGGCATGGGCGGTTCGTTGGGCAGAACCGAAGCCACCGGCTACGGGATCATCTTCACGGTCCGGGAGGCTCTCAAAGAACTCGACATCCGCATCGAATCGACAACCGCCAGCGTGCAGGGATTCGGAAACGTGGGCCGCTACGCCATACGTCTGTACCAGCAGCTCGGCGGGACCGTAACCTGTGTGGCCTGCTGGGATCAGAATGATCAGAAGTCCTACAGCTATCGGCGCAAGCAAGGGATCGACCTGGATCAGTTGCTCGAGATCACCGACAGATACGGTGGCATCGACAAAGACAAAGCCCAAGAGGCGGGCTACGAGGTGCTTCCGGGGGAAGCCTGGCTGGAGCAAGAGGTGGACCTTCTTCTTCCCTGCGCCCTGGAAAATCAGATCAACGGGGAAAACGTCGACAAGATACCCTCTTCGGTGAAGGTGATCGCCGAAGGAGCCAACGGCCCCACCACACCGGAAGCGGATCAGGTCATCCGCAAACGCAAAATCTTCGTTATTCCCGATTTCCTGGCCAACGCCGGAGGAGTGACCTGCAGCTATTTTGAGCAGGTGCAGTGCAATATGAACTACTTCTGGGAAAAGGACGAGGTACTGGGCAGGCTCGACACGCGCATGACAGGTGCATTTTTGGATGTATCCGAGTTGGCTCGCAGCAAAGAGCTTTACATGCGCGACGCCGCCTACGTGATCGCCATCAACCGGGTAGCCCAGGCCTGCCGGGAACGGGGTTGGGTGTAGAGACCCGACCGGGGCGCCCCCGCCCCCCTTCCAACATCAACCGCTGTGGACGTATACTATAGGTTGATATGGCCAGAGCGGAGAAAAAACCCAAAACCGAACCGGCGGAGCCTAGCTCCCCGCCGGAAGGTGTCGTACGCTTTGAGCGTAGCTCACGGGAGGCGCGCGGGGCTGCGGATGAGTTTACCTACATCGGCAAGGGAGAAACCGGAGGCAAGGCGGCGGGCCTGGTATCGATCAACTCCAGCCTGGACCGTGCCTTTCCCGGAGGGATGTTCCAAGATATCCGAATCTCGATCCCTCGCATGACCGTACTGCTGACCGGGGTGTTCGAGGAGTTCATGAAGCTCAACAACCTCTATGAGGTGGCGCTCTCGGAGATGGAGGACGAGCGCAAGGCTCATGTCTTCCAGAAAGCCGACCTTCCAGCCACCGTGGTCGGAGACCTGCTGTCCCTGATCGGTTCCATCCACGAACCCCTGGCCATCCGCTCCTCAAGTCTTCTGGAGGATTCCCTGTACCAGCCGTTTGCCGGGGTGTATGAGACCAAGATGATCCCCAACAATCAACCGGACCCGGAGAGCCGCTTCCGCAGGCTGGTGGAGGCGATCAAGGTTGTCTACGCTTCCACCTACTATCGAGCCGCCCGGCAGTACTTCCGCGCCATCGGCAGAGACATCAGGGAAGAACGGATGGCGGTGATCATCCAGGAGGTGGTCGGCTACCGCTTCGCAGATCGCTACTACCCCACAATCTCCGGGGTAGCCCGTTCGTACAACTTCTATCCGATGGGCAACGCCGAGGCCCGGGAGGGAGTGGTAGATCTGGCTCTGGGATTGGGAAAGACCATCGTGGACGGGGGGCGGGTGTGGAGCTACAGCCCCGCCCTGCCCCGGGCCCTGCCTCCGTACTCTTCGATCGCGGAGCTTCTCAAGAACACCCAGACCCGCTTCTGGTCGGTGTTCATGGGAACACCCAAGGAGTACGATCCGATCAAAGAGACCGAGTACCTCTACGACGGTTCCCTGGCAGAGGCCGAAACGGACGGCACGCTCGGGTACGTGTGTTCGACCTACGATGCGGCTTCCGATCGCCTGCGCATGGGTAGCGCAGCCAAGGGGCCCCGCCTGGTGGATTTTTCCCCTCTGCTGCAGGGCCGAATCGCCGCCCTCAACGAGCTGCTCCAGGAGCTGCTGAGGCTGACGGAGAAGGAAGTGGGAGAGGCGGTAGAGATCGAGTTCGCACTGGCTTTCGACCCGCACCGGCAGCGGGACAGCCGCTTCGGTTTTCTTCAGACTCGGCCGATGGTCGTGGCCTCCCAGGGGGCGGTAGTGGACCTGGAGGATTTCGACGAAGAAAAACTGCTGATCTACTCCGAGCGCGCCATGGGCAACGGCGTGCTGAACGACATTCGGGACATCCTCTACCTCCGACCCGAGACCTTCGGTGCCGAGCAGACGCGGGAGATAGCCATGGAAGTGGAGCGTTTCAATTCGTACCTCATCGAGGAGCATGTTCCCTACATACTGATCGGATTCGGCCGCTGGGGCAGCGCCGATCCCTGGCTGGGCGTACCGGTACAATGGGGCCAGATCTCCGGCGCGCGGGTCATCGTAGAGACCACGCTCGAACAGATGAATCCGGACCTCAGCCAGGGCTCCCACTTCTTCCACAACATGACCTCCCTCGGCATACTGTACTTGAGCGTATCCGATCCGAAAGCATTTCCGATCGATTGGGCATGGCTCCGGGAGCAGCCTGTGATTCGGCAAAGCGAACACCTGCGCCACGTACGCTCAGCCGCTCCCCTATCCGTGCGGATAGACGGGAGGAGCGGGAAAGGATTGATCCTGGAATGAACGAAAAACCCTGGAAGCAGATCATCGACGACCTGACCGAGCGGGCAAGGGAGCTGAACTGCCTGTACCAGATCGAAGAACTTCTCGGCAACACCGACTCGGACCTGGAGGAGCTGCTGCAGAAGATCGTAGAGATCATCCCCTCCGGGTGGCAGTACTCGCCCCTGTGCCGGGCTCATCTGAACCTGGAAGGTAGGACATACGAAACCGAGGGGTTCAAGAACAGCCGCTGCTGTCAGAGCGCCCCGGTTGTGACGGAGGGAGAGGAAATCGGGCGGATCGTGGTCTGCTACGTCTCGGAGGTCGGGCGCGCCGGTGATCGGGATCCGTTCCTGCCGGAGGAACAGAAGCTGCTCAACACCATAGCCGACCGCCTGGGGCATTACCTGTTTCAGCGTAAGCTCAAGGCGGCGGTGGATCAGTGGAGCGATGCCCGGCGACAGCTCGACTTTCAAACAAAAAAACAGTGGCAGATCGTAATCGAGTTGCTGGAGAAGAGCGACACCAAACTGCTGTCCAGAATCACCCGCAAGATGCTGAACTACCTGTGCTGGGTCGGAATCGAAGAGGGCAGGGAGCTGCTGCAGAGTGTCAGCCTGGAGGGTGAGGAGGGCACCGTTACGCCGAGACAGGTCAACGCCGTGGACACAATCCTGAATGACAACAAGCCAAGCCGCAAGCGGGCCATCTTTACCGAAGGTAACCTGACCCGCCAGATCTTCTCCATCGCTCAACAAAACCTCAGTGACGAGGAGATGCTGGACCTGATCCAGAGATGGGTCAAGGAAAACAGAGTGGGTTTCCTGGTCAAGACCCTCGAGAACCTGGATACCTCCCTGGGGGATCTTCTGGATGCAATCGCCCGCTATCACTTCATAAAACCTGAGGAAGTGGAAATCACCCCCTATTCCCGTCAGAACATCAATGTTCTGCTGATCCATCGCCTGTTTACCGAACAGCTGGATTTCATCGACATCGCCAAGGACTACGCGAACCTCGATGACTTCTACGATATTCTAAGACGGACGATTTTTCCCCAGAACAGCCACGGGCGACTCGGCGGCAAGAGTGCGGGACTGTTTGTCGCCGAGCAGATCCTCAAGCGTAATGCGCAGGACAACCCCGACCTGGGCCGGATCCGCCTGCCCAAGACCTGGTACGTCACCTCTGACACGCTGCAAACATTTCTCAACTACAACGATCTGGAAGAGATCCTCGAGCAGAAGTACAAGTCCATCGAGCAGATCCGCGAGGAGTATCCGAACATCGTCCAGATCTTTAAAAATTCGATGTTTCCCGGGGAAATCATCAACTGGCTTTCCGCCTGTCTGGATGATCTGGGAAAGCATCCGATTATCGTGCGCAGCTCGAGTCTGCTGGAAGATCGTACGGGTTCGGCTTTTTCCGGCAAGTACAAGAGCCTTTTCCTGGCCAACCAGGGTTCCAAGAAACAGCGCCTGGAGGGCCTCATGGATGCGATCGCCGAGGTGTACGCCTCGGTGTTTTCCCCCGACCCGATCGAGTATCGCCGTGAACGGGGCCTGATCCATTTCCACGAGGAGATGGGCATTATGATCCAGGAGGTGATCGGCCGCCGGGTGGGACGATACTTCTTTCCCGCAGTCTCCGGCGTGGCTTTCAGCCACAACGAGTTCCGCTGGTCGCCACGGATCCGGAGGGAGGACGGTCTGCTTCGCCTGGTGCCCGGCCTGGGAACCCGGGCGGTGGATCGCCTGGCCGATGACTACCCCAGGCTGGTAGCCCCGGGGCAGCCCGGGCTGAACGTGAACACCACGGTCGAGGAGACCCTCTACTACTCCCCCCGGCTGATCGACGTGATCGATCTGAAGAAAGGCGGCTTCACCACCGTTGAGCTCCGCAAGCTGCTTCGGGAAGCCGGGGAACAATACCCCAACATCGAGAATATCGTCAGCGTGCACCAGGACGGGCTCCTGCGCAGAAAGAACAAACTCTCCTTGAACTTCGACAGGGACGACCTGGTAGCCACCTTCGAGGGGGTGATCACAGGCTCGGGCTTCACCGAGGAGATGAAGAGCCTGCTGGACCTGCTTCAGGAGAAAATCGGCAAGCCTGTAGACATCGAGTTCGCAGTGGATGACAAAACGATCTATCTGCTGCAATGCCGCGCCCAGAGTGGCAGCGCCGAGATCCGCCCCGCGGTGATTCCCAAGGACCTGAGCAATGAGAAGATCCTGTTCACAGCCCGCAGGCACGTGTCCAACGGCCTGGTCCCTGAAATCACCCACATTGTCTACGTTGATCCCGAGGGCTACAGCGGCCTGCAAACCCTGGAACAGCTGAAGAACGTGGGCCGGGTCATCGGACACCTGAACTCCCTGCTGCCCAAGAGACAGTTCATCCTCATGGGACCGGGCCGCTGGGGCAGCCGGGGGGACGTCAAATTGGGCGTTCCGGTAACCTACTCGGAGATCAATAATACGGCGGTGTTGATCGAAATCGCCCGGCAGAAGGGCAACTACGTACCGGATCTTTCCTTCGGCACGCATTTCTTCCAGGATCTGCTGGAGTCCTCGATCCGCTACCTGCCCCTGTACCCCGATGAGCCGAGTGTTCTGTTCAACGAATCCTTCCTCACCGAAAGCAAAAATATACTCGCCGAGCTGGTTCCCGATTTTGCCGCCTTACAGGAGATCATCCGGGTGATCGACGTTCCCCGGGTTACCGACGGCCAGGTGCTGTGTATCGCCATGAACGGCGAAGTGGATCAGGCCATGGCCTACTTCTGCAGCGACCGAGGCCCGGTCGTGACTGAGGAGATCGGCAGAGAACAGCCGATCCCCCAGAGTGGAGAGCAGTGGAGATGGCGGATGCGGGTAGCCGAACGGATCGCCGGAGAGCTGGACCCGGAACGTTTCGGGGTGAAAGCGCTGTACGTGATCGGCAGCACCAAGAACGCCACGGCCACCGCTGCCAGTGACATCGATCTACTGGTACACTTTCGGGGCACCGAGGCGCAGAAGCGGGAACTGCTCGCCTGGTTCGACGGCTGGAGCCTGAGCCTCGCGGAGATAAACTACATGCGTACCGGCATCCGCAGCGAACGGCTCCTGGACATCCACATCGTCACGGACGATGATATCGAACGCAAGTCCAGCTACGCCGTCAAGATCGGGGCGGTAACCGATGCGGCCCGACCGCTGAACCTCGGGCAATGAGCCTCTGTCTGTTCGTTTCAGATCTCCACGGCTCCACGGACAGATTCGACAAGCTGTTCTCTCTGATTCGATCCTCGATGCCGGATGTCGTGTTTCTGGGGGGAGACATCCTGCCTTTCGGCGGTATGTCGGCGCGGCCGCCTCGGGGCTTACCGCAGCCGTTCATCGAGGGATACCTCGATAACGGATTCCGCTCGCTTCAGCGGGAGATGGAGAAAAACTATCCACTCATCGCCGTGATCCTGGGCAATGACGATCCCCGGCGGGAAGAAGCGTCGTTGCAGGAGGGAGAACGGGCGGGGCTTTGGCGGTACCTCCACAACAGGAGAATCGATTATCGCGGGCATTCCCTCTATGGCTACTCCTGCATCCCCCCCAGTCCCTTCATGCTCAAGGACTGGGAATGCTACGACGTGTCCCGCTACGTCGATGTGGGAGCCTCCCCCCCGACCAGCGGCTGGAGAAGCGTGCCGGTGGCAGAGGAGAAAATCCGGAACCGAACCATCCAACAGGAACTTCAGCAGTTGGTCGGAGAGGCTGACCTGCAGCAGGGGGTGATTCTGTTCCACGTCCCACCCTACGCAAGCTATCTGGATCAAGCTGATCTGGAAGGACAGATCGTCGATTCCGCGCCGTTGGATGTTCATGTGGGCAGCATCGCCGTACGCCGCTTTATCGAACAGCGGCATCCTCTTTGTACCCTTCACGGACACGTCCATGAATCGGCCCGCCTGAGCGGACACTGGCGGCAACGGATCGGCAGCACCTGGTGTTTGAGCGCCGCCCACGACGGCCCGGAACTCGCGGTGGTACGTTTTACCCTGGAGGATCCCGGAGCCGCCGAACGCCTCCTGATCTAACCGGTTGAGGAGGCGCCGGAGAAAGGCCGGCCGGGAGAGGTCACCGCTTATCCTGGAAAATGCGCAGGAAGAGCACCGCAAAAGCTTGACCACCGAGGGGCGTGCGGTATTGTAGAGGCATAGGATGCAGATAGAACACACCAAATACCACTACGCTTCCTATAACATCTTCCCGAGGGAATAAAATATATCCACAGGCACGGCAAGGAGTTCCTGGTGGTGGAGCAGCTGAGCTGTCCAAAACACCACAGCCTGATCGCCGACGCTCCGCGTATCCTCAGGGCCCGGAAGGCATTCAAAAAAGCTCTGGTCAATCAGATCGCAGAAATGATCGGCGACAAGGGCAGAGTGAAGGATCAGTTCGTGAAAATCGCAGGATTCGGCGGCCAGGGCGTGATGTCCGCAGGTGTTCTGATGGCCAACTGTGCGACCCACGAGGGTCTGAACGCAACCCGGCTTCCCTCCTACGGACCGGAGATGCGGGGAGGAACGGCCAACGCCAGCGTGGTGATTTTCCAACAGCCGATCGGATCCCCGGTCGTGGACTTTCCCAATGTTCTGATCGCCATGAACGGACCTTCTCTGGACGCCTTCGAAGCGAGCGTCGCCCCGGGAGGCCTGATCATCGTCAACTCCTCCCTGGTAGCCGGGAAGGTAAAGCGTAAGGATGTGAAGGCCCTCTACGTTCCGGCGGCGGACATGGCCAAGGAGCTCGGTTTCACGGCAGCGGCGAATATGGTGGTTCTGACCGTGTACCTTCACACCTCCGGGGTGTTGAGCGTCGACACCCTGAAGCAGATCATTCCCGTTTCGATCAAGCGAAAGCAGTATATCGATGTGAATCTGAGGGCCGTGGAGAAGGCTGTGCGGTTCTGCGAACAGAGACTCGAAGAGGGATCCGGTTGATCGTGGAGGATTGAAAAGTCGGCAGATACAGGCTGATCAATATAATCTGCTACATCTGTGTACTGTGACCGGCATCGGGGCTGCAAACCGGCAAGGGCGGGAACGATCCAAAAATCAACTTGACCCGTAATTTCTTTAAGTTTATATTACTTAAAGACAACAATGGAAATTTCTCCAAAACATGAACAGGAACTCTCTACGAACCATGCAGTAGGGAACCTCATGCAGAGGTACGGGGAGCTTCAAAAACAGCTCGCTGATATTGGTTTTGTCTGCAACGGTACCGTAATGTCTGTGTATCGCAAATGTGGAAAGCCAAATTGTGGCTGCAAAGCGAGCGAACAGATGCAACACGGTCCTTATCACATCTGGACGAGAAAAGAAAAAGGAAAGACGGTAACCCGGTCTTTGGCTGAAAAACAGGCCATGCAGTGCTCTCTATATATACAAAATTTCAAAAAGATGGAGAGCATCATTGAAGAAATGAAAAAAATTTCAGTCCAGATGATTGAGGAAAAAAAATAGCTCAACTGTCAAAGACCCGTTTTAGAAGGGGGGACGAATGAAGCAAAAGATAGGCCTGATCGTGAATCCCATTGCCGGCATGGGCGGCAGCGTCGGTCTGAAGGGGACCGACGGGGCGGCATATGAGAAGGCTTTGGCCTTGGGCGCTCGACCGGTTACTCCGGTAAGGACGAAACAACTGATCGGCCACCTCCGCGCCAAAGCACAGATACACCTCCTTACCGCTCCCGGTCCTATGGGAGAACAGCTCATTCGTGATACTGAAATTCCGTACACGGTTGTCGGCAGCGTGGGAAAGACAAGTACGGCGGAAGACACCAAGAAAATCGCCGCCGAGATGTTGAATCGGGAAATCGAACTGCTGATCTTCGTGGGCGGCGACGGCACGGCCAGGGATATCTATGATGCAATTGGACCGAACAGACCTGTCGTTGCCGTGCCATCCGGGGTAAAAGTTTTCAGCGCAGTGTTTGCTCTGAATTGCAGGGCAGCGGCCAGGATGGTGGATGCATTCGTGGAAGGAGCACGCACTGTGGTGGAAGAGGTGATGGATATCGACGAAGAAGCTTTCAGGGAGAACGTGTTGGCATCGAGGCTGTACGGCTATCTTTCAGTACCTGCGGTCAGGGATTATCTGCAAGGAGGCAAGCAAGCATCCGGTACGGGTATATCCGCTGTTGAAAGCAAACAGAGGATAGCCGACTCCATCATCCGGCGCATGGAAAAGGACATCTTATACCTGCTCGGTCCCGGGACCACCGTGAAAGCCGTAACCGATCGGCTGGGATTGCCCAAGACGCTGCTGGGCGTGGATGCCCTGGCGAACGGTGAGTTGGTCGGCACGGATATCAATGAAAAGGGAATTCTCTCCCTGATCGAGCAATTCAGAGAGAGACGAATAGTCGTTACCCCTATAGGCGGCAATGGGTTCATTTTCGGCCGCGGGAACAAGCAGTTTACTCCGGAAGTACTCAAACAGGTCGGTACGGAAAACATCATCGTTTTAGGAACTGTAGACAAACTCAACAAGCTCGAAGCCCTGCGCATCGATACCGGCGATGCGGAACTGGACCGGGTTCTGGCCGGATACAGGGAAGTGCTCGTGGGAGATAACGAGATTTTGAAGATGGAGGTTCTCGGTTGAGCGGGATGGATGATTTCAAACAATCCTCCATCGCTCGAGGAAAAAAAGAGTTTCATGCTATTTCCAGTGAAATAGATCCCCAACCACTGCTATGACCACACGACATGGGTAGAGCTAAAGGCCCGCGATCGAACCGTGAAGCAAGCTCCGGCGATGCCTTGAAATGGAATTTCGCCATGGGTTTGATCCACGGTATTCTATTCACCGGCGGACAGGCATTCAGCAACCCGGACACGATCATTCCGGTGTTTCTCAGTCATTTTACCGATTCCAAGACACTGATAGGATTGTCAGCCACCCTTCTGGGCAGCCTTGGCGGCATAGGCTCTGTGCTGCCGCAGCTGTTTGTCGCTAGAAGACTGGAAAACAAGAGTCACAAAAAACCGCTCCTCCTCTTCGCCATCACCATCCGCGCCTTGAGCTGGGGAGCCCTCGCGTTGACAACGTATTTTTTTGCCAGCAGAAACGACTACCTGACGATTGCTTTTCTGTTCTTTTTTCTCATTCTATTCACCTTTATGGGCGGTATCGCGGCGGTATCCTTCTACGATATCTGGGGCAAATCGCTGCCTTCTCAGATAAGGGGTAGATTTTTCGGCCACCGCCAGATGTGGGGAGGCGTTCTTGCTATCGGCTCGGGATTTATTGCAAAGCTCATATTGGGAAGCAACGAAATCGTGTTTCCCCTGAATTTTGTCCTTCTGTTCGTGCTTACCTTCACTTTGGTTAGCTTATCCTACATTGCTCTAGGCTCGGTGAAAGAACCTGTTGAAAAAGTCTATGAGAGACAGTTGAGCTTCAGGGATTTTTTGAGGAAGGCGTTTGGAATAATCGAAGAGGACAAGAACTACAGACGCTTCATTGTTGTCCAGATACTGGCGGGCGCAGCCGCCCTGGCAATGCCTTTTTACGTGCTGTATGCAACAGAGGTGCGGGAAATCGAACTGGAAACTGTTGGTCTCCTACTCTCCGCCCAAATGCTTGGCAGGGTTTTGTCGAATATCCTGTGGGCGCATCTTTCCGACTTTGTAGGGAACAAAAGAGTGATCCAGATAAGTACTCTGGCCGGATTGATGGTCCCTCTGATCGCTCTGGTTGGGGGATCACGAGACGGGATAGCCTTCTTTGTACTGTTCATGTTGATCGGTTTTTTCGTCTCAGGCAGGCTGATTGGAAAAACCAACTATTTACTCGATACAGCATCTTCGAAGGACAGACCCACCTATATCAGTCTGACCGCCACTTTGACATTTCCCATATCGCTTTTCTCTTTGATCGGAGGACTGATTGTTCAAAAAACCTCGTACAAGGTCCTCTTTACAGTTACTCTGATCATCATGGCGGCCGGGTTCATCCTAAGCGCCCGCTTGAGCGAACCAAGTAGGGGTAAATCTCCGGTGGAAAAAGAATGAAACAAACTGGGATCAGGCGTTCTCCTTGAATGCCTCGATCCTGAGCGTATCCCACAGGGCCAGGACCGCTTCATAGGCCGGACCTTTCCCGTGTTCCACGATGGTTTTTCCCTCCATGAGGGCTGCATTCACGTTGTGGTCAAAGGGTATAGCCCCGATCACCCGGGACCCCGCCTCTTCGGCCATGCGGCGTATCTTTCGGGCCTGATCGGCGTTCAGGTCCTCCTTGTTGATGATCACAAGGGCGGGAACACCGAAATGTGCCGAAAGCTGAAGCACCCGCTGCATGTCGTGGACACCGGAGATCGTCGGTTCGGTCACGATCAAGATCAGGTCAACACCTGAGACCGAAGCGATCACCGGACAGCCGGTTCCGGGAGGTCCGTCTGTAAGGATCCTCTCAAAACCCTGCTCCCGGCTCAGCTCAGCCGCCCGCTTGCGGACCCGGGTTACCAGTTTGCCCGAGTTTTCTTCGGCGATTCCCAGTCGGGCATGGGCCATAGGCCCGTATTTGGTTTCGGAAACGAACCACCTTCCTGTAATGTTCTCCTGAGCATCAATCGCGTCGACCGGACATACGTACAAGCACAGACCGCATCCCTCGCAGGCCAGCTCGTCGATTCTATAGGATTCGCCGCTCGGATCATCCGGCGGAGCAGCGGGAAAGATCGCCTCGAAATGACAGCTCTCAGCGCACTGTCCGCACCCGCTACACCTGGCCGAATCGATCTTATAGGTTTTTCCGCCGATGAAGTCGTGGGCCTCAATGGTGGATGGCGAAAGCAGAAGGTGCAGATCCGCTGCATCGACATCGTTATCGGCCAGCACCTTGTTCCTGGATAGCTGGGCCAAAGAGGAGACAACCGTGGTCTTTCCGGTTCCGCCCTTGCCGCTGATCACCGCGATCTCCCTGCACTCCGCCACCTCTGTTTTCGCCGCCCGTGTGGTTGCTGCCGGCTCAACCCGAACCGGATCTTCCTCCTGAACCGGGGGAACCGCCCCTCCAATCAGTCCTGAGACACGCCCGAACATGGCAAGCAGGCTCTCCTTGAGTTCCGGAAACTCGACGGCCAGAAGTTCGCCCCGCGAGTACGCCTCGGCGTACTCGCGTTTGAAGGGGATCCTGCCGAGAATGGGAACACCCACGCCGTCGGCGTACTCCTGGATAATCTCATCGTTGCCGTCCGAACGATTGACCACGATACCCGTAGGCACACCTATCTTCAGGGCCAGATTCACCGCTAGCTTGAGGTCGTTCAACCCGAATGGAGTTGGTTCGGTGACCAGAACCGCGACGTCGGACCCCCTTACCGCTTCCACCACCGGGCAGCTTGTTCCCGGTGAGGCGTCGATGATGTTGACCGCTTCGGGATCCACATAATCTTTTACCCGGCGCACCACCGCCGGTGCCAGGGCTTCGCCAATCTTGAGAAGCCCGTGAACAAAGGGAAACGGCTGCTTGATTTCCCCGCAACCGTCCAAGTCCGCCTCCACGGTGCCGATGGAATACGGCTGCTCCCGCAGGGCACCTTCCGGACAGACGTACGAGCAAACACCGCAGGAGTGGCACAACTCATTGAAGATCAGCACTTTGCCTTTGATCACGGCGATCGCATTGTAGTTGCAGGCTTCACTGCATTTTCCGCAGCCGTTGCATTGCTCGGGGATCACTACGGGCTTGCGGACCTCAACGGAAACGGTCTCAGTGAACCGGGGGTTTACAAAGAGGTGATCATTCGGCTCTTCCACGTCGCAGTCCAGCAGCCGCACCTTCTCTCCCCCGGCCGCCAGGGCATAGGCCAAATTTACAGCGAAGGTGGTTTTTCCGGTTCCCCCCTTCCCACTCGCCACTGTTATCTTCATATCTTTATAACTCCTATCTATCGTTTCTCGACTACCTGTTCGTCTCACTCACCGTGAGCGTTTTTCATGAACTCAACGCGCTGCGGGATGAATTAGAGCGCTGTCAGGACAATAGCCTCTTGCGGGCAGGCTTCTACGCATCGCCCGCAACCTCTGCAGTTGGCCACTTGTATATGGGCAACGGAGCCGGCGAAAGAAACGGCTCCCATAGGACAGACATCCAGACACATCCTGCATCCGGTACACCGATCCGCAAGAACTCGGGCAGTCAGTTGCGATTTACTTCCGCGCTGTTCTTTGTCCCGAATTCGCTCTTTCAGCGCACCGACCTGTTGTTCCATGATTCGAATTTGCTGCTTCAGCGCCTCTACAGTCACGGATTCCTCCTGCCCTCCGGCAGTCGGTGTGCTGAAAGCACCGGATTGCTTATCTCCGCTCAAGCCTCTGCCCCTGCCCATACCGCCTCGGCCTCTAGAACCCTTTCTTGCTCTCATTCAGCCCCCCTGCGGCGATCGCGATTTTCTTTTTCTTACTCTTCTACCCGTTCCCCCGGCAATACGGTTGATTCATGAGGATATGCCTCATTTTTTGACCGGACACATCGAAGAGTCTGCATTCCTGATAGGCTTATGCCGGGAGCAGATATTCCCGAATCGAACCTTCCACTCGTAATATAATGAGAATATTCTCATTTTACAAGACTCCAAAGCAATTTAAAACATGAAAAAGGTTTACTTACGGGGATTTTTCTAAAAGATTTTTACTGTCTTGTATTCTCTCATCGTATCGCGGCTTCTTTACGATGGCCGGGCGATATGGTATATCTTTTCTTGGACGCTCGGCAAACCGGTGGTGAGCACCACGGAATTACAGGCTATGGAACGGTTGCTGAGACTCCTTGGGAAACGTTTCGACTTCCTGACTAGTCTCATCCAGAGGCATAAGGTCGGAGAGCGACTGGTGGATATCGCCGTACTGAAGAAAGTGTAGCGACCCACGTCAGCGCTGCAGTAAAGCTCCGCCTCGATCCCCTACCCTGCCGTTCACTCTGTCCCGCCGGTTGCGATCGGAGACTGGATGCAGGGGGCCTGAGGCTCTGCAGTTGACTTTATACAGGAGAGAACTATGAACGAAAAGACGAAGATCGGAATCATCATCTGTGACCGCTACCGAAGGTGCGCCGGCGGGAAATGTTTTCGATCACTGCGAAACCGGGAGGGGGCATTCAGCCGGTACGAGGGGGGAGAGGTCGAAGTTGTCGGCTATACCACCTGCGATGGTTGTCCCGGAGGGAATGTGGAATATGCGGTGCAAGAGATGAAGAGCAATGGAGCGCAAGTAGTCCATCTTGCCACTGGATTGGTCGTGGGCTACCCGCCATGCCCATACATCACCTATTTTCACGACTTCATCGCGAACAAGTACGGTTTGGAGGTGATCTACGGCACCCACCCGATCCCACAGAAGTATCTGGACACGCACAGGCGGCTGGGAACGTGGGATGATCCGAGTTGGAATCAGATCGTGGAACCGACCATGGCGGATGAGCGTACCCGGTTGTCTTACGATTAGAAAGATCGGGATCCCGAATCATAAGCCTCCGGGCATGGTCACGCAAATGCCTGTACCGCCTCAACCCCGACGGAGCACCAGACCGCCCACCGGTACGCCCAGATCCCTGGCAATGACCGGGCACTTGGCCTGAAGCAGGAAAAACACTTTGGTACCCTGTTCGCTGAGGGTCTCGTAGTTCGCCTGCCCCTTGGCAATAACCAGAGATGCTTCAGCGTACACCTGCTGAAAGGGCTTTGAGCAGCAATCCAGGATCGTACCCGGTGCGTCGGAGCCGGTGCTGAGCAGCTGCGCCACCCGATCAACCTCGGCCATTTGGGCATCTTCAACCGTCGCGTCATTGAGGATCGGGCCGCCCTTTACCGCATACACAACCGGCGCCTCAATACATTCGATCAGCAGACGATCGAAAACCGTCTCCCCGGCGTTGTCGGCCAGATAGAGCACCTTTGGGGCGTCGGCAAGGCTCTGCCGCAGGGGCTCCAAATCCTCAACGGCAAAAGGTTGGGAAAGCACCCGCTGAACGGTGGGCCACAGCTCATAGCTGCTGCGTACGCCCGCGTCGATGATGTTGCCGGCGATACTCAACCGCACCGCTGTATCCAGCAGGTCCTCGGCCTCCTTGAGGACTTTTCTCAGGCGAGGCAGCAGAGCCAAAGCTTCCCGAGTCGCGGTTTCTTTGAAGGAGCGGTAGGGATCACCGTCCCCCAGCTCCTGGCGTACCAAACGATGAACCTGATCACCGATTTGCGGCGGCGTGAAGGACAGGTCGATGTCCTTCAGCGCCTCCAGCACGCCTTCCAGCACGACCTTTTGTTTCTGCTCATCCGCTCCCAGCTGCCGCGCCGCTTCCAGGGCCTGGCGCACAAAACAGGAGTAACAATCTAAATATGTATGCATCTTCGAAATCCTAAATTAAAGTTAAGCAAGTGGTAGCATATAACTTGGCAGCCCTGCAACAGGACAGCCCCCCGATCGTGGTTGAATGAAAAAAAATTATTTCGGAACGCCGTAAAATGTTTGACAAGCCGAAGTTTTGTATTATAGTATAACTAAGAATCAATGAACAAGACGAAAACCCTTACGGCCAGCTTGGAGGATTACCTGGAAACGATCTATGAGTTGGGGCGGGAAAACAAGGCGGCCCGGGCCAAGGAGATCTCGAAGCGTTTAGGGGTAAACCGCTCTTCGGTAACTGGAGCACTACACGCGCTATCGGAACGGAAACTGGTCAACTATGCTCCCTACGACATCGCCACCCTTACGGCAGAAGGGGAACGGGTTGCCGCCAACATCAGCCACCGCCACCTTGTCTTGAAGGATTTTTTTGTAAAGGTCCTGGGTGTAAATGCCTCCGAAGCCGATGACAGCGCCTGCAAAATGGAACATGTAGTTTCCGAAAAGATACTGGACAGGCTTGCCCAGTTCGTGGATTTTATACAGGTTTGCCCCCGCCTCGATGTCAACTGGATCGAGGAAACCGGCTATTTCTGCGAGCGTCCGGATTCATTAGATACCTGCGAACGCTGCATCAGTGATTGTCTGAACAACTTGAAAGGGAAACAGCGGAATGGAAAAGTTGCTGACTGAGCTCAAGCCCGGAGAACAGGCGACCGTGGTCTCGATTCACGGCGGGCGGGGTATCCAGGTAAGACTGCGGAGCCTGGGGCTGGTGGAAGGACAGATGCTTCGCAAGCTCTCCGCCCTGGCCTGGGGCGGACCGGTTGTGGTTGAGGTGAAACGAACCCAGGTCGCAATCGGCCGGGGAATGGCGGCAAGAATTCTGGTTAGGTGCTCGTAGATGCGGGATATGGGTGCAGAGCAACGAATCCGAAAGGCCCCCCAGAAGCCTCGGAAACATCTGGAGAACGACATTCTTCTGGTTGGGCAGCCCAACGTGGGAAAGAGCGTGCTGTTCTCGCACCTCACGGGAGTACGCACCATCGCCTCCAACTATCCCGGCACCACCGTGTCCTACGCCATGGGCAGGATGCGCGGCAAGGGCAGCACTCTGGTCGTCGTGGATGCACCGGGGACCTACTCTCTGGAGCCTCTGGATGAAGCGGCCAGGGTAACAGTAGATCTGATCGATGACGCAAAACGGATCATCAATGTCGTAGATTCGACCCACCTGGAACGGCACCTTCCCATGACCCTGGAACTCATAGCCCAAAACAAGCCGATGGTGGTCGCCCTGAATATGAGCGACGAGGCCCGCCACAGAGGGATCCGCATCGACGTGGAGCAACTCTCTGCCGAGCTCGGGGTACCGGTGCTGTCCATCGTAGCTCCCAGCGGAGAAGGGGTGAAGCAGCTGGTCGACACCTGTTTGGAGTTGCAGCCGATTGACCACTCCCCCCACAACGAATCGGGCCATCCCGGCCATCATCCGCATATCCAGCATCCCTCCTCGACAGGTCGCAACAACTCTTTTCCCGAGCATGTGCACCTGAACAGAGATCGGATCTGGAAGCGGGTTGGAGAGCTGGTCGAGAAGGTCCAGACCCTCGAGCATCATCACCACAGCTTTTCCGAACGGCTGGAAGAAATCAGCATCCATCCGTTCTGGGGCAGCCTGCTCGCGTTGGCCGTGATCACAGTTTCCTTTTCCCTTATTCGCCTGATCGGGGAGTTTCTGATCGCCGGTGCCGTTGGCATCATCGGGAAACCCTGGGTCGAGCTGCCCTTCGGAACCGAGCTGCTTTTCGACAAGGTTCTCCACCCGCCCTTGATCGCGCTGTCGCGGGCCATCGGTGCGGAGAGCTTTCTTCACAAGTTGCTCATCGGGACACTGGTGAACGGGCGGATCGATTTCATGCAATCCTTCGGGATCCTCTCATCGGGCATCTTCATTCCGATCGGCGTGGTCCTCCCGTACCTGCTCAGCTTCTACTTCGTGCTCGCTCTGCTGGAAGACAGCGGTTACCTCCCAAGGTTGGCCGTGTTTCTCGACAACTTCATGCACCGCATAGGTCTGCACGGCTATGCGATCATACCCACCCTTCTCGGGCTGGGTTGTAACGTGCCGGGGATCATGGCCACCCGTATCCTGGAGAGCCGTCGGCAGCGTTTCATCACTGCCACCTTGATATCCATCGCCGTACCGTGCGCCGCTCTGCAGGCGATGATCATCGGGCTGGTGGGTCGCCGGGGCATAGGACCCGTTTTGATCGTGTACGGCACGCTATTTGTCGTCTGGCTGTTGGTCAGTCTGGTCCTCCGTCTCACGGTCCGGGGATTCCAGCCTGAACTTCTGGTGGAAATCCCACCCTACCGTTTGCCCACCTTTCGGGCGCTGGGCACGAAGATGTGGCTACGGATCTCCGGCTTCATCCGAGAAGCGCTTCCAATCATCCTTGGAGCGATCGTGGCGGTGAACGTGCTCTATCAGCTGAACCTCTTTGCCTATCTGGCCGGGGCCGCCGAACCGGTGATAACCAGGCTGTGGGGCATGCCATCTGAGGCGGTGGTCCCCCTTCTGGTAGGAATCCTGAGAAAGGACGTAGCCCTGGGGTTGCTCGCCCCCCTGGATCTCACGGTAAAGCAACTGATCATCGGAAGTGTGCTGCTGGCAATGTTCTTTCCCTGTATCGCCACCTTTGTGGTACTGTTCCGAGAGCTGGGCTTGAAAGACGGATTGAAATCCCTGGGCATTATGCTGCTGGCCGTCTTCCTCACCGGAAGCGTGCTGAATCTCATCCTCCGATAAGGCGGGGTTCACGCCGATGGAGCAGGACATCCGGCGCTGGTTTGGTGAACAGGGGCAGCGATTTCTGCAGAAGGCGGGCCTCCGATCCGGTGATATCGTTTTGGATTTCGGTTGCGGCAGGGGCTGCTACACGATTCCGGCGGCCGAAGTGGTCGGCACTGACGGGGTTGTTTACGCCTTGGACAGAGACAAACATACCCTCTCGGAGCTGATCCGGGAGGCCTCCTCCCGGAATCTGCAGAATATTGCTCCCGTGCATTCCATCGAACAGATGACAAAAACTCTGGGCGCCAGAACCCTCGACGTTGTTCTGCTGTACGACGTGATCCACCACTACTATTTTACCAGAAAGCAGAGGGATGACCTGCTTGCGAGCCTGGCCTCAATAATCTCCCTAGACGGGATTCTGTCGATCTTTCCGCAACACATGTCTATAGGGCAGCTCGAGGGACTAAAGAAACAGCTGCGAACTGTGGGATTTATGCTCGAAACCCGGATGGAAGCCGAGCTCCTTCACGACAACCGCTACACATCGGGGCGGATATACACGTTCGCTAGATCGTCAACAGCGGCCCGCAGGGTTGTCACACTCCGCTGACCGTGGGAATCAGGATACGGCGGGAGGCTATGGCGCCGTTTTTCAGCTGCTCGACAAGATCCGGCATCGTGGGGATCGGCACCGCGGAACTGTAGAATCCGGCATCCCGAACTCTGGCGGCCCGCAGTTGAACGCGGGGATCCCCTGAAACTCGCTCCATGAGAAACAGGTGGTCCGCCGCCTGTTCTAAGATAATGA
>Ga0272441_10005076_pt1 | contig 23228 bp, 23 predicted proteins | sample SSMProp6N_FD_193582 | JGI IMG/M metagenome (GOLD analysis project Ga0272441, IMG submission 193582) | Marine sediment archaeal communities from Little Sippewissett salt marsh, Falmouth, MA, United States - SSM-Prop-6N | ecosystem: Environmental > Aquatic > Marine > Wetlands > Sediment ...
GGGAGGGGCCGGTTGCGACGGTACCTGTGACATGGCGCTGCCTCCACCGATGGTGCAAGCCAACCGGGAAACCACGGCAGTTCGCGCATACGCTCGGCGCGGCGGAGCGCGCAAACCGCGCCCGCCGCGCCGACAAGGGCGAGGACATCAGCCGTCTCTCAGCCAGTCAACAGACTGCTGCCGACTCAGAAGGCCGGCAAGCGGCCAATCAGCACAGGCACCGGGCAGCGAAGCGACCAGCCGAACCCGCCCCGCTCGGAAGGCGGCGCGGGCGGTGTCGGCATCGGCGTGGTCGGCGCCTGCTCCTCGATCTCCCGCATCCTCTTCTCGCCCCACTCCTCCAGGCTGTCCTTCCCCGCGAAGATCCCGGCGACGAGGGCCACGGACACGACGATGGCCACGCAGCCGAGGATGATCCCGGTGATGGCCATGCCGCGGCCGCGCGCGGTCTTCTTGGCCGTCCGAAGCCCCAGGACCGAGAGAATGATCGCGACGATACCCAGCACGATCGCCAGCGGGGCGATACAGATGGTCACCACACCCGCGATGCCCACGATCATGCCGGCCAGGGCCATGCTGTTCATCTTCCCCTTCGCCTCCGTGCCCGCTGGTGCTGCGCCTTGTGGTACCTGAGTCATGACAGTCCTCCAGATTGCGACAGCGACAGAGAATCAGGAAACCTCGACGAGTTTATAGCTTCGCGATCCCAGCCCGATGGCCTCGCCAGGTCGGAGCTGGATCTCGTGGTCGATTTCGGGCCGCAGGTCGGCAAAGACGTCCTTGCCGCCGCGCTCCTTCAGCAGGTCGATCGTCGCCTGATCGACGGCCACGGGGTCGTCGCCGGCGACGATGCCCAGGTCGTCGCAGACCGGTTTGTCGCGCTTGGCCATGCAGTCGCAGTCCTTGGTGATGTTCGTGGCGAAGTTGACGTAGCACATCTTGCCCGGGTGCGTCTGGTGGACGCCGAGGCAGTGCTCGGCCATCTTCTCGAGGAGCCGCTCGGAGACCTCGCCCCAACTGAACCCCATGGCTCCGAAGCGGCACACGGCCAGGCACTCGCCGCAGCCGATGCACTTGTCCTTGTCGACGCGGGCGAACTTCCCGACGGTGATCGCCTCTGCCGGACACCACCGGGCGCAGGCCTCGCAGGCCGTGCACTTGGCCTTGTCGACGAGCGGATAGGAGCCGTGGTGCTGGCTCATTTTTCCCGCGCGGCTCACGAGGCCCATGGCGACGTTCTTGATGGCCGCCGCGTAGCCCGTGGCGACGTGGCCGGTCACGTGCGACAGGACGACGAAGGCGTCGGCGTGGTAGGCGGCCGCGGAGATCGGCACCTTCTCGTAGTGCTTGCCCTTGACGGCGACCATGACCTGGCTGTTGCCCCTGAGGCCGTCGGCAATCAGGACCGGACAGCCGAGGGCGTCGGCCGTGAACCCGTGCTCGGCGCAGAGGTTCAGGTAGTCGACGGCGTTGGACCGCTGGCCGCGGTAGAGCGTGGTCGAGTCGGTGACGAACGGTTTGCCGCCTCGCTTCGAGACGGCCTTGGCGAAGGCCCTGGCGATGGGCGGCCTGAGGTAGCCCTTGCCGCCGCGCTCGCCCAGGTGCTGCTTGACGCCGACGAGGTCGTCGTTCGAGACCTGCTTCGCCAGGCCCGCCTTCTCGTATAGCTTGACGGCCTTGCGGGCGTGCTGCTCCGGCGTCTCGCCTTGGGCGACCGCGAGGAAATAGACGTTGCTCATCCAACTCCCCTTCTATGAACGTGAACCAGCGCGAATGGGCCCGGCTCCGGTCACGGTGTCGGCGGACCATAGTCCGGTTCGTCGTCGCCGGTGTCCGTGTCGTCGTCTTCGTAGCCGGTCTTCCACTTGTCGGCCTCGTCGATGTCGTCGATCTCCTTTTCCATGAACTTCATCATCTTTTCCTGCAAGGGCGCCAGCCGGCGATACTGCTCGAGCGTCGCCGCGTAGGCCCGGTGAATCGCGTCGAGCTTCAGGAGCTGCCACTTCTCGAGGCACTCGGCCTCCTTGATGTTGGTGAACGGATTGCACCGCAGCCGCACCTGGCCGTCGGCTCCGATGTCGCCGAACTCGCATTCAGAGCACTGAAGCATCGCCCACCTCCCGGCTTCACGCGCCGGCGAATCCCGGCCGACACATGGTTCTATCGCAACCGGGGCCGCAAATCAAGGCCCGATCCGCCGAGCCCCGGATGCTCGCCACACGGCCGCTCACCCCGGAAGCGCAATGACATGGGGCGACGCCTATCGGGAGACGCCGCCCCAAGTCGTCTGTGGGTCGCGCGCCACCGGCCGCGGCCCTACAAGAATTAGCACCCGGACCCACGTCGCGGGGGTGCTGTGTGACCGGCACCGCCGCCCGGCGCTTTCTGAGTTGCGGACGGCGCGGACCGCTCAGTGGTCGCAGATGTTGTCGCCGGCGGCGAGCGTGCCGGCGACGTACTGCCGGGCGATTTCCTCGGGCTCGAGGCTCGGCGCGCCGACAACCACGCGAATGCCCGCCTGGGCGAACAGCGCCTGGGCGCGCGAGCCCATGCCGCCCGCGACGACCACGTTGACGCCCTGTTCCTGGAGCCACGCCGGCAGCACGCCCGGCGCGTGGACAGGCGGCTCCGCAGTCGCCGCGCCGACGACCCGGCCGTCCTCGACGTCCACCAGGGCGAACTCCCGGCAGTGGCCGAAGTGCATGGCCAGCCGGCCTTCTGCACAGGGAATCGCTATGCGAAGCGTCTCTGCCATGATCCTGTTCTCCTTGCGGTGCTCGGTCTCGATTCAGCGTCGCTCAGCGCGCGGCCCGCACAGGCCGTCAGACAAGCAGCACGCGATGGGTGGCCTCGCGACATCCCGGCGTGCCGGGAGATCGCCATGAACCACCGCCCTCATGGCGATCCGCGGTTCGACCCCTCGACAAGCTCAGGGCAGGCAGGTTCACTGCCCCGAGCAACGTCGAGAGGCGAACAACCGCGCAAGCGCCACGCCACCCAACAAACAAAGCCCGGCACTGCTCAGACTCGTTGTCCCTGGCAGTTCGCGGACCCCGACTCCGGCAGGTCGCCCGCCTTGAGCCGTTCGACGAGTTCGGCGACGGTGCCGCCGTCGGCCAGGTAGACCTTGACTCCGGCAGCGCGGAGCATGGCAAAAGCCATCGGTCCGCAGTTGGCGGCGACCACGGCCTGGGCGCCGGCCCCAATGATGAGCTGGGCTGTCTGGACACCCGCGCCCTGCGCCGCATTGACGTTCTCCGAGTTCTCTATCGCCTCAGTGTCGCCGGTTTCGGTGTCAACGAAGAGCAGGCACGGCGCACGCCCCAGCCGAACGTCCATGGCGGCGCCGGTGCCCTGCCCCACAACCGGAATGCACAGTCTCATACGCGCTCCCCTTTCGGTGACGGGAGATCGGTTGACCCGACCGGGTCAGGCGTTGTCCTGCTGCGACGCCTCGACATCGGCGATGCGCTTCTCGATGTCGGCCAGGCTCCGGCGAACGGCCTCGGCCTCGTCGCGCAGCCACTGGAGTTCCTGCTCGGCCGTCGGCGGCGCCGGCGGCGCCGGAGCGTAGGCCGGGCCGTACGCGTAGGGCGCGTAGCCGTAACCGTAACCCGCATAGGGCGCCGCACCCCAGCGTGCCCAGCCGTAGCCCCGACCCCAACCGCGACCCCCGCCGCGACCGCCGCCGAAGCCGAACCCTCGGCCGCCGCCCCAGGGCATCCCGCCGCGACCCAAGCCACGCACGCCATAGGCGTACGGCGCCGGCCCCGACCCCGGCGGGCAGAAGCCGAACCCGCCGCCTGTTCTCGGTCCCATTCCCATCGGTCCTGTTCCATCCAGTCCAGGCATCTCATGCCTCCTTTCTGTCTGAGTGTTTCACAAAACCATCACGGCAAACGGCCGGGCACGGCAGGCCGTGCCCCTACAGCAATGGCTAACAGCCGCTGGTCACGGCACGCGATTTCAGCCGCTCGAGGATGCGCTCGCACGCCTCGCGGAACGCCGCGCCGCCGGGACTGTGCGGCGACTCCGTCGGCGGCCGACCGTCGGCGAGCGCCTCGACCACCGCCCGGTCGAACGGCACGCGGCCCACGATCTAGACACCGCGCGCCGTGCCGGTCCAGGGGGTCACCACGCGCCCTGTCCCTGGCCGCGTCCCATGCCTTGTCCGCCGCCGCCGCGACCGCCGCCGCGACCGCCACCTCGACCGCCACCGCGACTACCACCGCGCCGGCCACCACCTTTGCGGTCGCCGCGTCCAGGGCCTCGCCCGCCGCCCATGCCGGGAGCGGCGCCGGGAGGGACCCCGGGCCCCGGCATCGGTGCAGCCGGCGCGTCGCGGTGAATGTTCACGTTGCCGCAAGACGGACACGCAGGGGGTCGAGACGCGCCAGACGAAACCGTCCAACGGTGCCCGCAGGCACCACACAGAAATGCGCGTGCGTCACTCATGGTCACTCTCCCGCCCTCGATGCGAAGGGCCATACCGTGAACCAGCACCTGGGCCGTCTTCCGGCGGGCCGACTCGACGATGCGGCCGAACGTTGCCCGGGAAACGCCCATGCGGCCGCCCGCCTCCTTCTGGCTCAGCCCCTCCAGGTCGGCCAGGCGAAGGGCCTCCAGTTCGTCGAGCCCCAAGACAACCTCCGCGAGCGCCCGCAGCGGGATGCCCTGCGGCTTGTAGTAGGCCACGGGCGGCAGACCGGCGATCCAGCGTCGACGACACGGTCTGGGCATACAGAAACCTTACTTTCGTCATTGCCCCCCCGAAAAGGCCGATTCTCCGCACCGGGCGGGGATGGTGCGGGGGCCAACCATAATGAGCATACGCTCATTATCGGCCCGGGTCAAGCCCCGACTTTGGTGCCCGGCCGTTTTTTCTTGTGGCCCGCCTCGGCCGGGTCGCCCCTGCCCTGGCGGCTTTGACTGCATCCGTCCCGGCAGGGCCGTTCTGGGCGTGGGTGCCATGCTCACGCTCGCGTGAGCACGTGGACCGCTCGACGGCCAGCATGTCCGCGCCCCTCGACGCGGCTCGGGAACTGCGTCAAGCGTTGGCAAGGTGCCCCGGCCCCGCTGCGGCGGTCCGCAAGTGCGCGACAGGCACCGACTTGCGCGGCTTTTTCCCAGGAAAACATTGCTTTCGGCGCTAACGCTGCGCACACTGTTGCCCTTATATTCTTCGCCTGAGCCAGGGAATCGCCTGTGGAGTGTATTGAGATGACATGTCAGACCAACGCGCCGACACGGCGCGGACCGGCCGGAGCTCAGAGCGAAGACGCCGCGGGCGGCGCCGAGCGCGCCGGGTCGCCGGAGCCCATCGCCAAGGCGGCGATGATCCTGTTCGAGAAGTTGCCCGTGAGCGACACGTGCTGGTCGCTCCTCGCGGGGCCGGACGATCGCATTTACGCGGCGGCGTGCACCGAGCACATGGGCGGCGCGGCCGCGTACCTGGTGCGCTACACGCCGGCCGACCAGATCGGCGAGGGCAAGCTCGAGTACCTGTTCGACGTCGGCGACGCCGTGGGCGAACCGGCTGACAACGGTCGGGCCACGCAGTGCAAGATTCACTACTGCCTGCTGGCCGACCCGGCGACGGGGATCCTTTACGGCGCGACGCACCTGTCGGGCGCACCACGGGGCGACCTGGGCTACTCGTGGTTCGGATCCTGGCACGAGGAGCACCGGTCGTTCCGCGGGTCGTTCCTCTTCGCCTTCGACACGGCGAAGGACGAGATCCTGTGGACCGATCTGTGCTATCCATGGGAAGGCTCGCGGTGCATGGCGCTGGACGCCCGGCGCGGACTGATTCACGCCCTCGGGTTCCCGCGGGACCATTACTTCGTCTACGATTTGGAGTCGCGAAGCCACCGCGACCTGGGCCGCATCGGCAGCGTGAACCCGCAGGTCATCTGGCTCGATTCCAACAACACCGCGTACACGACCGACGACTGGGGCTACGTCCTGCGGATGAACCCCGACAAGGGCAAGCTGGAACGCCTTGAGATCCGCACGCCGTTCGCCTCGTGGAGCGACGGGTGGCACAACGTCGCCTACGACGCGGTCCAGGACCCGAACGATCCGGACACGGTCTGGGGCTGCTCGTGGAACCTGCCGTCGCACCTGTTCCGCTACCGGATGGACCCGGACGGCGGCCCGGGCGAGATGCAGGACTTCGGCCCCGGCCTGCCGGACGCCGGCTACAAACCCATGGGCACGTTCTTCACCGACCACGTCGGAGGGCTGGTGTTCGGCGACGACGGCTACCTCTATTATGCGGCGAGCGACATGGTCCGCGAGGCCTACTTCGTGGTCTCCGACCGCAAGTGCTGGCTGATGCGGATGGACCCGGCCACGGGCGAGAAGGAAAAGCTGGGCCTACTGAACTTCGGCGACTTCCGCGCGGCGTACGTGGCGAGGTCCGGCCGCGTCTCCGGCGGGCGCATCGTGATGGGTGACGTGGCGAACAGGCCGAGCCGGCTCTACGAGTACCAGGTCCCGACCGATCCGAGTGGACCGAAGGTCGAAGTTCCACTAAGGCGCTGGGGGTAGATACCGTGAAACGCAAAGTGGTCGTCGGGGCCGATCCCGACCCGCGGAAGTTTGCCAAGCCGGAACTGAGCCCCAAGCTGGAGGACCGCAAGCTCCGGCGCAAGTTGTGGGGCCGCAAGCGCGCCGCCTACGTCGTCGAAGGCTACTTCGTCTGCCGGCGACTGCGCTATAACAGCCAGTACCTGGGCGTCCCGGAAGGCTCCAGCGCCATCACGTCGCTGGCCGTGAGCCCCGACGGCATCGTCTATGGGGCCACGAGCGGCGAGACCGTCCACGTGTTCGCGTTCAACCCGAACGCGCCGTTCGACACGGTGGCGCCGCTGGCCGTCCTGGAGGGCGAGACCGACTGCCGCCGGTCGCTCGTGTGGGAGAAGGACGGATCGATCCTCTGCGGGACGCGGGCGACCGGCACTCGGCCCGACGGCTGGGAGGGCGGCGGGCTGTACCGCATCTCGGGGCACCCGTACTACGCGGACGCCGTGCAGGAGTGGCCGCGCGGCCTGGGGCAGACGGAGAAACTCGCCGTCCCCGTGGCGGGTGAAGGCATCGCGGCGCTTGTGATCGACCGGTTGCGGAACCGCCTCTACGGCCTGAGCGACAAGACGAGCCGGTTCTTTCTCGTGGACCTGGCGACAGGCAGCGTGGACGTCCGCGACGAGGTGGACCCGCTGTGGCACCACTCTGAGAACCTGATGATCGACCCGAAGGGCCGCGTCTTCGGAACGGCGGTGGGCAACGCGCTGGTGCGGTTCGACCCCGAGTCGGACCGGCTGGAGATGCTCGACCGGACGGTGCCGTCGTTCCCGGGCCGCGCGCTCTATTCGCGGATCGACAGTTGGCTCTGGGAACCCGTGGCGGGGGTGTTCTACGTAGGCGATCGGGAGGACGGCTTTCTGTACACGCTGGACCCGGAGACGCTGGAGACGTGCCTGCTGGGCAAGCCGACCGACCGGCTGCGGATCCGCGCCCTGGCGGCGTCGCAGGACGGCCGCGTGTTCGGCATGGCTGGACGCCCCGGCGACGTCTGCCAGATGTTCGTCTATGAGCCCGCGACGCGACAGTTGAGAAACCTGGGCATCCCTCTGGCGGCAATCGAGGAGCGCCACTACGGCTTCGAGTTCGACAGCGCCGTGGCGGGACCCCAGGGACAGATCTACTTCGGCGAGTCGGAATGGTCGAGCCGCCTGTTCATCTACTTCCCGGCCTGGCCCTCGCCGGAGCCGCAGACCGGTGACACCTAATGACCGGCCGCCTGCGAGGGCCAACAACCCTCACGCGCATCTTCTACCATTACCCTACGGAAGCATGCCCACGCGAGCGTGGGCATGGCACCCGCGGCGCCCTTAGCGATAGTACGAGTAGAATTCCTGGCTGAAGGTCCGCCTGCGCTGATAGCTGCGGCCCGGCCGGCGGTTGTCCTCGACGTCCCAGGTGTAGGTGCGGACGGTGGCGGCCGCGTGGTCGAACATCAGCAGTTGCTGCTCGCGGTACGGGACGTAGGCGAAGTAGCCGAGATCTTCCTCGCCGACCGCCAGGGGCAGCGGCCCGAAGAGGTGTTCCTGGCGGCCGCCGAGGTCGGCGACGCGAGCGGTCTGACTCTGGCACCCGCTCAGCACAGCCAATACGACAAGCAGTCCCAGCACTGCTCCCCACATGGCATTCATTGCGGCACCCCTCTCTCGAACGGCGACTGCCGGCGCCACCGGTGCCGAGACGGTCCCGGACGAACGCCTGATACTGATGTATCCTCTTGGCCAAGTATAACTTACGTTTCGGTCAGAGGCAAATCCGGGGCGCGAAAAGTCAAATCGGCTAGGGAAGCCCGGGGCAACGACAGCCCACCGTCAGGGGCGCAAGACGCATAAGTCTTTTTCAGAAAGAGACTTACGGGACACCTGGCCGGGGTGAGCTTGCCGTAGGCCAGGGGCGCGCCAGGCGGGACGACGCCAGGAAGGTCATTTGCGCCGCTTCTTGAGCGTGCGGACCACCAGCTCGGGCTTCTCGATGCTGACGACCGAGTTCGGTGGGATCGACTCGGTGAGCCAGACGTTGCCGCCGACGGTGCTGCCGGTGCCGACGACAGTGTCGCCGCCGAGGATGGTCGCCTGGGCGTAGATGGTGACGTGGTCCTCGATGGTGGGGTGGCGCCGGCGTCCGCGGATGAGCTGGCCGCAGGCGTCCTTCGGGAAGCTGAGCGCGCCCAGCGTGACTCCCTGGTAGAGCTTGACGTTGTCGCCGATGAGGGTGGTCTCGCCGATGACGACGCCGGTGCCGTTGTCGATGAAGAACGACTCGCCGATCGTGGCTCCGGGATGGATGTCGATGCCGGTCTCGGCATGGGCGTATTCGGTCATCATCCTGGGCAAAAGCGGCACGCCGAGCTTCCACAGTTCGTGAGCGAAGCGGTAAACGCTGACGGCAAACAGGCCGGGGTAGCCGAGAATGATCTCATGGTAGCCGCGCGCCGCCGGGTCGCCGGCGTAGAGGGCCTTGACGTCGAGGTCGAGCAATCGGCGAATCTCGGGGATGGCGCGGAGCACGTCCTGGGCATTGGATTCGGCAAGGCTCTTGCAGTGCGGGCACTCGGGCCCCTCGCGCCGGCACTCGTGTCGCACGCTGCGATAGATCTGGTCCGAGAGCATGAGGTACAGCTCGTGGAGCCGGTCGCCGACGTGGTAGGCGAGGTTGTCGGCCGTGCACGTCTTGTCGCCGTAGTAGCCGGGGAAGAAGATCTCGCGAGCGACATTGACGATGCGGACCACGACGGCGCTGTCGGGCAACGTGGTGGCGTCGAGATGGTTGATGTCGGGCAGTGCGTCGCACGACTTGACGATTCCCCGCACGATATCCGGCAGGGCTTTGTACCGCTCCCCCGCCCGGGTTTTTGCGCGGAGGAGGTGCGCCGGGACCTCTTTGCCGCGAACGCGGCAAAGGGGAGGCTCGGGGTCGCTCAGACGGTTCCCGCCCGCCTTCGCTTTGCGGGCACCCGTTTTCGGCGTCTTCTTGCGCGGCACGGCTGGGCCCTCCACGAGCGACGCACGGGTGGCACCTTCCCGTACGGGTGGGTGCCTGCCACGCCTAATCTTCCTTGTCCTGCTTCGCGGCTGCGTACGCGGCGACGATCTTCTGCTGGACGTTGCCCGGCACCGGCTCGTAGTGGCTGAAGCTCATGGAGTAGGAGCCCTGTCCGCCGGTGGCGCTTCGCAGTTGGGTGTTGTAGGCCGCGACCTCCGCGAGGGGGGCCGTGGCACGGATGATCTGCATGCCGCCCGGACCGGACTCCATGCCCTGGATGCGACCGCGGCGCGAGTTGAGGTCGCCGGTGACGTCGCCGAGGAACGAGGCCGGGATCATGACCTCCAGGTCGACGATGGGTTCCAGCAGGATGGGCCTAGCCTTGGCGACGCCGTCCTTGAAGGCGTTGCGGCCGGCGATCTTGAAGGCGATTTCCTTGGAGTCCACCGGGTGGTACTTGCCGTCGTAGACGCTGACCCGGACGTCCTGGACGGGATAGCCGGCGACGACGCCTTCGTCCATGCATTCACGGATGCCTTTCTCGATAGCCGGGAGGAACTGTTGGGGGATCGACCCGCCGAAGATGTCGTTGACGAACTCGAACCCCGCGCCGCGTTCCAGCGGCTCGACCCGCAGGTAGACCTCGCCGAACTGGCCGGCGCCGCCGGTCTGCTTCTTATGGCGATAGTGCCCTTCGGCCTGGGCGCTGATGGTTTCGAGGTAAGGAATCTTCGGCGGCTTGGTGTTGACCTCGACCTGGAACATGCGTTTCATGCGGCCGATGGCGACGTTCAGGTGCATGTCGCCCAGGCCCGAGAGAACCGTCTCGCCGGTCTGGCGATCGCGCCGGCTCTTGAGGGTCGGGTCCTGGTCTGTCAGGCGGCTGAGGGCGTTGGAGATTTTTGCCTCGTCGCCGCGGCTCTTGGGCTCGACGGCCAGACTGTACATCGGGATCGGGAACTCGGGGCCCTTGATCCGCAGGTCGTCGCCCTGCCAGACGGTCCGGCCGATGGCCAACTCGTCGATCTTGCTCGTGGCCACGATGTCGCCGGCCACGGCCTCGCTGATCGGCTGGTGGTCCTTTCCCTGGACGCGGAGCAACTGGGCGAACCGGGCTTCCTTGCGTTCGTCGTCGATGCGTGCGGAGCTTTCGGCCTTGAGCGTCCCGCGGCAGATCCGCAGGAACGACAGTTTGCCGACGAACGGGTCGCTGGTGATCTTGAACACGGCGGCGGCCAGTTTGCCCGCGGGGTCGGCCTCGACCAGGAACTCTTCGGCCTCCTCGCCCTCGCCGCGCGCCGCCTTGGCCCGGAGGCCCGTGACCGGGCTCGGAAAGCAGTTGGCGACGGCGTCGAGCAGTTCCTCGACGCCGGCCTCCTGCCGGGCGCTGGTGAAGAAGACGGGGATGAGCGACCCGGCGGCCATGGCCTTGGCGAACGTGGCCCTGAGCTCTTCGGGCGAGATTTCCTCGTCGGCGAAGTAGCGCTCCATGAGCGCCTCGTCGGCCTCGACGATGCTCTCGACGAGATTCTGGTGGGCCTCGCCCACGTCGGCCAGGGCATCGCCCTCGCTGCCGGCGAAGGCGTCGACGACGCCCTGGAACTCGTGGCTCTGCCCGACGGGCACCGTGGCCATCTTGCACGCGGTCCCGAACGATTCCTGCAACTCGCCGACCAAGGCCATCAGGTCGACGTTCTCGGCATCGCACTTGTTGACGACAATGGCCACGGCCACGCCCTGTTTGACGGCCAGGTCGAAGAACCGCCGGGCGTTGATCTCCACGCCGCCCGCGGCGTTGATGACGAGCACGGCCGTCTCGACGGCCGACAGGCCCATGACCACCTGGCCGGTGAAGTCGGAGAAGCCGGGACAGTCGATGAGATTGACGTGGCGGTCCTTCCAGGCGGCGTGCAGGACGGCGGCGTCGATGGACGCCTTGCGCTCCTTCTCTTCCTCGTCGAAGTCGCTGGTGCTCGTGCCGTCGTCGGACGTGCCGAGTCGCGTCACCATGCCCGATGTGTGCAGCATCGCCTCGGCCAGGAGCGTCTTGCCGCTGTGACCGTGTCCGATGAGCGCGATGTTGCGGATGTCCTCAGTTCTCACTGTTGCCATGACGTCCTCCACCGATGCGTGCTCGCCGACCGAGCCGGACCGCACGCCCGGCTGCTCAGAAGGCAGTGCTCTGCGTGCTGCTCGGGCTCCTGCTCAGACATCTCCTGCGGCCTCCTGGGCCGCCTTGAGGTTGATGGTGCCCTCGTAGAGGGCGCGGCCGATGATCATCCCGGCGATGGGCAGCCGCGCCAGGGCCGCGACGTCGTCCAGCGTCGAGACCCCGCCCGAGGCCACGACGGGCAGCCGTGTCGCCTCGGCCAGCCGGCGGGTCGCCTCGACGTTCGGCCCGCTCATGACCCCGTCGCGGGCGATGTCGGTGTAGACAATCCCCGCCAGCGGAACCGCGGGCAAACGAGTCACATACTCTATCACATCCACGGGGGTGATTTCAAGCCATCCCCGGCTGGCCAGCCGGCCATTTCTGGCGTCCAGACCCAGCACGACCCGCCCGGGATGCCGGCCGGCCATCTCGGCGAGCCAGTCGGGCTCCTCGACGGCCCGGGTGCCCACGACCACGCGGGCCACGCCGGCCGCCAGGTACGCCGCCAGGATGTCGGCGTCGCGGATGCCGCCGCCCAGCTGGACCGGCAGGCCGGTCTCGGCAACGATGCGTTCGACGAGCGGGCGGTTGGCGGGCCGGCCGTCGCGCGCCCCGTCGAGGTCCACGACGTGGAGCCGGCGGGCGCCCGCCGCCTTCCAGCGGCTGGCGACGTCGACCGGATCGGCCGCGAAGACCGTCTCGCGATTGAAGTCGCCCTCGCGGAGGCGGACGCACCGCCCGCCGCGGATGTCGATCGCCGGCCAGATGTCCATCGCCGATCTTCCTACAGGTTGATGAAGTTGCCGAGCATCCGCAGGCCGACGCGCTGGCTCTTCTCCGGGTGGAACTGCGTGGCGACGACGTTGTCACGCCAGACGCTGCTCGTGAACGCCACGCCGTAGTCGGTCCGGGTGCTGACGACGCCCGGGTCCTCGGGCTCGACGACGTAGCTGTGAACGAAGTAGACCTGGCAGCCGTCGTCGAGACCTTCCAGGAGCGGTGACCGGCGGACCACTTCCAGGCCGTTCCATCCCATGTGCGGCACCTTGAGCCGGCGGCCGTCCGGCCCGTGGAGGTCGCCGGGCAGGGCGACGCACCGGCCGGGCAACACGCCGAGCCCGGGATACTCGCCGTCCTCGAGGCCCACGTCAAACAACAGTTGGAGCCCCAGACAGATGCCGAGGAACGGGCGCCCCGTGGCGAGAAAATCGCGGACGGCCGCGTCGAGGCCCCGCCGGCCGAGCGCGGCCATGGCGTCGCCGAACGCGCCGACGCCGGGCAGGACCAGCCGGTCGGCCCGGCGGACCTCGTCGGCGTCCTGCGTGATGCGGGCGTCGGCGCCCACGGCCTGGAGGGCCTTCTGCACACTGCGCAGATTGCCCATCTCGTAGTCGACGATCAGGACGTCGGCCATGGCGGCGGTCGGCCTCCTCACCGCGTGATGACGATCTCGACGCGACGGTTTCGTGCCCGCCCGGCGGCCGTGGCGTTGGTGTCGCGCGGCATGAACTCGCCGAACCCGGCGGCGTAGACTTGCTTCTGGCCGAGGCCGCGCCCCACCAAATGCCGGACCACCGCCAGGGACCGTTCGCAGGACAGTTCCCAGTTGTCCTTCCACCCGCTCTTCTTGATGGGCTGGCTGTCGGTGTGGCCCTCGACGCGGACGATGCGGCCGGGGTAGTCCTGCTGGATGACCGCCGCGATGCGGTTCAGCGTGGCCGCGCTGCTGCTCTTGAGAACGGCCTTGCCGCTGTCAAAGAGGATGGTGCCGGGCAACGTGACGGTGACGCCCCGGGCATCCTCCTGCCACTCGATGCCCTCGCCGAACTTGTCCTTGTCGCCCGGCGGTGGCGGCGCGGGCTTCTCGGCCAGCTTGCGACTGGCGTCGTCCAGATCGCTTTTCAGGCGCGCGTTCTCGCCGGCCAGGGCCAGCTTGTCGCGCTCCAGGTCGGTCTTCTCGGCCTCGGCCAGCCTCAGCCGCGTCTGGAGCGTGATGATCTCCTCCTTGAGCTGCTCTTCGTTACATCCGGTCAGGCCGACGACCGCCGCCGCCAGAGCCATCACGGCCAACGCACCGCGGGTCAGAACTCTTGCCGCCATGAGAACCTCCTTTTCCCGGGGCCGCCGGCCCCGAAAACCTGGGTCAACACACGCCCGATGGCCGCAGCCGCCGGAGCGAAGATCTGTGACTTCCCGAACCTGCCTCGACTACTCGTCGCCCCGGATCCAGACGTCGGCCGGGCCCGATTTGTCGGTCGCCGCGCCCTTGTCGGCATCGGCCGGCGGCGCGCCGCGCGCGTCGGCCGACGACTTCGCGCTCTGAGGGGGCCTGCCCAGCGTCTTCTGCACGGCCTCGTCGGCGATCTCCTGGCGCCGCCCGGCCTGATCGGCACGGTAGTCGCGCCACGCCCTGGCCACGGCCCTGCAAAGCGGCACGGCCAGCGCCCCCAGCACAAACGCCGCCACGAGGGCCCACACGCCGCCCATCCAGTCGGTCCCCACCAGCAGCCGGGCCGAGCCGTGGTAGTTGACGTTGATCAGGAACAACTGAACCGCGAACACAACGATCAGCGCCAGGGCGACCAGTCGGACGTACAACCAGAAGCGATCCCACGCGCTTGCCATGGCGGTTACCCTCCACCAATCACCTGCCAGATGGCCGACACGCCCGGGCCGAACCACGCCACCAGCCCGCGCTGGGCAAGCATCACCGCCCCGGCGCCCATCGACAGGAACGGACCGTAGGGAACCTCATGATCACGGTGCCGCGCGAGTTGCCATAGCCCGTACGTCAAGCCGAAGAACGGCGCCAGGAAGAACGTCAGCACGGCGCCCTCCCAGCCGAGGACGGCCCCGATCATGGCCACGAGCAGCACGTCGCCGAAGCCCATGGCGTCGCGACGCTCGGAACGCTTGAGAAGAAGGACCAGGCGTCCCAGCAGCGCCGTCACCCAGACAATCGCGCCGCCGACGACCAGCCCCAGCAGCGACGAGACGACCGCGCTGAGCCGAGCCCCGGCGAACCATTGCGGGACATGCGACGGCGCCTGAAGCGCCGGCAAGAGCGCGCTCAGGACCACGGCCACCGCCATGCCGCCGTAGGTCACGACGGTGTAGATCTCCTTCGTCCTCAGGTCGATGACGCTGCAGACGATCAGCGCCGACAGCAGCGCCATGTGCACCAGGTAGACGTCCCAGCGTGCCAGGTCCGGCCCGCGAACCTGCCAGACGAAGTACGCCAGGTAGAACCCGGCGAAGACCAGCCCTGTCAGGGCCTCGATGCCCGCGTACTGCGCCGAGAAACGCTCACCACAATGCCGACACCGGCCGCGCAGAAGAAACCAGCCCAGGATCGGCAGGTTGTCGTGCCACGCGATGCGCTTCAGGCACGTCGTACAATGCGACGGCGGCCAGACGACCGACAGCCCCGCAGGCAGTCGATAGATGCACACGTTGAGGAAGCTGCCGACGCACGCCCCGAACACGAACAGCCAGACCGCCCAGAGAGTGACCGAAAGCTCGTCCGGCATGAAGCGTCAGCCCCTCCCCGTTCCCGGCCGTGCCTGCCACAGATCACAGCACCCCGAATCTACACCGCGGGCGGCTATGCGGCAAGGGAAAAGCCCATCCGGGGAAGTCCCGAAGCACGCCCGGCGTCCCGTCAGACCAGCCGGTGAAGCTTCAGCCAGGCCAGGATGCGGCCAGCCACCTCGGCGGGCCCGTAGCGGTCGGTCGAGATGGCCAGGTCGGCGGTCGCCCGGTAGACCTCGCGCCGCTCGTCCATGAGCCGGCGGATTTCGTCGAGGCCACCGGTGTCGGTGAGGTCGGGCCGCTCGGCGGCCGTCTTGGCGTCGGCCTGCATTCGGCCCCAGATCGTTTCGGCATCGGCACGCAAGAGGACGACCTTGCCGGAGTCCTTGAGCGCGCGGCGGTTCTCCTCGCGCAGGACGGCCCCGCCGCCGGCGCTCAGGACCTGGCGGTCAGCCGCGGCCACGTCGCGGACCACTGCCGTCTCCGCGTCGCGGAACGCCTCCCACCCGCCGTCGGCCACGATGGCGTCGATGGACCTGGCGGCGCGCTGCTGAACGAGCGCGTCGGTGTCCACGAGCGGCCAGCCGAGCTTCTCCGAGAGGAGCTGCCCGACGGTGGTCTTGCCCGTGCAGCGATAGCCGATCAGTATGAGGTTCAACGCAGGCTCCTTGATCAGTCGGGCAGAACATGGCCACGCCAGCGCGGCCATGCCACCCAACCTCAGCTCGAAGGGCGGCACAGTATCGCTCCGCCCGAAGGGCGACCGCCAGCAGCCGGACCCGCAGGTTCCAATCAGCCCGAAGGGCGACAGTCAGTAGCCGGTGGCGTGAGCCACCGGAATTGAAGCCCTCCAAGCCAATTGAGCCCCAACGGGGCGACAGTATCTCACAAGAGGTGCGACTCGTCGAACTCAATCTCGTGCTTCCGGAGCAGCGCCTTCAACTCGTCCACAAAGCCTCGCTTCGCATGGTGCGCCGCCTGTCCGGCAAGGTACGTCTCGACCTGCGGCAGGGCCGACTTCGACACGGTGAACGCGGCATAGCCGTCCTGCCAGGCGAACCCGCCCGCACGCTGAAACGTGTCGCGAATCCACGTAGTGCTGTTGCACTTCAGCGTGCGAACGACATCGGCCACGGCCTGCGACGGATGCAGCGACGCAGCCAGATGAGCGTGATCCGCGGCGCCGCCCGCAGCAAGGAGCTTGCCATCGAGGTTACGAAGGATGCCGCCGATGTACTCCTGAACACGGGGGAGGTTCTCGGGCAACAGGACAGGCCGGCGGTCCTTGGTGGCGAAGACGACATGGTACAGCAGGCTGGTGTACGACATGATGGTTCCCCTTCCCTACTGCCGCCCCTTCGGGGCTTGGGTTGTTCTGGGCTTCTGTTCCGAGGGCTCACGCCCTCGGCTACTGACTGTCGCCCTTCGGGCTGAAACAGCAGCACGTAGTCCAACAAAACGCGGCGGCCTTCCGCTTCACCAAGGCTACAGACGACAAGAATAACGACCGCCCTGGCACCCGTGCGTGCCTCTTATCGCTTCTTCTTGACTTCCCGTTCCTTCGCCTTGCCCTTGGCAGCGCCGGGGCCCTGGGTCATCGAGTGGACCTTCATGGGCAGGCCGAAGCAGCGGATGAACCCGCCCGCGTCGGCCGGGTCGTAGTCGGCGCCCATGGTGAAGCTGGCCATCGACTCCGAGTAGAGCGAGTGCGGGCTCCGGACGCCGGCCGGGATGATGTTGCCCTTGTAGAGCTTGAGCCGCGCAGCGCCGCTCACGTTCTCCTGCGTCTTGTCGACGAACGCGTCGAGCGCCTCGCGCAGCGGGTGGAACCACTGGCCATAGTAGACCAGCTCGGCGTACTTCAGGGCCACCTGCTGCTTGTAGTGTGCGACGTCGCGCTCCAGGCAGACGGATTCGAGCATCCGGTGCGCCTTGTGGAGGATGCTGCCGCCGGGCGTCTCGTAGACGCCGCGGCTCTTGATGCCGACGAGGCGGTTCTCGACCATGTCGGCCTGGCCGACGCCGTGCTTGCCGCCCAGGGCGTTCAGGGTCTCCATGACCTCGACGCCATCCATGCGCTTGCCGCCGACGCCCACGGGCACGCCCTGGACGAAATCGACCGTGACGTAGGCCGGCTTGCCCGGGGCCTTCGTGACGGGGCTGCTCAGGGTGAACACCTGCTCCTTGGGCTCGTTCCAGGGGCTTTCCAGCTCGGCCCCCTCGTGGCTGAGGTGCAGGAGGTTCCCGTCCTCGCTGTAGATGCGCTTCTTCGACTGGCGGACGGGCACGCCGCGCGCCTTGGCGTAGTCGACCGCCGCCTCGCGGCTCGTCAGCGTCCACCGCGGGTCGCGCCACGGGGCGATGACGCGCAGGTCCGGGGCCAGGGCCATGTAGGTCAGCTCGAAGCGGACCTGGTCGTTGCCCTTGCCGGTGGCCCCGTGGGCGAGGGCGTCGGCGCCGACCTTGCGGGCATAGGCCACCTGGCGCGCGGCAATCAGCGGCCGCGCGATGCTTGTCCCCAGCAGGTAGTCGTCCTCGTAGACCGCTCCGGCCTTGAGCAGCCGCCACAGGTAGTCCTCGACGAACGTCTTTCGCAGGTCCTCCACAACGATGCCCGCGGCCCCGCAGGCGTTGGCCTTCTCCCGGACGCCCTCGAGCTCGACCCCCTGCCCCAGGTCGGCCGCGTAGCAGTAGACATCGCAGCCGTAGTTCTCGCGCAGCCACGGCAGAATGACGCTGGTGTCGAGTCCGCCGCTATAGGCCAAAACGACCTTCTTGATCTTGTCGCCGGTTGTGGATGTCTTTGCCATCGTGTGCGCTCGCTTTCTGTTATTCGGTGTCCTGCTCTTTCTGGCGGAGCCACTTGTACTTGATGATGCCCCCTGAGTCCTGGGCCACGTAAACGTAGTCGTCCGGGTCGACGGTGATGCCTTCTTGGTCGCGACCGGGAAAAGCATAGGCCGCCATGACCTTGCCCGTTCGGGTCACCTCGAACAGCGTGTCGGCCGAGTCGCTCACGACGTACAGCCGCTCGCGCCGCGCGTCGTAGTGCAGCGCCGACAGGTCGATCGTCCCGACGGAGAACATGCGAAGGATCTTTCCCTTGAGCGGCGCGCCGGGCTTGGCGGTCCGGATGGGCAGTTCGACTTCCAGCACCGCCGAGACGTCCTCCGTGGCCTTGACGCTCCATCCCTGGTTGGCGACGTAGAACGTGCCTCCCTCGGGATGCTTGTCCTTGGGGACGAACTCGATGGCCTCGATGCCGTCGCCTCCCGGCTTGAGCACCTTGCGGCCCTCGAAGGTCCGCTCGAGGTCGAACTCGCGCTTCGTCAGGAGCGTGCCGGGGTCGAGTTCGAGGATCTTGTCCTCGCCCTCGACGGCAACGTAGAGCAGGTTCGTGGTCGGATCGACCGTGATGCCCTCGTAGTCCGCCCGCTCCTTGCGCATCCGCTTCCTGACGGGCGTGCCGTCGGTCTTGATTTCGGCGACGTGCCCCTCATCGCTGACCACGAAAAGGGTTTTCCGCCCGGGATGGTACACGATACCGGACGGCTCGGGCCACTTCTGCCGGTCGATGTTGCCGAGGCGCTTGTGCGGCCACGGCACCTTGCGCACGTCCTGGCCGGGCAGCACGTGGGCAACGGCCAGCGCGGCAACGATGATGCCGAGGACTCCCGGTATGATGCGTCGCATGGGCTGCTCCTTTCGGGCCCTGCCCTGCGGATCACTTCTTCCTGCCCGGCGCGCGGCCGGCCCTTCGCGCGGCCGCGGCGCCCCCGCGCTTCCGCGGCGCCCGGTCGAGCTTCTTGCGGGCGACCAGGCGGTTCGTCGCGTGGATGTAGGCCAGGGCGCTGGCTTCCAGGATGTCGGTGCTCACGCCGCGCGACGAGAACACGTCGCCGTCATGGCGCACCTGGATGCGGACCTCGCCCATGGCTTCCTTGCCGCCGGTGACGGCCCGGAGCTGGTAGTCCTCGAGCCTCATCCGGACCTTCGTGATGCGCTCGATGGCCCGCATGATGGCATCGACCGGCCCGTCGCCGGTGGAGGCGTCGCGGCTCTTGGCCCCCTGCTCGTCGATCATCTCGACCGTCGCGGTGGGAATGGCCCTGGTGCCGGTGGAGACGTGCAGGCTCGACAGTTTCCAGAACTCGCTGGAGGTGTCGAGTTCGGTCTCGGCCAGGGCCTCAAGGTCCTCGTCGAAGATCTCCTTCTTGCGGTCGGCCAGATTCTTGAACCGCTCGAACACCACGCCCAGTTGGCCGTCGGAGAGCTTGAAGCCGAGTTGCCGCAGCCGCGCCCGCAGCGCGTGCCGGCCGCTGTGCTTGCCCAGCACAAGGCTGCTGTGCTTGAACCCCACGTCCTCGGGCCGCATGATCTCGTACGTGGTGCTCTTCTTGAGGACGCCGTCCTGGTGGATGCCCGCCTCGTGGGCGAAGGCATTCTCGCCGACGACGGCCTTGTTGCGCTGCACGACCATGCCGGTGACGCGGCTCACGAGGCGGCTCGTGGGATACAGCTTCGCCGTGTCGATGCCGGTCGACAGGCCAAACTGGTCGCTGCGCGTCCGCAGGGCCATGACGACCTCTTCGAGCGAGCAGTTGCCGGCCCGCTCGCCGAGGCCGTTGATCGTGCACTCGATCTGCCGCGCGCCGGCCCGGACGGCCGCCAGCGTGTTGGCCACCGCCAGGCCAAGGTCGTCGTGACAGTGGATGGCGATGACCGCCTTGCGAATGTTCGGCACGTCGCGGAAGAGGCCCCCGATGATCTCCTCGAACCGCCAGGGCAGTGTGTAGCCGACCGTGTCGGGAATGTTCACCGTGGTGGCCCCGGCGTCGATGACCGCCTCGACCACCTCGGCGAGGAAGTCGGGCTCAGTTCGCGCGGCGTCCTCGGGGCTGAACTGGACGTTGTCGCACCCCTGGAGCGCGCGGCGAACGCCGGCGACGCTCATCTTGAGGATTTCGCTGCGCGCCTTCCGCAGCTTGTACCGGCGATGGATGGCGCTGGTGGCCAGGAAGACGTGGATTCTCGGCCGGCGGGCCGTCTTCAGGGCCTTGCCGGCCGCCTCGATGTCCTTGTCCACGCAGCGTGCCAGGCCGCAGATGGTCGGCCGCTTGACGGCCCGGCCGATGGCCTGGACGGCCTCGAAGTCGTCGTGGCTGGTGATGGGGAACCCCGCCTCGATGACGTCGACGCCCAGCAGGTCGAGGGCCCGGGCCACCTCGAGCTTCTGGGCCAGGTTCATGCTGGCCCCCGGACTCTGTTCACCGTCGCGCAGCGTGGTGTCGAAGATGACCACCCGCTTCTTGCCGCGCGCCGCGCCTGGACGGCTCGTGCCGCTGGTTGCGCGTGCCATGTCGCGTCCTCCAAACAAGGTTCCCATTCTACCGGTCCGCATGGGCGTTGCCAGAGCTTTCCGTGTCGGCCCCGGCTGGCGCCGGTCAACGCCACGCACAAAGACAAAAAACCCGCTGCCGATCTCCGACAGCGGGCTCGCGTACCTCAGAAAAACGTGTGCCTACGCGAAGCCTCCTGCCGGAGCCCTGCTAAGGAGCAGGCCCAGGGCGCACAGTCGCAAGCCGCGCAGGCTATGCCTGACGGCACTCGCGACGGCAACACCATGGTTCCGGCAACAGGTCATCGCAGACACGTCCTTTCCACCGAATATATATCGTACAAACCGCCCCGAGTCAACAGCTTTTCGGTCGCCGCGGCGGCGGTGCCCTTGCGGAGGCAGCGTTGGCGGTCTATAATCCGGGCTCAGCCAGCCAGTCAGGGGAACGCCCATGCACATCGTGGTCACCGGCGCCGCGGGATTCGTCGGATCGCACCTCGTGGACCGCCTGCTCGCCGACGGCCACACGGTCGTCGGACTCGACAACCTCTCCACGGGCAATCCCAAGAACCTCGAGCACCTGAAGGGCAACCCCGGCTTCACGTTCCACCAAGCGGACATCTGCGAGGGGTTCCGCCTCGACGGCCCGCTGGACCGGCTCTACAACCTGGCCTCGCCGGCGTCGCCGATCGATTACCACAAGCTGGGCATCGAGACGCTCGACGTGGGCTCGCGCGGCGTCCGGGCCATGCTCGAGCTGGCACTCTCGCATGGCGCGCGGCTGCTCCAGGCATCGACCAGCGAGTGCTACGGCGACCCGCTCGTGCATCCGCAGACCGAAAGCTACTACGGCAACGTCAACCCGGTCGGCCCGCGGAGCGTCTACGACGAGTCGAAGCGGTTCGCCGAGGCCCTGGTTACCGCGTACCACCGCTACCGCAAGCTCGACGTGCGGATCGCGCGCATCTTCAACACGTACGGCCCGCGGATGCGGCTGGACGACGGCCGCGTGCTGCCCGCCTTCGTCGGCCAGGCCTTGCGCGGCGAGCCGCTCACCGTCTTCGGCGACGGCTCGCAGACGCGGAGCTTCTGCTACGTGTCGGACCTCGTCGCTGGGCTCGTCGCGCTGATGGAGTCGGGCGCCGGGCCCGGGCCGGTCAACCTCGGCAACCCCGACGAGATCGCCATCATCGACTTCGCCCGGGAGATCCTGGCACTGACGGGATCGGCGTCCCGGATCGAGCACCGCGATCTGCCCAAGGACGACCCGAAGCTGCGGTGCCCGGACATCGCGCGGGCCCGCGAGGTGCTCGGCTGGCGGCCGCGCGTGCCGCGCAGCGAGGGATTGAAACGGACGCTGGACTACTTCATGTCGAGCACACATACGGGGTAAACACATGAACGTGTTCGTCACGGGCGGGGCGGGGTACATCGGGTCGCACACGGTGCGGCTGCTGCTGGAGTCAGGCCACGAGGTCACGGTGTTCGACAACCTCTCCGAGGGCCACGCGGCGGCGGTGCCCGAGGGGCTGCTCGTCCCCGGTGACCTGGCCGACGCGGCTGCACTGACCGGGGCTCTGAGCGCTCGGGAGTTCGACGCCGTCGTCCACTTCGCCGCACACTGCTACGTCGGCGAGTCGGTCGAGGACCCCGAGAAGTACTACCGCAACAACGTCGCCAACTCGCTCGCCCTGCTCCGCGCGATGCGGGCCACCGGCGTCGGGAAGATCGTGTTCTCCTCCAGCGCCGCCACGTACGGCAACCCGGTGGAGAACCCGATCACCGAGACGCATCCGCAGAACCCCATCAACCCGTACGGCCGGACCAAGCTGATGTTCGAGGAGGTCCTGTCGGACTACGCCCGGGCGTACGGCTTCGGCTGCGTGTCGCTCAGGTACTTCAACGCCGCGGGGGCCGCGCCCGACGGTTCGATCGGCGAGGACCACGACCCGGAGACGCACCTGATTCCGATCGTGCTCCAGGTGGCCCTCGGGCAGCGGGAGAAGGTCTCCATCTTCGGCAGCGACTACGACACGCCCGACGGCACGTGCGTCCGCGACTACATCCACATCCTCGACCTGGCCCAGGCCCACGTCCTGGCGCTGGAGAGCGTCGAGCCCGGCCAGGCCCGCATGTACAACCTCGGCAACGGCGAGGGCTACTCCGTGCGGCAGGTCATCGAGGTGGCCGAGAAGGTGACCGGCACGGAGATTCCCCGCGTGGACGCCCCGCGCCGGCCGGGCGACCCGGACACACTGGTGGCTTCCAGCGAGAAGATTATGTGCGAACTTGGCTGGCGGCCGACGTACCCACACCTGGAGTCGATCATCGAGACGGCTTGGCACTGGCACCGCTCGCACCCCGACGGCTACTGCGACTGACTGTGCCCCAAGCGGCAATTGAGAGAGGCGCACGGACGCGCGGCTACTTCCTCGCCTGGTAGATCAATGGGCGATAGCGCGGCCGCGGGATGCGCTTTCCCGCCTTGCGCGCCGCCTGGAGCCACGCCTTCCTCGCCCGCTTCAGTTCCAGGAGGGCCTGCTCCGGCGTGTCGCCGAAGGCGGAACAGGATTCCAGGTCGGGAATGTCCGCGATGTAGCCTTCGTAGTCATCGCTATAGAAGATGTTGATGTGGTAGTC
>Ga0272441_10005077_pt1 | contig 23226 bp, 12 predicted proteins | sample SSMProp6N_FD_193582 | JGI IMG/M metagenome (GOLD analysis project Ga0272441, IMG submission 193582) | Marine sediment archaeal communities from Little Sippewissett salt marsh, Falmouth, MA, United States - SSM-Prop-6N | ecosystem: Environmental > Aquatic > Marine > Wetlands > Sediment ...
AATGGACCTCTGCGAAAAAGGCTGTCATCGAACTGACCCTGCAGCCCGGTGGCGGAAAACTTGTGCGAGTCGCTCGATAAAGGAGGCTGGCCGATCCAGCAGAGTGCCTCAACTTCAGCGGTGTATCTCTAATCCTATCGTGCATTGTCCTTTAACATCGAGTCGGATCAACACAGTAGAAGTAGACCAACGGATTCATTGTCCGTTGCTCTTCGAAACTTCTTTTTTAAGCTAAAAATGAAGGCTCAATTATGACACCTTACTCCCATTAACTAAGCACAAACCTCGCGGTTCGCACTCGTCTTCAAAACCGTACGTGAAGGTTGTCGGGATAGAAATACGGCGAGCGCAACCGTAGGCAAAGGCTTGGCTGTTTCAGCCCTTCATCCTTGGGATCGACAATCTCGCCCCAGAGTCCGCCCGTCTGGGTCTCTGTCGCCTGCCTATCTGGGCCATGCAGCCGGATAATCATGGTCCGCCGCTATGTCGGCAATAGAAGGCATGTAGTAAAACCTTACAGCATGACGAAACCCAGACTGTGTGCTCTTAGAAATGTAAAGAAATCTTCCGTCAGATAATTCGGATTCCTCGTCTCGATAGCATAAACTCCCTTCCTATGCGCCCGCCACTTCCGTGCACCCAAGACAGCCGGGAGGAATCACTTTTGCCCTTTCTCTCACACACACCAGGGGATTCGCATGGTTCGGGCAAGCAAACGATTGGCATACTCGTCGTTGATGAATCGTTCGGCTTGGGGATCCCATTGCAATTTTCGACCGAGCCGCAGGCAGATGTTAGCGCAATGGGCGATTGTGTGAGCCCGATGGGAAATCTCCGGGTGCGACGCCGGTTGTCGTCTTAAGCGAGTACAGTCCAAGAAATTGCGAATGTGTCCGGCCATATACGTATACCCAACACCGGAAACCCGCCAATCCGCCAATACTTTTCTGGGTGTAATGTTACCAAAATCATCGATATGAATCCAGCCTTCATCGCCGTCGAAACGAACACCCTTACTGTCAGAGTTCATTTGGATCAGTACGCCATCGGAGTATCGTGCCTTCACGTCGATGTTAAACGGGACGTTGGCAAAACCGTCTGTGGGGAATTGGCCCTGACCTTCAAACTCAACGGGGCCGCTATATTCAGTGTTGTGGGCCGCCTGGGCAATATCAAGGAAATGCGGCCCCATATCAGCAATGGGGCCTGCACCGGTATCCCAGTGATTTCGCCACAGGTTCACACGTACAGGAGAGTACGGGGCCCACGGAGCCTGTCCAAGCCACCGGTCATAGTCAAAGCCAGACGGAATGGGTTCGGGCTTCGCAAAGCCATTGCCGCTCCAATCTCCAAACGACGTCGTGATCGTATGAAGCTTTCCTATTGCTCCCCTTCGAACGGCATCGATAACAAATGCATAGGAGCGATTCGACCGTCGCTGTGTGCCGCATTGCCATATAGTACCATAGCGTCGAGTGGTCTCAACAAGCATTCGGCCCTCGGCAATGGTCAGGCAATACGGTTTCTCACAATAGATATCCTTACCGGTGCGGGCGGTAAGAATGCTCAGCACGGCGTGCCAGCGATCTCCTGTGGCGATCAAAACGGCGTCAATGTCCGGGCGGGCAAGCAACTCTTCGTGAAATCGATGCGCCGTGCAATCCATGTTGTCGTGGTGTTTATCCACGACAGACTTTGCCTTCTCGCGTCGGGATTCCCAACAATCACATACCGCTAAACACTGCACATCCGACTCGATGAGAAAGTGTGTTAGATCATACAAGCCACGGTTACCACAGCCGATCAAGCCGAGAGTGATCCGTTCGCTGGGTGGCGAAAAGCCGTTCTTGCCAGTTGTCGAAGATGAGACAATGTATGGTACGGCGACCAATATCCCAGGGAGGCCGACACCACGCTTTAGAAACTGTCTCCGGGAAATCTTTCTCATAAGGTCAGCCTCCAAGAAACCTTTATTTGACATTTCCCACATGGATTCATGAACAGTACTCATTCATATCAGGATTTCGATAATACCACATATCCACTTCTATTGCAATTCCGCTGACTGTCAATTAGGTCGAAGAACACGCCAACCACCGTATCCAACCGATTTTTTGTTGTGTGTAGCCGATGGGCGCTTTCGCTCCATTTGCGGAAACTCGTGTCCCATGATATAATACATGTTAATGGGCCTCGCTTAATCTTCATAACACAAACGCTTAGGCTCAGTATATAGGAGGTCACAATATGACACAACAATGTGTACATCCGCTTATACTTGCCATATTGTTTTATCTCCACCTCTCCATCTGCCCCACCACCGAACTCCCAGACCCAACCGACCCCAGCCGATACCTCAACGCCATCCGCACCTTCACCGACAACGTCATCAAGTACGGTCGGGACACTTATGATCCGAAACACACGCCGTTAACTGCCTGTGCTTCATGAGGCCGTTCTATTAGGAGATTGCAACGTGTTTGAGATTAGACAGGCCGAGAAATCCGATATTCCTGATTTGGTCGAACTGGACGACGAGTGCTTCGATACCTACTACTATAGGAAGACCAAGTACAGCGAGTCAGACTTTCATGCTTATTTCCGGTTCAGAAAATCCATTTTGTTCGTAGCCACGCATGATTCCCGTTTTGTCGGTTATGTTGCTGGGACAGTACGTACGTCGGAAGGATTCTTGATAGCCCACCTTGATAGCATTGCCGTGTCCTCTGTAGAGCGAGGGCAAGGACTTGGAGGCGACCTTCTGAAGTTTTTCATCGAAAAAGCGAAGCAACAGGCGTGTACGATGGTTGTGCTGGAGGTTGCGAAAGCCAACGAAGTGGGATTTGCCTTTTTCCTGAAGCGAGGTTTTCGAAGCATCGCCGATCTTCCACAATACTATGGAAGAGATCTGGATGGCGTCCTCATGGAACTGAGTATTTGAAGGTGACGTTGACATGACTTTTCGGCCCCATTAGTATAAGTGCTCAGACTTTCAGACTGAAAAGACTTTGTAAAACATCAAATCTTCAGAGAACTCTCTGAGTTCTTGACGGTGAAAACATGAATCGAACCTTTGTCATTCTGGGCGTTCTTATCCTTCTTGTCTTTACTTCGGTTTCCTGTTGCCCTTCTCGCCGATTTCAAGAGGTCAGACGATTCACGGCCCCAGAGGCTCAGCAGGGTATTGCTGTAGATACCCAAAATGTATATGTGATCGGTACCCGACAGATTGGCAAGTACGACAAACGAACCGCTGAACGCACGGCCCGGTGGGAAGACGAAGAAGATGGCCCTATCACTCACCTCGATAGCGGTGTGGTCGTCGATGGAAAACTGTACTGTGCCCATTCCAACTACCCGAAGCTGCCAATGACCAGTTCAGTGGAAACCTGGGACACAGACACCTTGGAACATATCGGAAGGCACAGCTTCGGTGTTCGATATGGTTCATGCACATGGATAGATCGTCATGATGGCTACTGGTGGGCTGTGTTTGCTCAATACGATAGATGGGAACATGTAACGGGTAAGGGGACCGAGTGGACGACCCTCGTGAAGTTCGATGGGCAATGGAATGAACTGCAGACGTGGATTTTCCCGAAAGAAGTCATAGAACGGATGATTCCCATGAGCAACTCAGGCGGTTCTTGGGGGCCGGATGGTCATTTGTACTGTACAGGTCACGACCGATCTGAAGTTTACGTGATGAAAATTCCAGATAAAGGTTCTGTTCTCGAATTAGTCGAAACGGTACCCCTGCCCATCTTAGGGCAGGGGATTGCTTGGGACCGGTCGCACCCAGGTTTCATCTATGGGATTCGCAGAAAAAACAGTCAGGTGGTTGTTTCAAGATTGAAATAATAAAATCCGTATGATTTGCTGAGTATCGGATTGTTTATGAAGGAATCCGATCGAGCATATCAAGTCCAGTAAGGGTGGCAATTATGGCTTTGATGAACAATGATGAAACAAGGAATATCACGTGCACCAACACCACGCGTCTGGCCCTTGGATGGATCGCCATGATGACATTGGGAGCTATTGGCAGCTATGCTGAAACCGCCATTGGCCAGCCACGCGAATTTTTGAAAACGCCCTATCCACGAGTAGCAATGCTCTGGGCGTCAGTTCGCGGAGATAACTCCCTCGAAAGTATGGCTAAGCATGATTTGATCATGTCGGGTGTTGGAAGGCTTGGCCTCAGGTGGGATGGGAATCCGAGGGGCTTAGCAGACCGCTTTACAACCGACTCAGTAACAGCAGCAAAGGGACGGATCGCCGAAATTCGCAAGCTTAATCCTGGCGTCGTGATCATTGGTGACCTGCTGTTCTACGAATACCCCGACAGTTGGCTGCCCGAGGACCATCCCTGGTGGCTTCGTAAGGATGGCGAACGCCAGCAGTTTTGGCCGGGGACTCACCGGATGGACTGGTACAACGAGGCGTACCGCCGACACGTCGTGCGACAGACGGTTGCACTCAAAGAGGTCGGCGTTGACGGGGTCTTCTACGATAACATTCGCAACGAGCCGCAACCCTGGGTGGCTTTCTTGAGGGCTGTGCGTGAGGCAGTCGGCGATGAGTTCTTGATCCTGGCTAACGCGGGCTACGCGGTCGGTAATTACGATTTTGCTGCGCCATATCTGAACGGGATGATGTACGAGTCAGGCTGGAGCCACAATCGGACACAGTGGGACGACTGCATCCGACAGATGCAGCACACGCAATCATTGTTGAGGCGGCCGCGAATCAGTCTCATTGAGCGGTTCGAAGAGACGCGGGGGCGTGCCGGCTGGCCTGGCGATCCCAAGCGGGGCCAGAAGCCACCCACCGACGATGCTGCCCGACGTTGGAGCCTTTGCTACAGTCTGTGTATTGGCGATTTCTACTATCTTTTTTCAGACAATACAAGCCATCGCCACGATTGGTACTCCGAGTACGATGTGAAAATCGGTCTGCCAATCGAACCGGGTGAACGGATCAATTCACACGTTTGGCAACGGCGATATGAGAAGGCCCTGGTCATTGTCAACCTGCCCGGTGCTGACGCACCTTATGAGGTCAAGCTCGACAAGCCAGCGAAGGACTCCCTGACTGGCAAATTCAGTACAAGCTTTGGCGTTCTACCGGGTGAAGGGCGAATACTCATAATAAGCGAGTAGTCGTACGCCCACTGGCAAACAACATATCGAATTCACGGCTCGGTCCGCGATGTACCAGAAGCGTCATTTAGTTCTGAGTGACCGAGAATTCCCATGTGGTTCCTTCCCTGGCACCGATAAATTGAGCAACCAACAAGTATCTGATGGCCAGATAAGAGGACACCAGTGCCATCATATAAAAGGACCCACGGCTTGATTAGGTCCGTGGATCCTTTGGGGGCATTTTGAAGGAACAGCAGTTTCACACTATCCAGTCTTACTCCCGCACTCTGAACAGTACCTTCCCTGGCTTAGGAGAACATGGTCACAAACAGGACACCTTCGAATCAATCTATCGGTCTTGGCTTTTGGGCTGGCCAGTAAGATCAGCAGCACTGCAACGACAGTAATCGCCGTTCCCGTCAGGTACTCCGCCTTTATGTTCTGTGCCCAGTCAGTAACGCCTTTCTCAGACAGCCAGTTGGCTACAAACAGGATGTTGCCTAAGAGAATGAGTGTTCCGATTAGCCCCAACACAATTATTTTCCTAACTGCCAAACTCATCATTAATCCTTTCAAAGGCGTTAACATTCTTTAATAACCAGGGTAGCGCGATTTGAGAAAAGCGCAAGGATTTTCTCCAAGAAAAATTCCTCGCTTGATATAAGTGTCGTTCTCGCGCAGACTTAAATTCAAAAAAATATTTATTTCCCGCTGATCTTTTATTGTTACCTCGGCCCGATTTGTGATCTTTTGAAAAGCCCTGATGACTGGCTCATGTGTGTCCATCTTTCACATGGACAAATACAGGATCTTCGAATACTGAAACAACAGTGTCGTTACTATGAAAGATAGTACAGCTGAAACTGTTTTCACAGATGCAGAGATGTATTTTTTGCATCACCTTGTCCCTGAAAAGAATAAATCACAGAAGAGAACAATTAAGAAATACTTGACTCTATTAGCAAAACTTGGTGGCTACATGGATAAATCGCATGACCCACCACCTGACAACATGGTAGTGTGGCGAGGACTTCTGAGGTTAACTGATATTCATCTGGGATTCAGTTTGGCCCAAAAATTTATGGGTAATTGAAGGGTTAGCCGGACGGATACGATAAAAGCGGTAGACTAAATCTCCCTTCGACCAAAAGAATAACTTTTGTTTTAAGATGTGGATCCGCCAGTTTCGCCGTTGGTTCCCTAGTATCGTAACTTGTCGTCTAACCACCTCCCAGACTTACGACGTCCTTGTGCTATCATGCCTACGATAGAATGCTTTTCTATCTCATAGAGCAAACCAACTTGTCGCACAGATAGACCGAGTAAAGTCTGGACCACGGCGCAGACAGCAAGACGTCGCTCATCCGGGGAAAGGACTGCAGCTTCCATCCTACAATGACCCTTGCCAATTGCTACCTCGGTTTTCTTCGTAACATCGTGCCAAGTGTCGGGCTTGTCCACAGTTCTCTCTGTCCCATTGAGGAGATCCATAAGCGTTTGGAGACGCGGAGGCCCATTCGATGTGGCAAATTCAAAGTGGATATGTAGACCAGTTAATGCACATTCGCGAAGATCATCTGGATGGCATTTTCGACCGCTCCAAGAACATAACTTGGCCTCAAGTGGAGCGCAGAATTTGCCAGTAGCCGAACGCACCGCAACCTCTTCGAGAACGTGTGCTTCAGACAAACTGCTGGTCACTATGAACTTCTTAAGCGCTCTCTTTCCCGTCGCCGCACAGAGTTCAAGCTCCGATGGGAGGACACGCTTCTGACTAATTGCACATTGTTCCAAGATACCATGCCTGACGTATTGGCCCGTTATCTCGCATTGTTCGACTTCTGTCAGCAGCAGAGGCTGCTGAGTCTCATGGCAGAAGACAAACTCTTGTTTGTGTCCGGTCCTTCCTGAAACCGCTGATCGCATTTGTTCATCGACACGGTATCGCTTGCCCGAAACCTCGCTCTGGGCAAGTTCGGTATCGAGAACTTCGACCTGCGTAAACTCGCACCGTCCAAAGTGACAAGGTTCGGCACGCTTTCCACTCAAAGCTGACGTTTTTAATAGTGGGCTTGCGACCAGGTGTCCAGTTACTGCCGACAGCTCAGCTTCATCTTTGAGAACGCGTTTGCCACTCAGGCTGCATAAGACAGTGAATTCGGGCTGCGCAAACCTTGAACTTATCTCGGATTGAACGAGAAGGTGTTGCAGGACTAAAGCCGCCGTAATCTGACATTCCTTGAGGCATGTTTTAGGAACGATTTTACCTGATCGAGTGCATAAACTCAATTCGGGAGTATCAGCCAGTGCTTCTGTATATGGCGTGACGGTCAACATGTTGGTATAGTCAAATTCGCCGTCGAATCTATATTTCACTTGCACTTTCATCTGACGGTGCAATTTCCCTTCCAGCGCGACGAAAGTCATCTCTATGCGCGGGGTAAACTCGTCCTCCAACTTTTTTCTTTTTCGGTCGTCATCACCTGCGCTAAGAACTTCTTGCTCTCGCCTTTCCAGATAGAAGCGAGAAAATTCACAGATCGCTTCATCCTGCGTTGCCATGTCAGCTATTCTTTGGAGATCGATGCCAAGGATGTCAGGATTTTCCATAGTGTGAGGTAGCGGTCCCAGCCCTGAGCGGTCTACCCATGCCTTATGCTCTGCGGGTGAGCAGGGAACCTCAACAAGGCGTTCGTAGCTGTCGTGCGCGACTGTAGCGCGTATCCGAACAATAGCTTTGCCCTCAAAACAACGACACACCTGTTTAAGCTCCATTCCGGAAGGTATTCCCCCGAATGAAAGTACCCACTGACGTGTGAGTTCCTCGCACTTTTGCACCGGATTCTGGTCGAGCTCTTCAATATCATAGACGCCTGTTGCTATTATACGACCGACCAATTGTATAAATGCTCCGGTACCGGGAGCGTAAATTCTTCTTCCCGGGCCGGAGGCGATATGCTCATCGAAACAGGCGTATTCACGCCCACCATTTTCTTCTACAAGATACACATCCGGCGATTGCGGAGTAACCTGCGCCCCTAAACTCTTAAAGGCCGCTAAAGTAAATTCGTGAGGTTCCATCGAGCGAACGATTTCGGGCAGGTTTGGGGTGCGGGGTCCCACATATTCAACTCCATCCATTCCACCAAGCATCGCATTAATGTTTTCTTCTTCATGTTTCAACTCATTCTTTGCGTCTTCGATGCTCTGCTCCGCTTGACGGGTCGCCGCTTCTACATCCTTGCCTTCCATTGCAGCTATGACGAGTTGTCGAATTCTCTCTTCAAAGCTACTCGCCCCATTCTCATCGTCTTCGTTGATTCCTGATGCTTCGAGTAATGCTTCAATATCGCCTATGGCTTGTGATACCATCTGAAGCTTTTGCATCAGTCGACCGACGATGTATTCCTCAAAAGTACCGCTCAACATAATGTTGAAAATAGCAACACTTGCATGCTCTGACGCCAAGCGCTGAATACGTCCTATACGTTGCTCAACAATCATTGGGTTCCACGGCAAATCGTAGTTAACGAGTACATTGGCAGCTTGAAGGTTGATACCCTCCGATCCAGCTTCTGTAGATACAATTACATGCAAATCGGGCGGATCTTTTCGGAATCGCCTTAGAGTTTCTTGATTGCGGGGTCCGGATGATCCATTGATAATCGTGACTTTGAGGCCATACTTCTCAAGAAATGCTTGAATGGTGGTTTGAGTTTCTATTCTCCCAGTAAACACGACCAGTCGCCATCGATCAGAATTCTCCTGCTTTAGCCTGTCGATCAGTGAGCCGAGTCCGTTAAGCTTTGCGCTTATAGACATTCTACTGGCGATGTCGCGCACTGTTGTGGCGAGTTCGAGAGGAACAGTGCCATTTCTTGCCATGTTGTTCAGTTGCGCCATTAAAGCATCCGGACTACTGGTCAGAGCTTGTAGAATCGATATTTGCGCTAGCCTATTCATCTTTTGGATCGGTTTCGCAATAGCACTAATCAACTCACGTTCCGGAACCGTCGGAACGACTTTGTGCATTTGCACGACCCGTTGAGGAAAATAGAGCTTTGCATCGCCGCGTCGGACTCTTGACATGTACCCGTATACGATCGACCGGAACTCGTCACGAGCTTCTGGTTTCAAACGGCGAGCTTGTTCTCGGTTGTCGGCAATGAACTTTCTGGCAAACATCCCCTCACTTCCAAATGGATTTTGGTGGCCACGAGCGACTGTAAGCAAATCGACAAGTGAATAGAGGTCCCACAGTCGATTCTGTATAGGCGTTGCAGTCAGCATAAGAACGAAACGAAATCTGCGTTCTTCCATTGCTTTCCAAAAGCATTTAGCGACCTGAGGCGCATCATTTTTGCCATAGAGATTTCGTAGCTTGTGTGCTTCATCCAATACGAGCATCTGGAAACGATCTTGTGGAATTGAGCTGAGATGCAATGTGGCCGAACGATAGGTCGTAATGACAGCTCCAATCTCATCGAGATCTGCCTTGATCAAATCTCTTCCGGTTGCAATCTCAGAAGGGATATTGAATTTTGTGAGCAATTCCTCTTGCCATTGCGGGCCAAGTAGCTTTGGACAGACAACAAGAATTTTGGAAAGTCGCGACCGGGCAATCAATTCGCTCATAATCAGTCCTGCGCTGATCGTCTTGCCCAAACCCACGTCATCGGCAAGTAGCGTAACCGGTAACCGACGACAGAACGTAATGAGATTTGTGACTTGATGGTAGTAAGGTTCAAGGCGGTCGCGCCACCGATACTCGGATTTCAGATCCTCTCTTTTCTCAACAACTATCGGATCAGTCAAATCCCATTCCAGCCCTGCCCGATACACACGATATTCGTCAGGTGTGGTCTTTCTTCTGAGTATTTTTGTTTGGATCTGAGCAGAAACCACTTACGAATCATTCCAAAACAAAGAGGTAACCTCATGGGAACACAAAACAAGCCGAAATACAATTTCCAAGTTGCATAAACCGTATTTTTTAAAACTGATTGGCACGTTGTATTCCCTGAGCCTAAGTTACTTGTTAAATCAATCTGTCCCGTTAACTTGAGCAATTGAATCATCGCGGTAAACCATGAGATCACTTTGCACTCTTGATATCCATCGGCTCACCAAGATAATAATTAACATGTGAATTGAACGACGGCTCATTCTCATTTCCTCCGGAAGAGCACCATTCAAAAAACTTGCAATGTATACCCATCCAATATGATAGCCTCCGAGAGGCTCCGTCCAAAAACTCCACCTGTATTTTACTATTCCGAACCGGGGCCTGTCAACATGTAGGAACTACGAGCCCCTGCTTTCCAGAGGGATAGTGTAGGCCTCACGCTCGATTTCAGTCGAGCCGGTTGGGTCAATGAGAAAGCAAAACATGTCCCGCTCACCACAATATAGACCCTTTGCCGGTGCCGTGTCCTCATCCTTTGATGACGGGGCATCGGCAGACTACGCTGCATTTTTAGAGGATGGCAGGATAAGTTATTGAAAGTACTTGTTTTTTTACGTAATGCCTTGTATTATTCACCTGAATCCAAGAGTGAATGTTCGGGGACATGGTTCCCTGTCCAGAACCCGCACGGAAATGGAGTCGTGGACCGAGTGGGCGTGATTCGGACGACCGGAACTTTGAGGAGATATAGAATAGGTGATTGTAACTTCGAGGTAGCGATGAAGAGAATAAACAGAATAATTCACCTGACTGCTTCGGATATAGTAGGTCATTTAAATTGCAACTATTTGAGCGCATTGGATGTTCAGGTGGCATCGGGCTTGATTTCAAAGCCCGATCATTATGATCCCTTGTTGGAAATCCTCAGGGAGCGGGGGTATCGCCACGAACAAGCTTATATTGAACATCTTGAAGCTCGTGGCTATGAAATTACAGTTATAGAAGGCTTCGACATTACTGAAAAAGCAGTGGAAGCTACGATGGAAGCGATGCAAAAGGGAAAGGGCATTATTACCCAAGGTGCATTGCGCTATGGCCGCTGGAGCGGTCGTGCAGACATTTTAAGACGCGTTGAGATCCCAAGTAACTTCGGAGATTGGTCATACGAAGTGATCGATACAAAGCTTGCACGCGAAACAAAAGGCGGAACGATTCTACAACTCAGTTTGTACGCCGATCTACTTACTGATATACAGGGCGTTGCACCTGTAAATGTCTATGTTGTTGCACCATGGTCAGATTACGAACCACAAGTATTTCGAGTTGCCGACTATGCTGCTTACCTCCGTCGCGTGAAGAGAGTGGTAGAAGAAGCTGTCGATCAAGGTATTGGTTCCATCGCCTATCCAGAGCCTAAAGATCACTGCGCAATTTGTCGATGGCGTAATCCGTGTGACCAGCGTCGTCGTGATGATGATCATCTGTGCCTTGTGGCAAATATCACGAAGAATCAGATATGCGAACTGCAAACCAATGGTATCACTACGACTCAAGCTCTTGCTGACATGACGGTCCCAATACCGTTTGTACCCAGGAAGGGATCGCCGATATCAATTGAGAAAGCTAAGGCGCAAGCATCAATTCAAGTTCAGGCGCGCGAAGCTGGCGAGCTTAGATATGAGCTTCTCGACATCGTACAGGGGACAGGTCTAGCAGCACTACCACAACCATCGATCGCTGATGTCTTCTTTGATATTGAGAGTGACCCATTTGTGGGTGAACATGGCCTAGAATATCTATTTGGATATGCATATCAGGATGGTCATGGGGCTATGACTTATACAGCAGAGTGGGCCTTTAATCGGGAGGAAGAAAAGGCGGCTTTCGAGCGTTTCGTAGATTTCATCACTGAGCGTCGCGAAGCAAATCCTGACATGCATATTTATCACTTTGCCCCTTATGAGCAAGCTGCACTCAAGCGTCTGATGGGGCGATATGCGACACGTGAAAATGAAATTGACAATCTTCTACGTGGTTTGGTGTTTGTTGATCTTCTCAGTGTTGTTCGCAACTCGTTGCGGGCAAGCGTTGAAAGCTACTCACTCAAAAAGCTGGAACCTTTCTTTGGTTTTGAGCGCAAGATTCCTCTGCATGAAGCCAATATTGCTTTGACGAAGGTTTCGGCCGGTTTGGAACTGAATGACATTCCATCCATAGGAGATGATGCAAAAACAACTGTGCATGGTTATAATGCTGATGATTGTTTTGCGGCAGCAGCACTTAGGGAGTGGCTTGAGGGTCTACGATCCCAACTCGTTAGTCAGGGACAAGAAATTCCACGTCCGACACATAGACAAGAAGGGCCAAGTGAGGAATTAAACGAACAAGCCAGGCGTGTTAGGGAACTGGTTACGCGATTAACGCATGATGTGCCTATCGATCCTGACGCGCGTACCAAAGAGCAGCAGGCGCGTTGGGTACTTGCGTACATTCTGGAATGGCACCGTCGCGAAAACAAAGCTGTTTGGTGGGAATTCTTCCGACTAAGAGACCTTACGTCTGATGAATTAGTCGGTGAACGAGCCGCAATATCCAAGCTGTCATTTATCAATACAGTGAGCTTAAGTCCGAGGGGTATTCCCACTGATCGTTATCGCTTTGAACAACAAGATACTGATTTACGTGGCGATGAAGACCTAAAAGCAATCGGTGGCGAAAACTTAGGCAAAGCAGTTGCTATCTCCACTGATGCACGAACAGTTGACGTAAAAAAAACTGCAAAAACTAAAGAAATTCATCCGGAAGCAGTCTTCGCTCACACAGTTTTCGACTGCAAGGAACAAGCGTCTTCGCTATTTCGGTTGGGAGAATACGTGGCTGAAAATGGCATTGAAGGCGAGGGGCCATTCAAGAGTGCCCGTGCACTACTATTGCGCGAGCCACCCAATCTGCAAGGCGAAGCCATTCAGAAAGATGGAGAGAGCACTCTCGATGCTGCATTGCGCATTTGTCATCATCTCAAAGCGGGAGTCTTGCCCATTCAAGGTCCACCGGGTACTGGAAAGTCACATACGGGAGCGCGGATGATTTGCTCGCTCGTGAAACAGGGCAAGAAAGTTGGGATTACAGCAAACAGCCATAAGGTCATTCGCAACCTGATCGATAAGGTACTTGAGGATGCCGATGAGATGCAGATCAATGTGAGCTGCGTACAAAAACCAAAGGAGGTGGAGCCCAATCAAGCGTCGCTGAGTTTCGTGCAGAAGAATGAGGATGTCTTTGCGGCTATTGTTGGTGGGACTGCACAAGTCGCAGGCGCAACTCATTTTCTATGGTCTCGCGAGGATGCTCGTGATACGCTTGATGTTTTAGTTGTTGATGAGGCAGCTCAGATGTCCCTTGCGAATGTTCTGGCCATCTCGCCTGCGGCGCCCACACTGATCTTACTTGGCGATCCCCAGCAACTTGAACAACCAACGCAAGGTTCGCATCCAGAGGGGACGGACGTTTCAGCACTGGATCATATCCTAGCGGGGCAGCAGACGATAATGAATGAGCAGGGATTGTTTCTGGAGAAGACCTTCCGACTTCATCCAAGCATCTGCACATTCAATTCAGAGCTTTTCTACGACGGAAGACTTATATCTGAAGAAAGTTGCAACCGTCACACAATCAGCTCGAATGGCTTGCTCGTTGGCTCTGGTCTTCGCTATCTGCTAATTGATCATACCGGCAACACAAGTTCATCATTTGAGGAAGCGGATGCAGTCAAATATCTTGTTGATCGCATTCTTGCCGAAGGTACACAATGGACCAATCGCGATGGACTACCTGCGCCCATCACGCTGGAAGACATTCTGATTATCACGCCCTACAACGCTCAGGTTTTTGAAATTCAACAGCGATTACCTAAAGCACGCGTGGGTACGGTTGACAAGTTCCAGGGACAGGAAGCTCCTATTGCGATCTATACTATGGCGACATCGAGTCATGCAGATGCTCCGCGAGGAATGGAATTTCTTTACAGCTTAAGTCGGTTTAATGTTGCTATTTCACGTGCAAAGTGTGTGGCCATCCTGATTGCATCACCAGGTATTTTTGAGGCGGATTGTAGGACACCGCGCCAAATGCGATTGGCCAATGCGTTTTGTCGATACATGGAAATAGCTCTGCCCATTTAGGATTTCCAGGGGCCGCAAAGTACATTTTTCAAACAGTTGGATTGGCAAGACAAGTTTGATCAGAGACAATAGGTCTTACCGTTCCCGTTGCCTCATCTACGGATGTTACCATGTCCAAAACCCATAAGTAGATCAAGACATCAAGGAAAGGCCGCCCCCATGGGGGGCGGCGAAAAATCACAAAAAAAGGTTCATTACCTTTGGATAAATATCCTCCGATGGAACATATCGGCCTCATATCATATTCATCAAATATCAGAATACGACCACTCTAAAAAGTCTATACGGTGTGAGCAAGCCTCTCAACCCTAAAAGCCAGCCAGAAAGTACAATAGTCTGACCGCGGGATCTGTTTGGCGTACGTCAAGTCAGGCCAACGGGGGCGTCCTCATATCCCGTCCTTAGAATCGCTAGGATTTGTGAAAACGCAGCTCAGAACCGTTAGAGCTTTCATTTGACAGGGAGGAAAGAGAGCAGAGAAGAAATTATGATATGTTTCTTAGGAATCTTGACGTTATGCGCTTGGGGTGTGAAAATAGGATTGGCGTGTGAGATAAACCAATGTACGGAGGTACAAATATGTTCGGTCATCTGAGTATCCAAACGCGTGAGGCGGTCTTCAGTCTGTGTAGGGGGGAGTCGATCGCATTAGGCGGTCAAACTGCTGGACCCTTATCGATGGAAACGCGAACATTGCTGGCGCTATTAGCTGCGCAGGCTACCAATCTCCAAAAGCTAACGGGGGCTGCATTAGTCGAACAAGTTCTCAAACTACAGAAAGACTTCGACTTTGAAACAAGCAAGGAAGAGGAGGAAAGCAATAGTGATCAGAAAATCGGTGGAGAAGAACGACAGTTTAGAATCGGACAGCTTAGGGCCGATTCATTTCGTGGTTTGGCACCCGCCGGACAGGTATGGAATTGTGATTTTGCTGGGCGGTCGCATCTGTTATACGGTCCAAACGGGTGCGGGAAATCTTCCTTGCTTGGTGCTATCGGCTGGTGTCTCACAGGGAGATTCTTTCGGGACGATTGTGAGCCTCGTGAGCCGGAGAGTGTAAAAGCTTATCCTGCGGATGCTGCAAGCGCAGTGGTGATAGAACGTGATGATGCGCAAGCCTTGATAGATGCAGAGGGAAATAGTTCTTCTGCCTCAGAGCCTTACTGGGTGGCAGCGCAGCTTCTCAGCACTAATGACAATAACGATGTCAGTGAAGTGTGGATTAGAAGGCAGAGCGACGGGCGTCTCTTACGAAGTGATGATGGTAATGAATGGTCGGAAGTTTCCAGTATCCGTGAGATAGGGATAGACGAGATCGATGCAGAATTACACCTGTTGATGCCAGCAAAGATTTCTTATATGAGATTTGGCAAGAATCCTGACCTCGTGCACCTGTTGGCTGAGATCGTGGGATACGGAAATCTTGAGACAATCGGGGAAGTTGCCGAAAACCTTGGAAGAAATGCTCGCACCATAGCCACAAATACACAAACGAGGGAACTGCAACCAGAAAAGGACAGGATAGATGATCATGTTAAAGAGATAAAGAATCTGGCGAATGAGGCTATAAAGCAGTTGCCCACCTACAGCAAACTTTGTGAGGATTCACGAACAAGGAACGATATTGAAGCATTCGGGAAAACGATTGCTGAACGAGTAGAGGTGGGTAAGGCACAACTTGCCAAGGACCTTGGCATAGATGAGCCTGAGGAGGGAACTGACGAGTATAAAAAGTATCTGGGAAGGAGGAATAATCTGCCGGGGCAGGTCAACAATCTCTTATTTGAGCTTGAGAAACCTCTCAAAGAGGTTTTCCCGATCAGCCTCGGATTGAAGATGCTATCGGAAAGGGAATTAGGACAATTAGAGGAAAAGGTAAAGGCTTTTGAACAGCAAAGTGCAACTGAGATTGAAGATCGGTTGGCATGGGCACAAAAGGTACAAAGTGACGATAAGGCTCCACTGATGCTTAAGGCGGCGGCATACTTTCCAGATGGATCGAACAATTGCCCTGTATGCACTCAGGCATTGGATCGCAAACTAGAGGTTAAGAGTGAGCTGGAGCAATTGCGACCTCTCAGTTCAAAGGAACATTTGCATAAGAAGATTGAAGACCATGAACGCTCCCTTATAGGGCGCCTTGATGCGATTGTTTCGCCCGAACAACGCACAGAGAGTGAAAGAACCTTGGGCAACCGTTTGAAGGATGACTGGGTAGGGCTAAAAGAATCGCAATGTAAAGAACTGCTTCTGCCAATAGCGGAACGATTTGACGATGGAATAGCACAGATAGCGGATGAAATTCAATGGGCACGTGTTGAACGGTTCGAGATACCTTCTGAGTATGAAGGACAATTCGTCGGGGTGTATCGTGATTATGGAGATGCGCTGTTTAAAGCGAAACAATACGTAGAATTATGCAGGAGCGTTCTATCAAATAGAGATACTGCATCAGTGAGACTTGAGTATTTGTTGAGAGAGTCAAGAGTAGATGGTGAAGCTGAGGCGCTTAGAGAAATCCTGGAAAGGGGAAGAGCAACAAATGAGGAGCTCAAAGCATTAAGCGCTGTACATGCAAAGACAAGAGAGCTTTGGAAAAGTGCCAAAAAGGTGGAAGAATTTAAAGAGAGGATTGAGAGTTTGACAGGTATAGCGAATAGCGCTGACCCTGTCAAGGAACTGAAGCATAGTGTAAGGAGGGAAGTTACGAATCTTGTAAGTGGGGATTTAGGCGCTCAAACAAAAAGGTATTATGAGCTTTTATATGACAAGGAAGTACTTGAGTTTGAGAAGTTGACCACCGGACATGCCGGGAATCCAGATATCAAAGATGAAATCAACCTCTATTTGAGAGCAGGGCAGCATCAAGTGCCTATGGGACCATACAGCAATGCTGGGCGGATGAGAGCATTATTTCTGTCCTTCGCTTTTGCCCTCTTGCAGAGGAATTCCAGTTCATTGAGTCTGTTAATACTGGACGATCCAGCATTATCACTGGATGATGAGCATAAGGTTCGATTCGTTGACAACCTAGTCGAGCCTGCAATGAGCGATAAGCAGGTCATGTTAGGAACTCATTATGAGACGTTCTTTGATGATTGTATGCCCGTGTTCCAGGGAGGTATCCAGTTGAAAATGCTTCCCCGGCGGAGGGCGTGTGATCAAATTGAATTTGAGGCCAGTAATTTGCTTGCGAGGGTCCAGGAAGCTCTCGATGAGAACCGTGGCAATTGGCGAGATATCGGTGGAAACCTGCGTATTTGGATTGAGAAGATGTTGGCCACGATTAGTCAATACTGTCCTAAGCCTTTTATCGTATTCAATAATCTTCGATTAAGTGTTGATAACTATGCAGAAATAACTGATGCAGAAATTGCCACGCAAGAACGAGATACGATAGTGCAGACATTGAGATGTCGACACGTCCAGAGAGTCATTGATAAACTCCACCATAATGAAGCAGTCAACAGGCCAGATGTAGAAGACGCCTTGAGAATACTCCAACAACAGGCCAAAAAGGTAATTGAAAAAGAGATAAAAAGATTCAAAGGACTATACCAACACGCACTTTCAGGACGCGGACGCGGTCAAGGAACAGGAGTAGTGCTCAGTATATCACCATTCACAGAGAATTTGATGTATAAGAATCTTGAAGTTGTCAGAGAAATGGCGGCCGCCCATAATGCAGAGGGGATAGAATGGGATGCAAATGATGAGTATTCATTGGGAGGGTATCCCATCGTTCTACTGCGATCTGAAGTAATATCACCGATCGCACTTCCCGGACAGTATTTGGTACTCGATTGGCAGGTGAAGGGGCCTGAAAGCAAGGATCTCGTCATTGTAGAAACCAAAGACGGGAAAAGATATGTCCGGAGGATATGGATCAATGAGGATAAGACGATTGTACTTGAAAGTGCTAATCCGACAAAATCTCTTGAACCTGTTCCAATAATCGCAGGTGAGTGTAGGGTGCGAAGAATTGTGGGCGTCCTGTATGATAATGTGGACATCGCCTTAGGTGGTGAGGGAGAGGAGTGGGTCCCCACAAGTTTAAGTAATGGATGGTTTGACAGGGTTGTCGGTGTGCGAGTGCACGGCACAAGTCTCGAACCGGTTGCACGAAACGGTCAGATTGTCTTAGTCAAGAAAACCGACTTGAGAGAGACTATGGTGAATGACATGTTAGCGTGTGTGTCGGTCAGAGATGCGGGAGATTTTATTAAGCGATGTTATGTCAAGGAGTCACAATGCGTTCTTTGTGCCGTAAACCCAACAGAGCGCGAAGTACCTATTGTTGTGGATATAGGAGCAATTCAACAGGTTTATCCTTTGAAGGGTGTTTTGTTTGAGGTCGGCTTAGGGAATTCCGTCGAATAGTTGGGACATGGAGATAAGGCTTGCCCGAGAGCTCATGGCAGTCGAGGATCGGCAGCTTAATGTTGGCTCATAAAATGCTAGGGCTGTCGGCAGACATGAGGATCCGACTGTTTGTCAACTGAAGTGGTGTGTGAGCCGGGTTTGATTCTATCTGTCGTAAACACAGGAATCTTGAGGAGAAGTTTCTCGATTATGAGTGGAGTGGGAAACATTAACCTATGGAGGCACAGGTTGTTCCGCCAAAGGCGATTAAGGATTCTTTGGTTAAGCGGTTTATATTGCGGAAGTAAGGGATACTACAGTTTTGTCTTCGTCCAGTGAGGATGATGTCATTTTTTGTGTAAACCCATCTCCCCCTGACGCAAAGCTTGCCTGATGATATTTATGTGGCTAAACTGAAGACTATCAGTTTGTGGGAAATCACATGATAGTTTGACTTCGGAGATCTACATATGATACGCAAGTATTCTGTGCCCGTTTCTGTAATCGCCTCTTGCGGTTTGCTTTGGTTTGGTGGCTGTCAGAACGGGGCCAAATCGGAGCCCGAACCCGCGGCATTGCCGACCGCAAATGAAGAGACGGATTCGAACGGAGTTGGCCCAAGAATCACTTTCTCGTACATGGGCCATGATTTCGGAGAAGTCTCTCCCAACACGCTTTACAAAGCTGACCTCAATTTCACAAACGCCGGAGATGACACGCTGAGGATCACGAAAATCGACAAATGCTACGGTGTCGTTGCCAAGCTGGTTGGGGGCAAGAAAGAATACGCTCCGGGCGAAAGCGGGACCGTACAGATAGAATGGCGATCGGCCACTGAACCGATGACTTTCACCCGCGAGTTGGTTGTGCACACTAACGACAAGTCAAATCTCGCGAGCAAATTGAAGATACGGGCCAAGATCATGCTGAAGGTCACATGGGAACCGAAGCGATTGAGGCTAACTCTCGACGATGACACCGCTAGCAGCCAAAAGATCAGAATCAGATGTCTGGATGATCGCCCGTTTTCAATAACGTCGTTCAAGTCGACAGGCGATTCCATAATTGCTGATTTTGACCCTTCCGCTGAGGCAACGGAATTTGTTCTTGAGCCGAAAATCAACACGTAGAATCTGCACAGGAATCTTAAGGGATGTATCACGGTCGGCCTGACTCACCCGAACTGCAACGCTGCCATTGTCCTCTTTGACGTGCTGCGAGAATACACGATCAGCCCACCGTTACTTCTGATCTTCGATGCCGAGCCGAACAAGCCAATTGTCATGAAAATCTCGGTGGTAAACAACTACAGGAAGGATTTTGTTGTTGATTCGTTATCTTCTAAGAACGGCTTTGTCGGTACTAAAGTCCTCGGCAAGAAGGAAATCACCAACGGTCATCTAGTTGAAGTCGAGTTGACTCCTCCGGCGCCCGAGGACAAAACCAGATTCATGGATGAGCTGTGCCTGAAGCTTGGGAACGGTGAGAAGTTGCCGATCAAGTGCCATATTTACTACAAGAGGATCGAGCCCGCAACTACGACAAAATAGACGTCGGACCAAGATCAAGTATCCTGTGAACGAGAAATGCCTAAGACTGCTATTCCAAGAAACCTTTCTCGTGACCGTAGGAGCAAACGGCGGTCCTAAGAGGTTCACTCCCCCAGGCAATGACACTGTTATGCCGAAAAAAGTCTTCTGTTGTCTAGCGATGCCAATCCCTTATGTTGGATCACTTAGTCAATTTCCGCCATGTTTATGATTCCACGGCCACGGCGGTCAATGTAGTCTATTAACCTCTGCATCTCCTCATGGACATCCACCAATCCTCCGATAGGGCGTATCTGCCCATTCAGCGCAAGCTCCTGCGCTCTTCGGAAGAGCCCTTTGACGTGTGTTGCCAGTTGTTCATTGGGGTCCAGGAAACTGTCGTCGTATGAGCGTCGACGCAAGAGATAGACGATGCTTACACACACATTTCGGAACACAAAGGGTCTGAATCTCCGTTCTCTAGTGACAAGGAGTTCCTCGAAAATGTCGGCCAACTCACTAACGGCGCTGTAACATTGACTACTGTCCACAGCCAGAAGAGCTTCCTCGCGAAATCTAATGAGATCAGACAGACTCCCTACCCAGATGTTCGTTCCGTCATGGCCATAACTCAGCCTCTCTAGGAACACTCGCAAGAACGTGGCAATGCTGCTACTATCTCTTAAGCACCTTCCTATGGCTAGAAGTTGAGCACTCTTCAGATCCGTTTTCCAGGCAGTGATTCGGCTGGCTAGGTAGTTCTGGAACCTAGGATTCGACGTACAGCTGTAAGCTAATGCTCTCGTGATCCTCAGTCCGTCTTTTGAGTCTCCAGCGCGATCGAGATCAGCTAATGCCGTCTCAACGAATGTTGTCAGTACATCCTGCCGGTTCAACACCTCTCCGTCGGAATTTACTGCATACCTGTAGACACCGGGGGCTTCAGATCTTCGGAGTTCTGTCCGAATGTCATCGATCTCTCGCAATCTGGATTCAAAGCTCTTCAACTCACTGTAATACTCAAGAAGCTTTGATACACTCCTCCACCGGCTTGTGCTCTGTTCACGAAACGTCACATTGGGGCAAACGAGAGGTTGCTCTTCCAACCGCTCGCGAGGAGTCTTGCCCGTGTCCTCCATGCGCTTCCAGTCGAAAAACACACGCGATCCACCGAGAGCTCCTGGCTCAACGGGCTCGATTTCAATCCGAGCGTTTCCCTGGGCCGGCCGAATTGATACGGAGAGAGCTACTTGCACATCGGTCTTGTGTCTTACCGGCAAGGAAGTAGTATGAGTACGGACCGTAGGATGTTCCTCATGGCCCATGTCAAACTCGAGTTGATCATGTCCCGCCGCAATTGACAATGCACCCATCCCTACACGCGACCTTGAGAATTCCATCCCGCCGTCAACATAGCCGTCATCCTCACGCAATAGGTCAAGCCATTCAGGCCCCCTTCGGCTACTCACGAGAATCTTGACTCGGGGCAGAGTGTCAAGATAGGTGGGCAATCCCCGCCGGAGCCGCACGCCATGTAGGGCTGCTGCTCTAGCCAGAACTCCGAGTTCCATATCCCTCCCCTCGATTAGTGCAGGGACAGACCTGCATTTGAGCTTCTCCAGCCAGAGGTCTGCGAGTAGGCCCTTACGTCTTGACAGGGCAGCAAAGGGCCCAGTCACGATTCCCCCAATGAGCTTTCTGCCTTCAATCTGAGAACGAATGTTCGAGAGCCAGTTTCCTATCTCTTGCCCAGTAGGAAAGACCGGTATGATTGCCCTCGACAAGGCACTAAATGTGGAGGTTCTGCCGTCAGCCAATCCTGAGTAGCATTGCTCCCAATGGGTAAGCAGACGGTCAGACGCTCCCTTTGGGCGGGGCGATGCCTCAGAGGCGTTCAATTCGGAGCGTCTCAGCGTCCTCAGAGTATTGTTCATCCACGGCGTGGACCACATGAGGTGCCATACGTTGGAAGGGCTCATCTCAGATCTATCGTTCAGATGACGTTCAGCAACGGCCTCACATGCATGAAACAAGCCCGGTAGCGGCTTACCGTGAGGGCGACCTCGGGCGGGCAGGAAATACCAGTTCCCTGCATGCTTCCTGGGCACGATGTCCATGCACGCGACTTCGATGGAATCTAATCCGATGTGTACAGAGACAACAGCCCCCAGCGCATGATCTTGCTTTGGTTTCATAGTGATCAAGCGATCTGTGTTGCGGGCACACCATGCGAGAGATGCCGCCACAGGACGCCACAGAAGAGTTACCTTCGAACCGCGGCGTCGACAGATGTCAATGATGGCCTGTTGCTGATTTCCTGTGAGGCTGTTGGGTATCGTTACCACAGCCATGGCCTGCCGTTGTTGTGCAGGACTTCTCTCGAGTATGGCAGCAGCACCGAAACCTACGGCACTGCTTAAAGCCAGCCTTCTGGTTGAGCCTTTTATCTCCCAGATCCATGAGGACTCTTGCCCCGCGGATTCCTGTGTCAGTGCAGCTAATGCGTAGCACAGCGGAAGTCTGCCCACGCCCGAGTCTTCAGATAAGACCGCCTCTGGCGGCCAGATCTGGCCAGATCCTCTGGCGTGACTTGGCCATTGAAAGTCCAATCTTGGCGGTTCGCCGGCCAGCTTTGGCAATAGGATTGAAGGTGGAATGAGAGACTCTCCAAGCTTGTGATCGAAGACCTTGCCATCTTCGCCACAGTATGCTACACGAGCTGCAGTCGAACAAAGATTTATGCCTATACTCTCCATTTTTTCCGATGGAGCAAGCGGTTGATCTGAGACAGAGGCCATGGATCGGCTCTGTGACCGAGAAACTGTCCGATTATTGGTATTAAACTTTGGCTGGCACCCTGCAGACTGGCAGGAATCTCGATACCTGCGCATGTTCCATTCTCTGCTTTGACCAAGATAGGTTTGGCCACCTTTGAATCGATGGAGGGTTGCGCAAGAATTGCGTGCACAGGGAAATCCTTCTGTGTGACCACTAGTCCCACAACAAGCGTACTCGGGCGGGCCGATTACGTACGTTTTGGTGGGTAACTCGTAGATAGACTTTCTGCTTTGCGACACTCTGATCGCTTCGGCCAAGGTTATTCA
>Ga0272441_10005078_pt1 | contig 23222 bp, 16 predicted proteins | sample SSMProp6N_FD_193582 | JGI IMG/M metagenome (GOLD analysis project Ga0272441, IMG submission 193582) | Marine sediment archaeal communities from Little Sippewissett salt marsh, Falmouth, MA, United States - SSM-Prop-6N | ecosystem: Environmental > Aquatic > Marine > Wetlands > Sediment ...
AATACTTTTCTTCAGTGACGATATACAAATAAATTGATTATATATTGACACATCACTGAAATCTCATTAGCATTCAACAATGATGAAATTACGCATTCGCCATTGATTTGATTTTATCTAAGATGATTAAATGTGGCTCGCAGTATGAATGAATTTGACGGTAATTTTTACAGGGTCCTTTTTGAAGATCTCGACCCAGGGAAAATGAGGAAGAGATTCCTGGAATTACTATTGCACATACAAAATGTTGAGCGTGGTTCAATATGGATCAGGCAAAAAGACAGGTATATATGCGTCGAGTCTTTAGGCGGGCCATCGAAAGTCGATATCATTAAAGGAGCCTCTATAAGCGCAAAAGAAAAAAGTATCGTCGGCTGGGTAATGGAGCATGGTGAAATGACAGTCTCCGAAGCAGCAAAGGACCCACGTCATTTTGCAGGCTTTGAAAAGGATATGCAGCTAAAGAGCGCCCTGATTCTCGCCTTCCCGCTGATATTGAAGAATGGGCAGGTATACGGCGTCGTCCAGATCGTTGATACCAGCACTGGCGGCAGTCGTCTGAATCTTGATAAACAATATCTTCAGCTCCTGAAGAGCATCGTCGATATGGGCGCAATCGCCTTAAACAACGCCTTGCAGCATACAGCGCAGATCGAGAAAAATACCGAACTCGAACAAACCCTGGATGAAATCCGCAACAAGGTTCAAATTATTGGTCAAAGCCCCTCATTTCTGGAGGCAATGAAAAGGGTTCGCGATTACGCACGGACAGACTTTTCCGTATTAATAACCGGCGAAAGCGGGACCGGCAAAGATCTCGTGGCCACGGTGTTGCATAACCTCAGCTCGCGCAAAGACAAACCCTTTGTGGTTCAAAATTGCAGTGCCATCCCGGAAACGCTATTGGAAAGTGAATTGTTTGGCTACAAAAAGGGTGCCTTTACCGGAGCAACGGAAGACAAGACCGGCCTTCTAATGGCAGCCAACGGCGGCACTGTGTTTCTGGATGAAATCGGCGACATGTCGTTACCACTGCAGGCACGCATACTCAGAGTCATCCAAAATAATGAGATTAAACCTCTGGGTGAATCTAAAATCCGCAAAATCAACGTGCGGATCATTTCAGCCACGAATAAAGACCTGGTACAGGCGGTTAAAGAAAAGACATTCAGGGAAGACCTGTATTACCGTCTCAATGTCCTTCCGCTTCACTTGCCGCCTTTGCGGAAAAGGAAAAATGATATTCCCCTTCTATTCAACTATTTTATCAAGAAGGAGTCTGTCGAATTAGGAATTCCACAGAAACGGATCTCAAGCGAGGCTTTAGCGTATCTGATAAAATATCAATGGGAAGGCAATATCCGTGAGCTTGAAAACTTTGTCAAATACATCCTCAGCACAGTGGAGGACGTCATTGTAAATGTAAGCGACATCCCGGATCATTTTAAGCAACAAGAATTCAAAAAAGAATCCTCGACCGAAGGTGTCCCTGTTCTTGAAAAGACAAGGATTTCGGGAACTGAGTCTTTACCAGGAAGCGCCGAGATTCCACTTGCTGATTATACATGGGAGAAGCTTGAAAAAGAATATGTCAGGGCGCTGCTGGCTAAAAACAACTGGGTTGTAACTCGGGCGGCCAGTGATGCGGGGATAAAAAGATCCACTTTCGATTCCAGAATGAAAAAATTGGGGATAAAAAAATGATACTGTTCATACCGGCTTAAGCGCAATCGCAACTGAGATTAGCACCACGATTAAAAGGGCTGGACACAATATCTTGTATACGGTCTTGTTTTCTCGAAGTGCAGATTAGGTCTATTCATCTGCATTGAGACCATGCCGAATCCAAGTGAAGATTCTCCAACACAGTCAAACTTTGAATGACTTCAAAGAAGTAGTGGTATCATATTTTTAACCTCCGAGCGGTGCGGTTCAAATCATTATTGATAGCCCTGATGTCTGAAGCCCGAGGTTTGAAATCGGGCAACCGATCGCGGCTGACAGGCGCACCACCAAATTCTCAATCCTTTAGTCCCTCAATTGCGGAACTTGTCCCTCAGCCCTCTCAACTCTGGCCTCGGTCTTCTATCTCATTTCAACCCAATCTTCCAATTCCACAGCCCGGGACGATTTTTAAGGGTCACCGCAGGCGGCACCGGCTCGTCCAGATGGGCGAACATCTGGATGCCGGCCTGCTGGAGGATCGTTCGCTTTTCGGTGATGTCCAACCGCCAGTTGGGGAAGATCCAGTAGTCCGGACCGTGCTGGTCAGCCCAAGACTGCTCGCCCCGGGGGCTGTCGAAGGGCACGCGCAACTGCATGTCGTCGGCCAGAGTTCGGGAGATGCACAGGGGCCAGTGGCCGGAGATTACGATTCCCAGGGGCAGCGGGCTCTGGCGGCAAAGGGTGAGAATATCAGATTCTCCCAGTTCCGGGCTTACAAATACCCCGGCAAAGCCCAGGGTCTTTAGCATCTCCAGACACAGGGCATTGGCCGCATTGCAAAAGGGACCGGCCCACAGGTTCAAATCCTCGGGGCGATTGAACAGGGCCATTTGCCAGGGCATATTAAGCACGAACTGGCGCGCCCCGTTTTCAAGGCATTGCCTCAACTGGCCGGCCACGCGTTCTTCATCGTCCGGCCAGACGACCGGCGGCAGCCATATCCACAAATCGGTGGCAGCTGATTTACCGATATTCGCCGCGGCTGTTTCCGACAACCACATGCCCACAGGGTTACGGTTTGACGCCCGTTGCGGCAGCCGACTGACGCGTATCTCCGCGGGACGGCGGGAATTCACTTCCGTCCGGGGCAGTTTCGCCGTGAATCGACAGGAGATGATCGGCGTCGGCGGTGCGGCGGTGGCCTCCACATCGGCCATCATGGTTTCCAGGGCCTTTTCCCGGCGGTCGGTGAGAAATACCGGCGCACCGGACGAGGGTGCTTTCTTTCCTCCCAGGTTCAGCGGGTAGCGCCCCTTTTTGGGAACAAAGCGGGTCACCCGACAGATGGTGTGGCCGCTCTCGTCCTCGTAGCCCACTCGCAATACATCTCCAGGCAGCAAGGCCTGCCGGACCACCACCCAGGGGTTTTTGGGCGGCCCCTGCACCTTTCCCATGAACAGGCCCGAGGCCGTCTGCCGCCGGGTGTCAATGGGTTTTTGCGGCCGCTGGGGCAAAAACTGGTAGTGGGTGGCCTCCCGCCCCAGGCTCTGGGCCAGCAGGTCTATCGCATCGCGTTTGATGCGGGCGTCGCCGCCCTGATCCCTCAGCATCCGGTAGGCGGTCACGGTGTAGTAAACATAGTGGGGGCCCTTTTTGCGGCCCTCGATCTTCCAGGCCAATACTTTTTTGACCTGTCCGAGGATCTTGACCAGCACATCCACGGAGAAGTCCTGGCAGGAAAAAGCCCGCGCGCGCTTCCCGTCCTGGCGATAGTGGCGGCGGCAGGGCTGAACGCATCGTCCCCGCAGACCGCTCTTGCCCCCCATGTAACTGCTCCAGTAGCAACGGCCGGATACGCCATAGCAAAGGGCTCCGTGAATGAAGGCCTCCAGTCCCAGAGTTTTGGGGCAGGCATCGGCCATGGCCCTGATCTCATCGATGGAAAGTTCCCGGGGAACCACCGCCCGATCGACGGCAAGCTTACGGGCAACAAACCCCAGGGCCTTGGGAAACGTGACGTTGGCCAGGGTGGACAAATGAATCTCGCCGTCGAATCCCGCCTGGTGGGCCAGGGCCAGGACACCCAGGTCCTGGACGATCAAAGCATCAGGGTGCACATGGCGCTGCAGGTCGTCAATCAGCTGGCCGGTCCGATCCAGTTCGTCGGGTTTGAGCAGGGCATTGATGGTGACGTATACCTTCACCCCCCGATCGTGGGCCAACCCGACCAGCTGGGCCAGTTCCGCGAGTGAAAAATTCTTGGCCGCCATGCGCGCCGACATGGACTTTAACCCGCAATAGATAGCGTCGGCACCGGCAGCCAGGGCCGCCAAAAACGAAGCACGGTTTCCCGCGGGGGCGAGAATGGCCGGTTGGTGTTCAAGGTTCATGCTCTATGGTAAACTTTCGCTTCATCGCCGCTACCGTGTCCATGGTCAGGCTGAGAATGGCCGGGATGAGAAAGATGGTGAATATGGTGGAAATCAGCAGGCCGCCGACGACCACGCCGCCCAGCCCCCGGTAGAACTCGGAGCCGGCACCGGGAAAAAGCACCAGGGGCAGCATGCCGAACACCGTGGTGATACTGCTCATGTAGATGGGCCGGATGCGCGAACGCACCGATTCGATGATGGCCCGGCGCGCCTCCATGGCCTGTTCCCGGATATTGTTGAGGCTCTGGTGGACGATCAGGATGGCGTTGTTGACCACGATGCCGACCAGGATGACAAACCCCAGCATGGTGAGAATATCCAGCGGCTGGGGCGCCACGAACCGGTTCACCAGGAAAATCCCCAGGAACCCGCCGGCAGCGGCCAGGGGAACGCTGAACAGGATAATCAGGGGATAAAGAAAGTTCTCGAACAGCGCACTCATCAGCAGGTAGCAGATGGCCACCGCCAGGACCAGGTTCCAAACGAGGGCATCACGGGTGCGGGTGAGCTGGTCCGCGGTACCGCCCAGATCGATGCGGTAGAGGCTGCCCAATTGCGCCTGGGCCTTGACGGGTTCGATCACCTGCCGGGCAATGGTCTCCATGGCCGCCTCCAGGGAGATGTCGGCCGGGGGGTTCACCTGGATGGTAATGGCCCGCTGGGTGTCGATGTGGTTGATCTGCGTGGGGCCCTCGGTCAGCTGGATGTCGGCCACCGAACCCAGCAGCACCTTGCCGCCCAATGGCGAGGCCACGGGAAAGGCTTCCAGGTCCTGGATCCGCTTCAGCCGGTCCTCACGGCTCTTGACCACCAGGTCGATCTCGTCACCGTAAAGGCGGTAGGCGCCGGCCTTGGCACCCCCCACATGGGCATCCACGGTGGTACCCAGGTCGGTCGTACTAATACCCAGTCGGGTGAGCCGGTCCCGGTTGGGCGTGATCCGCAGCTCCGGGTTTCCCAGGTCCAGACCCGGGATGGGACGGATCTGCGCGCCGGGTATGGCAGCTGCCGTCATGCCGTAGATCTGCCGGCCCAGGGCAATCAGTCGCGGCAGGTCCGGGCCCTTGAGGTCGATGTCGATGGAGCGGCCGCTTCCCAGTCCACGCGTAAACAGTCCGGCCTGGTAGACGATGGGAATCATGCCGGGGACTTTACCTAAGGCTCGGTAGACGTAAGGGATCAGTTCGGCCGTGCGCGCGGCGTCCCGGGAGATCACGCCCATGAAGATCTGTTGGCGAAAGGCCACGTAAAAAAAATTCTTCACGGTGGGCAGATTCAGCTTCTCGGCCGCTTCACTGGTACCGTCCCGGTTGACCAGGGGCAGGATGTCCGCTTCCACGGCCCGGGCGATGGTGGCGAATTCATCGGTATTGTATCCCGGCGGCGGAATCAGGATGCCGAAAAGCAGCTCCCGGTTACCTGTGGGCAGGTATTCGGTCTTGGGAATAAGCGTGACGATCAGCACCACGGCCAGGGCCACCAGAACGACGACAACCGCAACACGCGACCACACCCGGCCGCACATCCAGTCGACAAATCCGACCATGGCGGAGACGAACCCACCGGCCGCTCGGGTAGCCGAGAACATCCGCTTGCGCGTTTCCAGCGTTTTTTTCTCCACACGGCCAAGGATCAGTGCGCAAAGGGTGGGAATGCCGGTAATCGAAATCAGCAGGCTCAGGGCCACGGCGCTGGAAATGGCGATGGCGATGTCGCGAAACAGCTGGCCGGCCTCCTCTTCAACAAACACGATGGGCAGGAACACCGCGATGGTGGTCAGGGTGCTGGCCAGTACCGCCCCCCACACCTCGGTGGTGCCATCATAGGCGGCCTGGATGCGCCCTTTGCCCATCTCCCGGTGGCGGAAGATATTCTCGAAGACCACGATGGAGTTGTCCACCACCATGCCCACGGCAAAACTCAGTCCGGCCAGGCTGACCACGTTGATATTGCGGCCGGCCAGGGTCATGAAGAGGAAGGTGCCCACCACGCTGACGGGAATGGCGGCGGAGACCACCACCGTCCCGGCGATATTGCGCAGAAACAAAAGCAGTACGGTAACCGCCAGGATCGATCCGACCATCAGGTTCTTCTTGACCAGGTTGATGGCGTCGTAGATGTAGGTGGTCTCGTCGTAAACCTGTTCGATGGACAGGTGACGGTCTTTAAGGACGCCACCATTGAGTTCGGCCAGGGCGGTCTTCAATCGGTCCATGACCAGCAGCACGTTGGTGCCCGGCTCCCGCACGGCGCTCATGACAATGGTGGTCACGCCGTCATGGCGAACGACCACGGCCGGCGTTTCATGGCCCAGGCGCACCACAGCCACGTCTTTGACCGCCACGGGGATGCCCTCAACCCGCCGGATGATCACGTTGGCCACGTCTTCGGGGCTCTGATACTCACCCACGGTACGGGCGATATACCGGCGTTTGCCCTCGTCAAAGTCGCCGGCGCTGATGGTCTTGTTCTCTACCTTTAGTGCGCGGATCAGGTCCGGCACCGTGATCCTTCTGGACGCCATGGCTTCCACGTCCACCACCACCTGCATCTCACGCTTTTTGCCGCCGTGGATGTTGACCGAAGAGATGCCGGGAAGCCGTTCCAGCCAGGGCTGGACATCCTCGTCGAGAAAATCGTATTCCTCTTCCAGGTTACCCCGGTAGCCGTCTTCGGCCATGAGCACCATCCAGGCGATGGCCTTTTCGAAGCGGCCGCCGGACTTGATGATGGGCCGGTCCACATTGTCCGGGTAACTTTTGACCTGCTCCATCTTGTTGGAAACCCGAAGCAGGGCTTCGTCGATATCCGTGCCGATCTCGAATTCCAGGCTGATATAGCTCAGGCCGTCCTGGCTCTCGCTCTTGATCTCGGTCAGGCCGTTTAAGCTTTTCAACTCCTTTTCCTGGACTTCGGTGACCTCGCGCTCCACCTCTTCCGGGCTGGCCCCGGTCCAGGTGGTCTGGATGGACACTTCCGGCAGATCCACGTTGGGCGTAAGCTGAATGGGAATTCGCAGCAGCGACAGGAAACCGAAGAGCAGCAACAGGATTGCGCCCACCGAAACCGTTACCGGCTTTTTAATGGATAGATCGACTAGCTTCATGGTCGGATGTCCGAAATCAGATGTCAGAGGTCAGATGACCGAAATCCGAGGTCGGAAGTCGGAAATCAGTCCTCAGTCTTCAGTCTTTTGACCTCTGTCCTCTGCAAAAACCACGTCCTGGCCGGGCATGAGCCGCTCGTTGCCTCGAACCACCAGCAGGTCCCCGGCCGTCAGCTCACCGGTAACGGCAGCCAAACCGTCATGGTAACCTTGTACGGTCACCGATACCGGAAACGCCTTGCCATCTTTCACCCGGTAGACCATGGCTCGATCCCCGGCAGTCACGACCGCATCCTTGGGGACCATCAGGGCGCTGAAACGGTCGGACAGGTCGAAGGTAACCACCGCCTCCATACCGGCTTTGATGGCAAATCCGGGGTTGTCCAAAAGTACCCGTACGGGAAAGGTCCGGGTCATGGCGTCCCCTTTGGGTAAAATGGCATCGATCTTTCCTTCCCGCCCATCCTCGGCCAGGCTGGTCACCGTCACCCGCACTCGCCCATCCGGCGGCAATTGCACCGCATAGCGTTCGGGGACATCGACGGCCACGCGGACCTGGGAGATGTCCACCAGCGTAACCACCGGTCCACCCGGCTGGATCCACTGACCGATCTGGGTATGCTCGGCAGCCACAAATCCGTCAAATGGTGCGACGACCGTTTTCTGCTCGATGCGATAGGCCAGGGTCTCGATCTGGGATTCAGCCACCAGCAGCGCCTGGGACAGGGCACGGTGGGAATACAGGGCGTCATCGTAAGTTCGCTGGGAAATGCTGTTGTTCTCCCGCAGGCGCCCCACCCGCTCCAGTTCCTTCTGCGCATTTTCCAGGTTGGCCTTGATCCGCTCCCGCTCTGCCACCCGACCCTTGAGTTCCAACACCTGCTCCCGTGTTTTCAAACGCACCAGCAGGTCGCCCGTTTTGACCCGCCGACCCTCTTTGGCCGGGAACGCCGCCACCACACCGCCCGCCTCGGCTGCCACCACGCTGGTCGCCACAGCCTCCACACTGCCCACCAGGGTCACCTGCCGGGATACACGTTTCTCCACCACCGGCAGCACGGTCACCGGCGATGGAGGCCTTTTGGTTGCCGCCCCTGGTTTGTCCTGGGCGAGTCCCGCCACCGGCAGGGCAATCATGGCGGCCAGCAGAAAAATAAACCGTCGCAGGGTCGTCGTTGGGATCATTTATCCGTCCTCTCCGTGGATTGGAGAAATAGCTTCAGATCGAATGAATCAGGTTACCGGCGAGTGGCTCCGCCAAAATGTCCATCAAGATCTATCTTCAATATCGACGCCGGTCAAGAGCATAGAACGGAAATCGGACGCAGATACCCGGGAATCTGAGGATTGGGCAACCACGGCAGCGACAGAGATCGCAATGGTTTCAATGATTGACTGCCACGGCCGCCCCTTGCTGATCCGGCAACCTGTATTATATTAGAGGCCATGTTCGACAATCGATAAAGCGCCTGCGGGTGCGGCAAAGGATAGGTATATGAAACTGGCAGTCAGCGGCAAAGGCGGTGTGGGCAAAACGACATTCTCTTCTCTTCTGGCGCGGACGTTGAGCGACCAGGGTAAAAAAGTGCTGGCCATCGATGCGGACCCGGACGCCAACCTGGCGGCGGCCCTGGGCATCGCCGATGCCGACAAGATCACCCCCATCGCCGAGATGAAAGAGCTGATCTTCGAGCGCACCGGCGCCCAGCCCGGGACCATCGGCGGGTTCTTCAAACTCAATCCCAAAGTGGACGACATCCCCGACACCCTTTCTGTCAAGATGAACAACATCAAGCTTATGCGCCTGGGCAGCGTGAAAAAGGGAGGGTCCGGCTGCCTGTGCCCGGAATCCACCCTGCTCAGGGCGCTGGTGATGCATGTGGTGCTGGGACGCGACGAAGTGGTCATCATGGACATGGAAGCGGGCATCGAACACCTGGGACGCGCCACGGCCCAGGCCGTGGACAAACTGATCGTGGTGGTCGAGCCGGGTCGCCGCAGCATCGACACGGCCGAGCACATTCGGCGTCTGGCCGCCGAGATCCGGCTGAACCACGTCGCCGTGGTGGGCAACAAAATTCGCAGCCCCAGGGATGAAGAATTTTTGCGCAAGCACCTGCCCGATTTTGAATTTCTGGGCTTTCTGCCCTACGACGACACGCTCATCGAGGCCGATCTCTCCGGAACTTCCCCCTATGACACCGCAACCACGGCCAAGCAGGTCGTGGCCGCCATCATCGACAAGCTATAGCCTGATGAACAAACCTGTAAAGGGCGCCAACCAGGGACGCCGTCGATATCCTTCGCGACGAAGGCCACCAGGCAAACGGCCAGATCACCGCATGCAGATCTCCCCCGGCGCCGACCCGCAGCTCAACGCCGTATTTTCTGAAATCGGTGTACCAAGGAACAAGCCCTTCACCCCGGACCGGTTCCAAACCGAGGCCGTGGCGGTCATGGCCGAATCCGATTGCCTGGTGACCGCCCCCACCGGCTCCGGCAAAACTTGGATCGCCGTCCAAACCATCCGGCGCACATTTGAACGGGGCGGGCGGGCGTGGTACGCCTCGCCGCTCAAAGCCCTCACCAACTCGAAACTCACTGAATTTTCCGAGATCTTCGGCCCTGAAAATGTGGGTATCCTCACCGGAGACCGCAAAGAGAGCCCCGATGCGCCCATCATCGTCGGCACCACTGAAATCCTGAGAAACCAGCTTTACGATGCCATGCATCAGGGCGTTTCGCTGAACACGGACCTGGTGGTACTCGACGAGGCCCATTTTCTGGGAGACGAGGAACGCGGCGTGGTCTGGGAAGAGACCATGATCTACCTGCCCCCGCGCATTCCCCTGCTGATGCTGTCGGCAACGGTGGGCAATGCGGGCGCCATCGCCGACTGGCTGACGACCATTCGCGGCCGTCCCTGCCGGGTGGTGGCCGAAACCCAGCGGCCCGTGCCGCTCTATCCCATGGTATTGCACCCGTCGGGGACTCTTCTGCCCCTGACCGTCAAGGGCGGGCGGGGGGCCAATGCGCTTCACAAAAAAGTTGAAAACCTCGTCGGCGGGAAAAAGCAGCAGGAACTGCCCCGCCGCCGCGGCCTTCCCCCTTTTGGCGATATTCTCAGGGTACTCAAGGCCTTTGACCTGCTGCCGGCCATCTTCTTTTTAAAATCCCGCAGCGACTGCGACGCCGCCCTGAACATGTGCCATAGGGCCGTACCTCTGACCGACGAGAAAAAAACGGAAATTGCTCACCGGGTTCGAACGCTCACCGACAGTTCACCGCACCTGGCCCAACATCGCCAGCGCATTCATCTGGAACAGGCCGGCGTTGGCGCCCACCACAGCGGTCATCTCCCCGGATGGAAGCTGGTGGTCGAACGTCTGATGAGCGAAGGCCTGCTGACCGCCGTCTTCGCCACCTCCACCGTTGCCGCCGGTGTCAATTTCCCGGCACGAACCATGGTGTTTTTCAACTCGGACCGGTTCAACGGCACCGAATTCATTCCCCTGGACGCCACCCAGCTTCACCAGATGACCGGCCGCGCCGGCCGCCGGGGCATGGACAAGATCGGCTTTGGCCTGGCCGTTCCCGGCCGCTACATGGACCTGCGATTGGTGGCTCGGCTGCTCGCGTCCCGGCCGGGAAAGGTGGTCAGCCGCATCCGCATCAACTTCTCGATGGTTCTCAACCTGCTGCTTTCCCACACCCCGGCCCAGATTGAAGAGCTGCTCAAGCGATCCTTCGCCACCTGGTTGCTGATTACCAAAGCCGAGGACAGCCGCCAGAAAAGCCGCATGGCCGATGTTCACGAAGTCCTGTGGGAGGATTTTCTGCGACACCTGGATTTTCTCAAGGAGACCGGATTTGTAGACAGCGAAGACCGCCTCACCGGAGACGGGATCTGGGCATCACAACTGCGGGTGGATCAGCCCTTGATCGTGGCCGAATGCCTGCGCCAGGGACTGCTGCCGGATGGTGATGCGGCCCAGATGGCCGGCGTGTTCGCCTGCATGGTCAACGAAAGGGAAACCGATGACCGAATGGAGGGACGGCTGGTGCCCAACCGGCTCAAGCGCACGGTGGGCCGTATCCAGAAAAAACTGACAGGGTTCGCCCGCCACATGAAATCCCGCGGCTTCGATGTACGCCAGTTCTACCTGCGGCCGGCCGCCATGACCCACGCCTGGGCATCGGGGTATCCGTGGGACAATATCATCAAGGAATACGGCATGGCCGAAGGCAACCTGGCCATGCTGATGATGCGTACCGCCGACAATCTGCGCCATGCCGCCAACCTGACCGACGTGTTTCCCGAAGCAGCAGCCACGGCCCGTGAAGCCATCGACCTGATCATGAAAGAGCCGGTGGTGGAAGGCGCGGATGGGGATGAAGCGGATCGATGAAATTCAGATACATCTCCCCTAGTTTATGTTATTGCTAACATATCGTTTTGGACCAATAATAAAATCCGGTCACTAAAAAACAAGGAGAATGGTTCATGGACAGCTTCCATTCATTGCTCGAGTCCTGTGCAGCCGATCACGGGCACCTCTGTCCGGGACAGGTGGTTGGTGTGCGGATGGCGATTTTAGGGTGTCGACTGATCGGGATGGATCAGCCCAAACGGATCGATCAGATTAAAAAGCTCCTGGTTTACGTGGAGATGGATCGCTGCACGGCAGATGCCGTGGCCCATGTCACCGGGGTAAAGCTTGGGCGACGGAGCCTCAAGTTTGTCGATTATGGAATTATGGCCGCAACCTTCATGAACCTGGACACCAGGGATTCGTACCGGGTGCTATCCACTGAGGATGCAAGGGATCTCGCGCAGGTTTACGCACCAGAATTCGCCACAACGTCCGAACGGCAGATCGCCGCTTTCACGCGCATGCCGGACAGCGTCCTGTTCCGTGTCCAAAAGGTCCGTGTAAAAATCGATGAATTCGACTTGCCCGGTCCAACGCGACGAAAAGCGACCTGCAGCCGTTGCGGTCAGGTAATTCGGGATGCCAGAGAAATTCTCCTGCAGGGAAATCCGGTCTGTAAGCCATGCACCGACCGATCCTATTTTACGCATGCCCGGGACATCACGTGGCCGGATATGGGGTGGTCACCATGCAGCAATCACAGCGACCCATCCGGCATCCAACCAACTTTTGAAGCGGTAGGATTTTCGATGAACACCAAATAAGGAGGCCCGGCGGTGTTAAAAAAAATCGGGGTAAAAGATTCTGTGGGGACCAAACTGGCCCACGATATCACGGAAATCCGACCGGGTGAGTTCAAGGGACCGGCGTTTCGGAAAGGCCATACGGTTTGTGATGAAGATATTTGCCGATTGCAGAAACTGGGAAAGAACCATCTCTTCCTGATCGACCTCGATGAAGATGAAATCCACGAAAACCAGGCTGCTTCGATCCTCGCAAAGAGCCTGTCCGGGGAAGGGGTCGTCTGGGAGAATGCTCCCAAAGAGGGCAAGATCAGTCTTCATGCCCAATATGACGGCCTGTGTACCGTGGATATTGCGGCACTATCGGCTGTTAATATGGTCGACGAGGTGATGTGCGCCACGATTCACAGCCACACCCTGGTGAAAAAAGGAGAGATGGTGGCGGCAACACGCGCCGTTCCCCTTGTGATGAAGCGGGCCCCCATTGAGCGGGCGGCAGCCATTGCCGATCAACATGGAGGCGTTCTGAAAGTGCGTACCCTCAAAAAAGCCCGGGCAGGTGTCGTAATCACCGGGAGCGAAGTTTTCAACGGGCTGATCGAAGACCAATTCGCACCGATTTTAAAGGAGAAAATCGAGACACTCGGGTCTGAGGTGGCCGGCGTGACATTTGTCCCTGATGACCCTGAAAAAATTCAAATGGCGATCGAAGACCACGTGGCCGACGGTTGTGATCTGATCCTTTTGAGCGGCGGGATGAGTGTGGACCCGGATGATGTGACCCGCAAAGGCATCTCAATGGCAGGGGGCGAAGAGCTCCACTATGGTGCCGCAGCCCTGCCCGGCGCCATGTTTATGACCGCTTACATCCATGGGATTCCCTTGTTGGGGATACCGGCATGTGGACTTCACCACCGCATCACCGCACTGGATCTGATTCTTCCCAGAATATTGACTGGTGAGCATATCGGGAAAAAAGAACTCGCGTTTCTCGGGCATGGCGGACTCTGCCGTGATTGCGAAGCGTGCGTCTACCCCCACTGTCCGTTTGGAAAAGGGAGCTGATCCATCGTCAACAGGACATGAGGTGTTTACGATGCGCCTGCACAAGCTTGATCTCACCAAAGGAGACATCGGCGCCCAGGGCGTGTTTGATTTGACCAAAAGGTTTTCCCTGCAATCGTGACAGTTCCTGTTCGATCGATTGCCGCTTCTCGGGCGGTAAAATCAAGTCTATGGCAACTTTTCCGCTTTCCACCCAATGGGCCATATGCCCCTGGATGGTGGCAAGAACGAATCCCCGCGCCTCGGCGATTTGGGAAAGGGTCATCCCCTTCTCGAACAGATCGAGACTGATCTGCCTAGTGTCTGTCCGGGATGCTTTTGGCTTCTTGGGTGATGGCGGGGCAGGTGTGCGGGCGGGCAGGTTCACCACCTCAATCTGGTGTTGCCTGCGGTAGGCACCAACCATGGCGACCAGTTCCTGTCCGTACCTTTTTGCCAATCGTTTACCGATGCCATTGACCCCCTTCAGGGCCGCCAGCGTGTCGGGCAGGTTGACGGCTATCTGGATCAGGGTCTTCTGGTGCAGGACCCGGTAATGGGCAATGCCTTCCTCGTCCGCCTTGCGACTGCGCCAGTCTATCAATGCCTGAAAAAACTCAGGATGGGCAATATCGGCTTCACCATAGGTGATCGACTCTATTTTCTCCTTTTTCTTCCCACTATTGATTCCGGCGGCCGAAACAGCCCGAAAGTAGCGCGAAGGCGAAAAACCGTCAACGCAGCTTTGCACCGCGGCCAGTTTGACCGCGGTCTCTTCCTGCAGCCGGTTGAGGGCATGGTTTACCTTTTTTCGGAGCTCCTTGTTGTCCGTATCAATGTGCAGGAGGGGAAGCTGCCGACCAAGACCCGATTCGATTTTCTCCTGAAAGTAGGCCGATGCCTTGGCAATCCGCTCCAACACGAGGGCATCAGACGCCGGCAACGTGGAGGATGAGAAGAGACCCCGCAACTGCCGGAGGAAATTATCGCCGACGGTGCAGACCTCATCCTCGGTCTGTTTCTGCACCTCGTGGATAGGGTCACCGCCGGATATACGGATCAGCCCGGCGTTTTCCAGCAGCAATGATACCATGCGCAGCAAACAGGCACGCAACGGATGGAAGTCGAAACACGCCAGCAGCATCTGCTGCTGGTAACGGATTTTAGCCGTTTTGAGTTGATCGGTGGAAGGGCGGTTCTGTTTCGTCTCCTCGCTGAAAGTAAGTACAGCAGGATCGGTTTTGATTGCTGCCAGTGAAAGCGGGGTGGAGAGCACCATCCCTTCAAAGGTCCGACAACGGCTAAGTGCCACGTACACCTGTCCATGGGCAAAGGCGGCCTTCGCGTCGATGATGGCCCTGTCAAAGGTGAGCCCCTGGCTCTTGTGGATGGTGATCGCCCAGGCCAGTCTGAGCGGGTATTGTCTGAAAGCGCCGACTCTGTTTTCAGTGATTTCGAGTGTTTTTTGGTCGAGCGTATAGTCGATGTTCTCCCAGGTTACCGGCTCGACCGCGATCTCTTCTGAATCGCCGGGGCACCGTATCCGGATATCCGTGCCGGTGAAACGCGCGATCGTACCAATTTTTCCGTTGAAGTAGCGTTTTTCAGGGGAACTGTCATTGCGGACGAACATCACCTGCGCTCCCGTCTTCAGATCGAGGGTAGCGGCGGTCGGGTAAATGTGTTCCGGAAAGTCTCCTTCAATGTCGGCGTCAAACGTATAGACCTGTTGCGGCAGCGCCCCGAGTCTGGAACCATTGATGGTATCGGCGATCCGGTTATGGGTGCCAAGTGTGATATAACCGTCGCCGGCAGCGGGAGTAAAATCAGCGATATGGCGCGTATTGAGTTCCTCTATCGCGGCCCGGTCGAGCCGGTTGCCGCGGACACAGTTGAGAAGGTTGATAAAATGACTGTCCGACTGGCGATAAATATGCTGCAACTCAATGGTCACCATTTCGGTTTGGCCCAGAGCAGTGCTGCTGAAAAAATAGGGTGACGCATACGTCTGGTGCAAGAGTCCCCACTCCTCTTCCTTTACCACCGGTGGCAGCTGGAACAGATCGCCGATCATCAGCAACTGAACGCCGCCGAACGGCAGGTTGCCGCGACGATAACGGCGCAGGACGCTATCCACGCCATCCAGCACGTCGGCCCGCACCATGCTGATCTCATCCATCACCAAAAGGTCGAGGTTCCTGATGATGTCGATCTTTTCCCTGCTGAACCGATAATGGTGACGTACCGTTTGGCTGCCGGGTAGAAACGGCCCGAAGGGAAGCTGAAAAAAAGAGTGCAGGGTAACGCCACCGGCATTGATGGCGGCAACACCGGTAGGCGCCGTGACAACCAACCGTTTGGGGCGCTCTTTCTTTAATGTGTGGAGAAAGGTCGTCTTGCCCGTTCCGGCTCTGCCGGTCAGGAAAAGATTGCAGCCGGTGTCTCGGACAAACTCACCGGCAAGTTTCAGTTCGGGGTTAGTGGTTTTCATTTCGAAGATTTCCTGTTGCATGAAACTTCATGAAGCCCAGGTCCAAATCAGGGTGATCACCCCGGACAACAAAAGCAGGCTTTCCACCAAAAACTCCAGGCGCATGCTGGGCAGCATCCGCCCTTTTTCATAGGTGTCGACCAAAATAAGCATGGCCGCCGGGCAAAGGCTCAGGAAAAAACCAAGCCCGGAAATCAGGCCGATGGCCGATCCGGCGGCAACCAGAATCATGCAGCCGACCAACGTTCCTTTCAGCAGAACCGCTGTTTTTCGGTTCCCCAGCAGGATAGGCAGGGTTTCCTTGCCCATGATGCGATCGCCCTGAACATCCAACAGGTCGAAAAATGCGGTGCGGGCAAACACCACGGCCGTAGCCCAGACGAACACCCCCCCGATAGCGACGGTCAGGGTTCCCTTGCCCGTGATCCCGGGCAGCAGCGCCACCACCACCCCCCAGGCCACGGCGATGAGAAATGTTTTTGAACCGGGAACATCCTTGATCCGCCGAAACTTGAACCCGAAGCCGTCGGGCAACAAATACAGATTGTAGGAGAGGCCCAGCAGACTCATGATCAGCAAGATCGCGAAGGCGGCAGCCCCCATGGCCGATGCACACAGGATACCCAGGCCGCCGGCAGCGATGGCCAGGACAGACAACAGTCGCCGGTGCCGTTCATAAAAACGGGCCCGTTCCGGATCGTTGTATTCATCTTCGGCCGTGCCGGTGAGGTGATTAAGCAGATGCATGGAAAGCACGTAAAGCATAGCCACGGCCACCGGGGAAAGGGCGGTAGTCAGCCCCAACAACCGTATGCAGGCAAAGCAGAGGCATCCGGCACCCACGGCCACGTAAACATTGGTCAGCAAGAGGGTCTGAATCATGCTGTAAACGGTTCTGACAACGCTGGATTGGCGCTTGGCCGGCAGCTTTTCCAGTTCCCGGAAAACCCGTTTAATGATCCAGTTGGGCGTTGATGCGCCGGCGGTAATCCCCACCCGGTCAACCCTGTCCAGGCAGCAGGATTCCAGCTCAGCTTCAGTTTCCATAAGGAAAGCCGGCTTGCCGGTCTCCCCGGCAAGCTCAGCCAGTCGTCGGGTATTGCCGCTATCCCTTCCCCCCACAACGATAACGGCGTCTACGCGATCAGCCAATTGTTTGACCTCTGCCTGCCGTTTCTCCGTCGAATCACAGATGGTATCGAAGGTCTTGTAATGGGGGAATTCATCGGCAGCCCAGGTTTTCACCTGCTCGTAGAGTTTCATGTTCTGAGTGGTCTGGGCCACGATGATGGCCTGGTCGAAAGCAGGCAAGGCCGCGACGTCCGCCATGGTGCTGACCACGTGTCCTGACGGTCCGGCATACCCCACCAGCCCCACCACTTCAGGGTGGTCCCGGTCGCCGACGATAATGGTGGAAAAACCTTTACGGGCATGAACCCGGATGATGGTCTGTACACGGATGACTCGCGGGCAGGTGGCATCCACCACCTTAAACCCAGCGGCCTTGAGCCGCTGCTTGTCCTCGGGGGGCACACCGTGGGCCCGCACCAGCACGGTGCCGGCCCCCCGTTCCGGAATCGCTTTCAGGACAGTGATCCCTTTTTTCTCAAAGAGGGAGAGGACCTGGGGGTTGTGGATCAGGGGGCCGTAGGTGTAAATGGGCTCAGCGGATTTGCCCGGTGCATCCAGGGCCAGCTCGACAGCCCGTCTCACCCCCATGCAGAAACCGGCGGTTTTGGCAATCTCGATTTTCATCTTAAGGATGGGATCGAAGCAGCGGCTTCAGGTGATCGAGGACAAGGGTTTCCACCATGTGGGGCAGCGGGTCGTCCGACACCCCGATCAAATCGACATTCTCCTGGGATATGGGCAGAATGAGCTTGGTGGCCGCACAACCGGACACGGCATCGGCCATTTTTGGGGTCACTTCACCCATCATGGCATGGGCCAGCATGACTCCCAGGGTACCGACCACCACATCCACCCGGGCAACCGTCCGCACAATTGCATTTTCCCCCGATGCCCCCCGGTTGGCTCCCGCCTTTAGCATCTGGGCGGTGGCGATGGCATTGGTCCCCAGGGCGATGATCTCCACGGACTCGCCGAAGGATGCTTTGATTTTCTTGATGATGGTGCTGCCGATGCCACCGCCCTGACCGTCGATGATGCCGATCGTTTTTCGTGAAGACGGTTGACGCATGGCCATTCCTTAATTTTTTGGTTCGCAATGCATCCAGAGGAAGTTTCCAATAGGCATTGAGATCGCGTTTTTGGCAAGACCAGAGGGAGGAAGCCGTATGCGCCAATACTACGACGACCGATAACGCCGTCCAAAAGCGCGATCTCAATGCCTACAGTTTTTTCACCCGCGCCCGCGCCTTGCGCTTGCGCTTGGGAAGACGCCGGCTGGGCCCTTTTTTGCGGGTGGTCGGCACCCATCCCGCGGAAACGGTCTCCTCGCCGCCCTTTATCGCCAGGTATCGGGCCATGGCCATCTTTTCCTCGAAGGCAGCTGAATCCAATGCGGTGGCTCCGGCCGACTCGGCAGCAGTCATGACTTCCCGGTCGCTGCTGACCACCAGGGCTTTGGCCTTTTCCCGGCGGACCATCCGACGAATCACATCATCGGCGCTCTCTCCACCCTGCGAATAGCGAATGGCAATGCCCTTAACCCGATCCCGGGAACCGTATAGGGAGGGCTCGGCAGTACCGTCGAAGACCACGGTAATTTTATGCGGTTTCATTTTTTTGTAGGCCGCCAGCATGTCCACCAAGGCATCACGGCCCAGTTGCAGGTCCTGCCGATCCATTTCGGCCAATTCCGGAGATTGGCGGATCAGATTGTAGCCGTCGATGATGAGGTGAATGGCCATAATGCAACTAACTTGTCCGGAGCAGCCCCAGCAACCGGTCCAGGTCGTCGTCACTGAAAAAATCGATTTCCACCCGCCCCTTCTTACCCTTGCGCTGAATACGGACCCGGGTGCCGAAATGGCGGGACAGATCTTCGGAGACATCCTTGAAATAGCGCTGTGCAGATGTCAATTCCGGGGTGCGGGCCGGTTTCCTTTCCGCATTGATCCGTTTGATCAACGCTTCAGTGTCGCGCACCGATAATTTCTTCGCCACCACCTCCCGCCAGGCGGTCTGCTGTTTGGCCGGCGTGTCGGCCCCCAGAAGGGCCCGGGCGTGGCCCATGCTCAAGGCGCCCTCCATGATGCTCTCCTTGATCGGGTCGGGAAGCTGGCGCAGCCGCAGGAAATTGGCCACAGCGCTGCGGCTCTTTCCCACCCGCTCGGCAGCCTTATCCTGGGTCAGGTCAAACTCAGTGATCAACCGATGGTAGGCCTCGGCCTCCTCCATGGGGTTCAGGTTTTCCCGCTGGATGTTCTCTACGATGGAAATCTCCAGCATCTCGGCATCCGAGACATCCTTTACCAATACCGGTACCCGGTCCAGGCCGGCCAGGGTGGCTGCCCGCAGGCGCCGCTCGCCGGCGACCAGTTCGTAACCCGCATCATCAGTGCGCACGATTAGCGGCTGGATGATGCCCTGGCTGCGGATGGATTCAGCCAGTTCTTCCAGTTCATCCGCTGCAAAATGCCGTCGCGGTTGGTAGTGGTTCGGCCGAATCATATCGATTTCACACAAAAAATAATCTTTTCGCGTCAGTGACGATGATCCGGAAATCCCTTCCATCGAGCCCAAATCCGGGATCAGCGCATCGAGTCCCCTGCCCAAAGCCATTTTCCGTTTTTTTTTGGCGCCGGAACCAACGCTGCGTTGCTTTGTTTTATCTGGCATGCGGTGTCCTGATTTGTAGTTGGCTGGCCCGGACCAATCACATCGGTCCCGGCGAATCAACGTTACCGGAAAGCCTGTCAGGCGCGGCCGGCATGATTGGCGGCCATGATCTCTTTGGCCAGGGAAAAATAGCTGACAGCCCCGGTCGACATGGCATCGTAGAGCAATATGGGCTGCCCGAAACTGGGTGCCTCGCCCAGGCGGACATTGCGGGGAATCGTCGTCTTATACACCAGGTCCTTAAAGTGGTTTTCCGCATCCTCGGCCACCTGGTGGCTCAAATTGGTGCGGCGGTCGAACATGGTCAGCAGAATACCGGCAATTTTGAGCTTCGGATTCAATCCGCTCTTGATCCGTTGAAAGGTCTGAACCAGTTGGCTGAGTCCCTCCAGGGCATAGAACTCGCATTGAAGAGGAATCAGCAGGGCATCGGCGGCCGTCATGGCATTTACGGTGAGCAGGCTCAACGACGGGGGGCAGTCGATAAGAATGTAATCGAAATCATCCGTCACCGAAGCCAACAGGCGTCGTAACGCATGCTCCCGATGGGGCCGGTCCATCATCTCCACATCGAAACCGATCAGTTCCACCCGCGAGGGCATGACCTTGAGGGATTCGATTTGGCTGTCGACAATCACTGCATCCGCACCGGCCTCGCCGATCATCCCGTGATAAAGGGTCTTTCCCAATTGGGATTTTTCCAGTCCCACACCGGTGGTTGCATTGGCTTGGGGGTCGCAGTCCACCAGCAGTGTCCGTTTTTCAGAAACGGCCAGCGCCGCGGACAGGTTGACTGCCGTTGTGGTCTTTCCCACGCCGCCTTTCTGGTTAGCGATGCATATGATCTGTGCCATGGCGCTCAGCTTTAACACAAAACATGCTATTTGAAAAGTATATTAGAATGTGCCATGCTAAGTTGAAACGTTATGGAAAAAGTCGTTACCGTTAAAAATGAAAAGATTATTAACATGCCGATAAAAAATAAAATATTTGCCATTTTCACGGTGGCCGCATTTCTCATTTCCACCATCGTGGTCATGGTTCCGGAAGGCCACTGCATTACCCTTCAGGAGGAAAGGGAAATGTCCAAGGAGTTCATGGCGATGGTCAGCGCCCAGTTTCCGCTGATCGACGATCCGGTGATCAATGACTATGTCAACCGGGTGGGCAAACGCATCCTGGCTGCCATACCGCCTCAACCTTTTGATTATCAGTTTCACGTGCTCCGTGAAGATGTCTACAACGCCTTCGCTACCCCGGCGGGCCACATATTCTTCAACAGCGGCCTGTTCGCCGCCCTGGAGTCTGAAGAGGAGCTGGCCGGCATTATCGGTCATGAAATTGCCCACGTGGTCTGCCGCCACATCTCCGACCGAATCGAAAGTTCCAAGAAGATCAGCATGGCCACGCTGGCCGGTATGGTGGCCGGGGTGTTGCTGGGCGCCGGCGGTGCAGCTGCAGCGGCCAGTGCCGTGACCATGGGATCGGTGGCCGCCGGTCAGACCGCCGCCTTGGCCTACAGTCGTGAAAATGAAATGCAGGCGGATCAGCTGGGCCTGGAATACTTGACCCTGGCCGGCTACAGCGGAGAAGGGTTGCTATCATCATTGAAGATAATCCGCAGCAAGCAGTGGTACGGGTCTGAACAGATTCCCACCTACCTGACCACCCACCCGGCGTCAGAGGCCCGCATGAGTTACATCGACAACTGGCTGCACCAGAACCGATCGACAACGGTCCCAAAGCGTGGTGAAGTCGGCGGATTTGATCTGGTGCACACCCGCTTGGTCGCCCTCTACACCGATGAAAAGGCCGCGCTGAACCGGTTCAAGTCGAACCTCGAGGCCTCGCCGGACGACCCGCTCGCCCACTATGGCTATGCGCTGGCATTGACCCGGGTCGATCAGTGGCACCAAGCGGCCGAGCATATGAAGCGGGCCATCGAAGGCCATGCCATGACCACATCGATGCTTCAGGATCTGGGAAAAATTTATTTCCATGACGGCCAGTATGTAAAAGCCATGGAAGCCCTATCCGCCAGCCAGTCCGAAAAAGATCCTGAGAGCAGGCTCTATCTGGGCCGCACCCAGATGGAGCTGGGTCGCATGGCGGAGGCGAGAGACACCTTCGAGAATCTGGTGCGCTACAATGAGAACTTTACCCAGGCCTACTACTATCTGGGGGAAAGCAGCGGTCGACTGGGGGATATGTTCGGCGCTCACTACAACCTAGGCCGCTTTTACCGACAAATGGGAAATCTGAAGAACGCCGGTTTTCATCTGAACCGGGCCATGAAACTGGCTGTTGATGACGCTCAAAAAAAAATGGTGGCGGTTCAACTCAAAGCCATGAATCCCAGAAAAGAGAAAAAACCAGGCGCCGGGTGACGCGCCATAAAGAGGGAACGCTCATCTAAATCCATGCGAACAATTTCGGTGTGCCCAATGACAGCAGAAAGTATATAGTTGAAATCATGGAATATTAACATGGTCGATCTTGGTGTCAAGACAAACCGACTGCCAATGATTTCAGAAGCTTACTCCATGTTTTCGTGTGAACCTGCTTAACCGACCGGTTCCGGTAAGCCCGACACCTCACCCGAAATACCACAATGGGTAATGAAAAAAGTTGACAGTATGACGGGTTCATAATAGTGATTAAGTCATCCTAACGATATTTCTTCCACGATGAGTCCTACTCAACCTGAAATCTACCCGGTCATCACGTACGTAGGATGGCGGACAATCGATGGTATCCGCCTGAAATCACCATCTCGAAAGTCGCTCCACTGATGTTCAGAACGTTGATGACGGGAAGAAATAGTCCGAACATACCCAGGATTGATGCATGAAAAAATGGATATTTGCAGCCGTTCTGGTCGGTGTAGGGATCGTGGTCGCATTTCCCTTGTTCAGCATCACCTACTACACCATGGTGAGAACATCCACCCCCGACTTCTGCGCCTCCTGCCATGAAATCAAGCCGGCGGTGGTGGCCTGGCGGTCCTCCACCCATGTGAACAACCCCCAGGGATTCGTGGCCGACTGCATGGACTGCCACCTGCCTGCGCCTCACAAAACCTTCGACTTCTTTTTCGCCAAGACCGTTCACGGCCTAAAGGACGTAATCAAACATTTCACAATCGATGAATACGACCGGCAGAAAAACCGTGAGGCGGCCTACGCGTCCTTTGACAACGCCCAATGCCAGAAATGCCACCGCAATCTTCTGGCCATGCCCGATAAACGCGGGGCCATGCTGGCCCACCGCACCGTGCTCTATCCCCGGCCGGGGTATGAAAAAAAATGCGTGGACTGTCATTGGGACCTCGTTCACAACGACCAAGTGACCATCATGTACAAGCAGTACCGCAAACTCCCCTACCAGGCCAAAGGGCTGAGGAACCTGTAATTTTCCGGTTTTAACAACCGTTTCATGTCATATAACCGAAAGGAGCAACAACCATGAGGCGACGCAAGTGGTTCATCATGTCAGGGGTGCTGA
>Ga0272441_10005079_pt1 | contig 23221 bp, 17 predicted proteins | sample SSMProp6N_FD_193582 | JGI IMG/M metagenome (GOLD analysis project Ga0272441, IMG submission 193582) | Marine sediment archaeal communities from Little Sippewissett salt marsh, Falmouth, MA, United States - SSM-Prop-6N | ecosystem: Environmental > Aquatic > Marine > Wetlands > Sediment ...
CGATGGACTATTAAAAAAAATAGAATTAGAAGAAAATAAAAAGGTTCTATTATTGATTCACACTGTAGATGGATCGCATTATGAGATTGAATTGTGTAATGTTCACAGATTAAGAGCAATGGATTTTATGGAGGGAAATATTGTGTTTGAAATGATTATTGAAAAAGGCAAATTGAGCGATCATAATATTCTTATGCAACTTTTACAAATCTCTGATAAAAAAGATAAATACTTTGAACGAATACTGGATAAGATTGCAAAAAATGAAGTGATTTTAGTTCAGTTAAATCCTTCATATGGGTGTGAATTAACCGCATTATGTGAAAGTATTATTATTTCTAAGAAATAGAAATAGCGGCTTCTTGTTTCAAGTTGAGGATGCCTATTAGTAGACAAATAGTAATCGGATAAAGGCAGCGACTGCGGGCCGTTAGAAGGCGGCATCCCGAACGCGAATTTGAATGATAATAACACGAAAGGTGCTCAAAATAGCGGCAAGAGTGGCGGCAATCAGGGGGGGAAGAAAGAGAATGAGAAGAATAAAGGAGGAAAGAATAAAGGTAATGGAGGGAAGACGGTAGATGGTAAAGAGAACGAAAAGGGCAAGAAGCCTAAAAAACCTAAGCAAAATATCCGTTAAGACGAGCCACCTTCAAGACCGCATCATGATAAGAAGACAGGAAAAAAAGAACCTAAACATTGGCACTATCAAGATCATAAGTGGAATCCAAAATCTGGGAAATGGGAGCCTGGTAATTGGCAATACGGGGGCGCGGGGAACGCTCCATCTCAATAATACATAAAAAATGGAGTTATAATGAATACAATAAAAAAGATTCAAAATTGGTATATGAGTAATTGTGACGGCGAGTGGGAGCATCAATACGGGGTAAAGATTGAAACTTTGGATAATCCGGGTTGGAGCGTCGAAGTAGATTTAAATAAGACAAAGTATGAGAATAAAAGTTTTACAGAAATTAATATCGACAATGGGGATGAAGATTGGATTCGTTGTAGGGTTTCGGATAAAAAGTTTTTAGGAGATGGTGATCCTAATAAACTAAAGCAAATTCTGAAGATTTTTATAGATTATTCTGAGAAATAACCCCCGTCGCCGCATACCCGCGTCACCTTTGACATATTATATGGGGATACGGTGAAGGGGGACGGATAGGTTCTTTTAATATGAAACATAATTGATCTTTGAAATAAGGGAGAATAAGGGGGAAGGAGGGAAGATAAGGGCGAATAAGGGAAAAGGACGGATAAAGGCAGCGACTGCGGGCCGTTAGAAGGCGGCATCCCGAACGCGAATTTGAATGATAATAACACGAAAGGTGCTCAAAATAGCGGCAAGAGTGGCGGCAATCAGGGTGGAAAGAAAGAGAATGAGAAGAATAAAGGAGGAAAGAATAAAGGTAATGGAGGCAAGACGGTAGATGGTAAAGAGAACGAAAAGGGTGACAATAAAGGTAAAGAATCGGATGATAATAAATCGTGGAACGGTAAACCGAGGAAGGAACACACTAAAAATAAACGCAAGAGCACTTATGACAAACATACAAAAAGTCACAGCAGTAAAAAAATGTCTAAGGCCAAAAAGAAAGGATTAGATGATGGAACCTGGCATACGAGATGATGTTTGTTGGGTATAATAATCCTTAAAGGAAAGGTGGTTTCGATGAGAATGACAAAAACGGTAAAAGAGTATATACGACGAAATGTATATGTTACAATTGATCGAAAAGAACCAAAATTCGTTAATCTACACGGCTATCTTCTTGACGTTTCTCCAGAATGGACACTTATTTATAATATTGTTGATTTTCATCTTGACGGATATAGTATTATTCGAAATTCATATATTGAACGTATAAGGCATAATAAATATGACCAGTTTTTTGATAGAATACTAAAAAAAGAAGGAATTAAAAAAAGAGGCAAAAAAAAACTTAGCATTAATATTAGAGATTTTAGACTCTGTTTAGATGGCTTGAAGAAACAAAGTCTAAATGTTATAGTAGAATGTGAAAATAAGAATACTGACAATTTTCATATTGGTTTTATTAAGAAAGTTGATGATAAAACAATTTCAATGCTTACTTATGATGCGTGTGGTATATTTGACAAAGATTTAGCTATAGTTAAACTTAGGGATGTATCTCTAGTGCGTTTCGGGGAAGAATATACGAGAATATTTTCAAAATATCTTATGAAATCGCAGGTATGAGTTACCAAGGATACAGTTAACTTATCAACTTAATAGGATAGGCTAAATTACCGTTCGTTGAAAATTTGTGAAGTGGCAAGATCGATAGAAGTTATAATAAGGTGAGACCCAAGGAAGGGCCGGTACCCGGTGAAAACGGGCAGGGTACGGATAAAGGCAGCGATTTGTTAATAGGGAGCAGTATAGACCCTTGTTGGAAAAATATTATGAAGATGATGATAAACGTTATATCGGGTCAATTCAAGAAAAAGGATTTTTAATGCTAAAATAATGGTATTTTGCACTTTCTTCTCTGTTAGTAAAAAAATAGGTAGTTCAGATTTTACACTACTGTTACAATTTATCTTTATAAATGAGCTATAGTATAGATATATAGCATTTTCTAGATAAAGGCAAACTTATGGTAACATAAGAGCGCAAAGTGGCGGCATTATCTTTCCCTTAACGGATAATGTCGTCACGAACCAAATTATATAAACGGTGAATACAATGATAGCGCATAAGAAAAAACATTGTTTTTTGTCAAAAACCATAGCACTAAGTGTGGCCTGTCTATTGTTGTGTAATAACATCGCATATGAATCTTCTTTTACCTCTCCAGCAATCTCCGCAATTTCTGCGTGTAACCTTGGCATAGCCGCAGGAGATATTTTAGGGCGTAGAGATTGGGATACAGAAAGAATAAGAATGGCTACTGGAAGCTTGCTGAGGGCACTGATTCCTGAGGGATCTTTACTAAGTGATGTGGATTTTAGAGAGCAATTGGAAAAATCTCACGATTTGCTTCAGGAATTAGATTTTGGTCCACTGATACCATGCACCTACGGTATTTCTCCCATAGGCGAAAATTGGCATATGCGATGGTGGGTTGTGGATAAATATTCCAAAGGACCACGAGCCTATGTTGCAAAATTTAACAAGGCTGATGCACTCGAAGTGGATGTGTATCCAGAACCACAAATAGAAACGAAACCTTTCGAGGCAGCAATGGTTGAAAAAGAGCTCAGAGAAAATATCAGTGAAATTATGCGAAAAAATGGTTGCGAAAACCATCGAATTGAGCATGCACGTAGAGTCATAGAACATATGTATACACTGATCGGTAGAAAAAAGAATTATAAAATTTTACATGACAGATTGGCCCAAAAATTCAAACATAACGAAAGCTATGAGGATTATGTAGAGAGCTTGGCTAGGTTACGTGAACTTTACCTTTCTTTGCCGGAAAATGAAAAATTAGCTTTAAGATTAGCAGTAATATTGCATGACGTTATGGATGTACCGGATACTAAAGTAGATCATACAGAATCAGGAGCGATTAAAGCGCGCGCTATTTTGAAAGAAAGTGGCTTTCCGCAAGAAGTCATAGAGTCTGCGTGTGAGATCATCGGATTACATGGTCTAATCACCACATTAGGAGAAAAATATTTTCCAAAAGAAATGCTGCAACTTTCGCCAGAGAGATTAACACAAACTCAGCTTTTTGGGTGTTTCGATGCGACTGACAAAGGGAAAGTTAACAAGCTTACCTCAAAAGTTATAGGACACATTTTACACCTTAGTGATGAATTACCTTCACTATGTAATCCGGAATACTTTTTGCGTAATTACCGTCTTCGATGTCCCATGACTCCTTTATATTTCGGGATTATCGGAATGGATCCGATGCTAGATGAGGCTGGCGTAAATGAAATCCTAAGTGGCTGGACTAACGACGAGATACTAATTAACAACTGGGGCAGCCGGATAAAGTGTATAGACTGGATGATATTCAACAGACTTTTCTCATCAGATAAACTAGCGTTTATAAAATTGACACGGTTGTTGGGATATATTGCTGAGTTGCGAAAAGGGCATGAATATTTAAAAATTCCGACAGACGCGACTTTAAATAAAAGACAATTTGAAGAAATGCCCCAATTTATCGAACCTCTGATAGAAAGGCTTTCGAAGCTTCAGCTAGAAGGCATTACCCTTCAAAGGGTGCAAGAAGAGCTTGAGCAACACGATAATAAAAGTTGTTTCGGTATTCCCTTAGAGATAAAAGATGATACGATCACTTTGAGATTAGGATATTTGAAATATCGTCGCGAAGCCGAAATACTTGAGCAGGCAGTACAGCGTTTCGAGCAAATAGAAGATACTCTTTTTCCGAAGTTATCAACTGTCAAGAAAAGAAGCATATCCGAACTCTTACAAAGGCTTGAGAAAAAACTAGACCGCATTTTCGCTTTTAATACAAACAAAGAAAAAATAGCAGCTGAACAGATTTTCTATGGCGACATATTCAATGCATATAAGAACAAATACTGGAGAAGTAAAAGGAAATTTCTTCAAATATTCCGTGAATATCAAATATTATTAGCAAGATCTGCGTCCGGGGAAGAGGTTAGTCTTCCGGATTTGGCCACGCATGTAGAAGAAAATAGAATAGAGCTAGTCCAGGCAATATCAAGGATAGTGTTGTTCAATCAACTTTTATTACGACCCAGATATTGGCGGGTAAAAAGAAGCGCAGATATCGTAATAGAAAAAGATTCGGAATCAACTCTTTATTCAACGCCAAACCCGGCGGTTTATAGCGTTCTCCGGCGTATTGACCTGCAGAAAGGCGACGTTGTCCTGGACCCATGTGCCGGATCGGGCAGCATACTCAGTTCTTTAGCTGTGTCGCCAACCCCCGGGAAAATAATAGCCGCAGACATAAGGTATGGGATACCGGAAGTGGAAGGGCAAAAAACATATGCAATAAAAGAAAACCTGAAGGCGATAAACGCACTATTCGATTTCCTTCCCGAAAGCTTGAGGCCTGACATGAGGGATGTTCAGATTTTACAGCAAGATATCACAAATATGGGATTGCCAGATTCATCAATAGATAAAATTCTGGCAAATCACCCTTTTGGACGCACGCTTAGAAGTGATGCTAAATCCGGGTTTGCGAACGAAGTCGAGGCATTTATACTTTTTCTCCGAAGCGTACGGGAGTTCCATAGGGCATTAAAGCCCGGCTGTAAATCATGCAGTCTTGTTCCCAAGGAATGGGCAAGATTTTTAAATATTTGCATTGCATCGGATCTAACAATGTTATCCGCTAATGAATTATTCGATAAGTTCTGCGAAACAACCGAAAAAGCTATGTTTTATCGCCAGCAAAGACAAGACTCGTTCAATGGCGAATATTCTCCGGAAGTTTGGAACGAAGCAAAATCCATAATGCAAGATATCATATTTAATAAAGAAATGTTTGATCTTTATACAGAAGATGTAGAGAATAGCGGCTCAGCAATAGTCGAATTGTCTAAACCTGTTGCGAATACTCGGATGACAGAAAAGGCAGAAGATGTATATTATATGCGCAAAATTTTGGAGATTGCCGAAAAAAAGAATAGCAAGAGCAATAAAACTGTTGTTGTGGCTGCTGTCGTAAACAGTGAGTTCAAAAAGAGGGGGGGCGGGGAAATCATTAAGAAACGAACTATTAGGAAAAATAAGTATGGGGTAAGAAACCACTTAGAAATTGCTGCGTTGCAAGAGGCCGTAAAGAAAGGATGGGATTTGAGAAAATGTACGCTTTATGTGAGCATAGAAAGTTGCTACAACTGCGCTAAGGCCATAGCAAATAACTTTGATATCGGAAGAGAGGTAATAGGAAATATCGATCCTACGCAGAAAGGTAGAGGTCTGGCTGTTTTGGAAAAGGCATGTAAAGATGTGTTTATTATCGGCGACAGCGATTTAAGGCACAAGGCGTTACAGATATATGAAGAGTGGATTCGCGGCCAGAAGGGTTATGAAAGCGGCGAGCTCACAAAAAGAAATTTTGACGATGTAGCAAAGAATCCCAGAGCCATGTTGGAAACCATGTTGCATAATCCAAAAATGCACCATGTCAATTATGATTATATGGACATGTTCGACTGGGCGGCGTACTTATATTTTAGGAAGACCTCTCCTTTTTTTGCTTCAAAAGATAGTGCGCAGGTATATAGCTATAATGCCGACAGATTTTTTGATGGCAATAACCGAACTGATGCCATAAAGGCTTTCGCTAGAGAGTTATCTTGGGGCAGAGTGCGTATCAACCCCAAAAACAATAGATTCACAATCGTTCTGGTTGGCAGTAGAGAGAACTCTTTAGCATTAGCAGAGTGGGTCATTGAGAAAAAGATTATGCCGGCAAAAAATATATACATCGCTACAGATTTGGATAAGAACCCCATGAATTATACCGAAACAAAAAAAGAAAAAATAATAGGCGAAACGCTGCGTGCAGCCGAAAGGGCCCACATAGGGCTTGTCAAAAAACTATCTCAACATAAAACCAGAATAATAGTAGATGAAGGCATCTTTGAAGCAGGGGCCTTAAAAAAGGATATGACAGGCAGGCTTTTAAATGGCGCATATATTGCGGCTGGCGACATTTGCCAGCTTGACAAATGTAACACAAAAGATGTAGATGAAGTTATAAAAATGTTAAAAAAAATTGAACACCCTCCGGAAAGTACAATTGTGCAAATTTCAAGCGCATTAAGCCCAGAAGATATAGAAAAGTTACAAGAAGAAATCCCGGAAGGCGTGCGATTCATGAGAGTTGATACGAGCGCCTTGAATATCAAATATAATAGAGACCTGGATCCTGAAACACGATGGAAATTAAGGTTTACTCTATATGCAATGCTTCTTGCGGCAAGAGACATTACAGATGAAGATATAAAGCTTAAAGAAGCAAACCCTGCATATAGGACACTTCATTTCTTTTTAAAGACGCGTGGAGTTGCGGACCCGCACTCCTACATTGATGAACTTGCAAGAGATAATATCGCCTTTCTAATAAACCACTATTTGTCTTTTATACCTACGGAGCCGTGGAGTAGAGAAACCCAGTATCACTTGATTGGCATCAGATACGTCTCTGGCGCAGCATAACGCGCGATTTACTTTTAGATAGCTCTATGCAAAGCATTTGAAATACTCCTTTTTTCCAAGTTCGTTCGGTTCATGGCTTCGCCCGGGGAGCAGTATATAACCCAACCGGCAGAAAACCCAAGGAAGGGCCGGTACCCGGTGAAAACGGGCAGGGTACGGATAAAGGCAGCGACTGCGGGCCGTTAGAAGGCGGCATCCCGAACGCGAATTAGTTTATATTTTGCCCTTAAAGGCTTAAACTAAATAGGGGTCAGACCTCGAAACTAGAAATAACTGGTATGATTGGCGAAATTGATCTTTGAAAGAAGGGATAATAAGGGTAAAGGAGGGAAGATAAGGGCGAATAAGGGAATAAGGGTACCTGTTTCCTAATGGGGGTAATTGGAGACTTGGGGACGGGAGACTTGGGGACGGAGTTAACTTATTAACTTAATGGGGATCGGTATATTTATAATTAGATTTGCTTTTGAAGCGATTAGGTGGTATAATTGTATCATAATGTGAAGCGATTATGGGGCTTAATCGCTTCATTTTTTAAGAGATGAGGCAGTCAGATGAGATATATATGGGAACGTAAGAATTGGCACGATTTCAGATATGACAACGAGCTTTTGCTTAAGCCATTGGGCAGGCTCAGGGTAATGCAGGGGAAATTATTGGGCAGGATAGAGTCTTTGGGTATTAAACTTGAGACTCAGGCACAGGGAGCTGTGTTGGTAGAGGAAGCGGTTAAGACCGCGCAGATAGAAGGTGAAAAGCTGGACCGTGAGATTGTGCGTTCTTCTGTCGCTATGAGACTGGGATTGCCGAATGGCATAGGGCCTCGTGATAGGAACGTTGACGGCCTTTTGGATGTCCTTCTGGACGCTGTACGTTTCAATGATAGGCCACTGTCTTTAAGGAGGATAAATGGTTGGCAGGCCGCTTTGTTTCCATCGGGGTATTCCGGATTAAGGAAGATCACAACCGGAAGAATGCGGGGAAGTGAACCTATGCGGATAGTTTCCGGGCCTATCGGAAAAGAAAAAGTGCATTTTGAGGCTTTGCCCGGGGAACGGCTGGATGAGGAAATGCGTCTTTTCCTAAAGTGGTGGAACTCCTCTTTGGGAAACATGGATGGTATCTTGCGGGCTGCCGCGGCGCATCTGCGTTTTTTAACCATACATCCTTATGAAGATGGAAACGGCCGTTTGGCGAGGGCCTTAACGGATATGGCGTTATCTCAGGATGAAAATTCAAAGATACGGTATTACAGTGTTTCATCAGAGATTATGCGCTCAAGGAACAAATACTATAAGGTACTCGAGGATGTACAAAGATGCAGGATAGGTACGGCAGAGTGGTTTTTATGGTTTATCGATTGCATTTCAGACGCGATAAAGAATTCCGATGACGTTATTTCGGATATTTTCATTAAAATAAATTTCTGGAAAGAGCATTCACAGGAAGATCTTAATCGACGGCAGAGAAAAGTAATAGACCGAATGTTAGAAGCCGGACCGGGGAAGTTTATCGGGGGATTGACAACACGTAAGTACATGGGTATAGGTAAGACAAGCCGTGCTACCGCTTATAGAGAGATAGCGGAGCTATTAAAAAAGAAAATTATTCGCCATTCATCAGGCAAAGGCCGCAGTGTGCGGTATGATTTAATATGGCCTACGGAGGATAAATGACAAAGGTATTGATTGTTTTCAGCATATGTATTTGCTGTTTATGCGGGTGCGCTGAGCGGAAGAACGAGGTTGTTATCTATACCTCACTTGACCAGATATTCTCAGAACCGATATTAAAGGATTTTGAGAGAGAGACGGGCATAAAGGTAAAGGCCGTATATGATGTAGAAGCGGCCAAGACGACAGGGCTTGTAAACAGGCTAATAGCCGAAAAGAATAATCCTCGCTGTGATGTATTCTGGAACTCTGAGATCGGAAGGACTATTATTCTCAAGAATAAGGGAATACTAAAGAGATATGATTCACCCAGCGCGAAGGAAATTCCCGAACAGTTCAAGGATAAGGACAGATACTGGTGCGGCTACGCGGCCAGGGCCAGGGTGTTAGTGTATAACAAAGGCCTAGTCAATGAAACTGATCTGCCTAGATCCATATTTGAACTTACGGATCCTAAATGGAAAGGCCAGGTGGCGCTGGCGAATCCTTTGTTCGGCACTACATCAGTTCATAGCGCGGCATTATTTGTGTCTCTAGGGGATCAGAAAGCTATAGAATTTTTTAAAGCCTTGAAAGATAATGATGTCAGGATTGTAGATGGTAATTCCACATCACGCGATAGGGTAGTCGCGGGCCTCTTGAAGATAGGTTTTACTGATACCGATGATGTTAACGTTGCCTTGGAAGAGGGAAAAAACGTGGGTATGATATTCCCTGATAAGGAAGGTATCGGCACGCTTCTTATCCCGAACACTATCGCTCTCATAAAGAATGACCCAAACGCGGCAAACGGTAAAAGGTTAATAGATTATCTTCTTAGCAAAGATACTGAGGAGAAACTGGCATTTTCAGGCTCTCTGCAAATACCCGTTAGGGCGGATGTTAACAGGCCAGAACACGCTCCGGGCTTAGACGATCTCAAATGGATGGAAGTGGATTACGAAGAAGTATCCAAAAAGATGGAATCCAGCGGCAGGACCCTTCAGAAGATATTATTACAATGAGCACTTTTCTTAACAGCCTCTTAATTTCTTCCGGAACTGTTATATTTTCTTTGGTCATAGGCCTTCCATTAGCTTTAATATTGGCTAAAACGGATATCCCTTTCTTAAAATTTCTTAAGTACGCGTATATTATCCCTATATTTATCCCTCCTTCAATAATGGCTTTAACTTGGATAGGTTTATGCGGAACCTCAAAATGGCTTTTCTCTGTCTTTGGTTCAATAGTAGTTCTTGGGTTTTGTTGTTTTCCATTCTTGACACTGCTGGTATTTGAAGGATTAAAGGCCATAGGCGGGAATGTAGAGGAAGCGGCCAGGGTTGACAGGGGGCCGCTTGGTGTGATATTTCATATTACGTTGCCTTATGTATTCAAATACATAGTTGCCGGAGCTTTATTTGTATTTGTATTTGCTGTTTCAAATTATGAAGTGCCGGCCCTTCTTGGTATCCATACTTATCCCGTGCTAATATTTAATGAGTTCAGCAGTTTCTATAGCGTAAAGAACGCTCTACTGCTTTCAATGCCTTTGATTATCGTGACGACCTTATTGATAATCGCGGCCGCCAGGATAATGAAGGGCAGGGATTTTATATCAATTTCACAGGAATGGAAGAAACCCTGGATAGTACAACTAAAAAAATGGCAGAAATTTGGAGCTGCTATCTTTTCAGGGTCGGTCATAATCATATCTTCTCTGTTGCCGGTTATTTATCTTACCTATAAAACAGGATCGATCTCGGTGTATGCGAAATCGCTCCAATTATCCGCAAATGAGATCGGTTATAGTTTTATGATAGGTATTATAGGAACCATAGTCATTGTTCTTCTATCATTATTGATCGCATACATAATTGAGAGATCCCAAATGTGGATAAAACATTTCCTGTACTACGCGTCCATATTGCCATTCGCGATCCCCGCCACGATCGTTGGTGTTTTACTTATCAAACTTTTTAACAGGCCATTTCTAAATTTCGTCTATACAACTCCGATCATATTGATCGTAGGATATATGGTCAGATTCAGCCCTTTCGCGATCCGTGTATTGTGCGCTAACATATCCCAAATAGAAAGGGATATTGAGGATGCCTCAAAGATGGAGGGGGCTAGTTTCCGGCAGACAATAATTCATTTGATCATACCTTTGTGCAGGCCGGGATTGATCATATCATTGGCTGTTGTATTTGCGTTGATTATGGGGGAACTGGGCATGACAATTTTGGTTATCCCTCCCGGCAAGTCGACCCTGATATTAAAGATATATACCCTGATGCATTATGGGGCAGGTAAAATTGTCGCGGGGACTTCCATTATACTCATACTGTGTGTTATAATCCTTATGGGAGCGCTTATGTGTTTTAATAGATTCCTGAAAAGATCATTTCTTATGGTTATTATGCTGTCGTTCATTCTAAATATGAACTCTTTAGCAGAGGATAATGGCCATGTTTACTCTACATGGGATGTTATTGAGTTGGATACATGCGCTTCGGCGTGGCTGATCAAAAGGTATATCGACAAAAAAGCCCGATTCAAATTCTATCCCAAAGGAGAGATAATTGTAGAGGGCATAGCCTTTGATACCCCGGACGCAGAGTTTCGAAGAGTTCATAATATGTGTACTTATGAAACGCTTTTACATAAATATGGAATTCAAGATGATAAGGCGGTTTATATAGGCCGGCTTATACATGAGATTGAGATCAACTTTTGGCAGGCGGAAAGTAATCCCAAAATAATCAGGTTCAATGATAATGTGACAGCAATAATTGACTTATCAAAAGATCCGCGCGAGTGTTTTAGGAAGGCTTTTCAGTTCTTTGATAGGTATAACTATAAAGACCAGAATTAAGTCGGATAGCGGAAAGGAGCTTAATATGAAAAAAATAATAGTTGCCATGGCGCTCATTTTTTTATGTTCACAGCAAGTACTGCCGCACTGTGAGATACCCTGCGGCATATACGGGGATGAGGAACGGATAAAGGCCATAGCGGAACATATCGAAACCATTGAGAAATCGATGAAGAAGATCACCGAGTTTTCTAAGGAGAAGGAAATAAATTATAACCAGCTTGTCAGATGGGTGAACAATAAGGAATCGCACGCCAATTACATCCAGGAAATAGTAACGCAGTATTTCATGGCGCAGCGCATCAAAGTAGAAGTGATGAGTAAGGAGAACGAAGAGGTTTATAACAAATATATTTTGGAGTTAACGACTTTGCATGGCTTACTCGTCAGCGCTATGAAGGCCAAACAAAGTACGGACCTTGCTGTAATAACTGAGTTGAGATCATTGCTGATACGTTTTGAGGCATCATATTTTGGCGTTGAGATGGAGCCTGTGCATTTATAGTACCAAACCTGTCAAAATGTCCCCGTAGCTCAATTGGATAGAGCACCGGCCTCCGGAGCCGGGAGTGGCAGTTCAAATCTGCCCGGGGACGCCAAATACGACCTGCTTAACCTTTACAGTTCCGGGACCCTCAATGGAAATCCGAACACCCGGGTCCCGGAACTTTGTTATCCGAACACCGGTGTCCCGGACGCTACAGACAGCCTGCTTTACCTTTACATGTTACTCGACCAGGTCGCTTGAAGAGCGACCTGGTCGAGTAAACGACACCAGTGTTCCGGAACTTTGTCATCCGAACACCAGTGTCCCTGGCGCTCGGCCGGGACACTTGAGCAACATTAGAAAAATCTAATCTAATTTTAATCTTCATTTAATCACAAATCATTAAAATTCCATAAAGCAAGTGTAATGTTTTAGTAAAAGAAATTAAAGAAAGGAGCATGAAATGGCAATGAAAGTCTTTATTATCGGTATTTCGATCTTATTGGGGATGTTTTTAACATCTCCAGTAACATTGGCCGAAGGTGATTACGGCCAGCCTGATTACGAGGAAACGGATATGGAAGATATGGAGAGCGAATACGATATCTCACAGGGAGGTTCGCAAAGTGATTTACAGAAAGATACGGATGATGAGTTTGCACAGGATGAGGATAACGAAAGCCAGGAAGTAATTGACGAAGAATATTTGAGCTATGGCTACGGGACTGTTGTTACGGTTAGCGCTTCGCTGAACACCATAACAATAAGCGAATTCGACTGGGACGATAATATGGATAAAAATGTTGTATATAAGGTTGAGCCTGGGGTTCAAGTTGAAGGCATATCATCATGGAAAGATATTAAGAAGGACTATTATCTTGATATCGAATACGTGGAAGATCCGATAGGAAACAGGATCGCCAAATATATCAGTGTGTACGAATATGAACCAGCAAGTTTTGAGGAGTTAAGTGATGAATAGCAACACGGAAAGTGGTAGGGATGCGGAGATCCCTCCGCATGAAGAAGGCACGCTTTTAGATTGGAAGTGGCAGCTCAGAAATTCGATAAAAAACCCTGATAAGGTCAAAGAAAAATTAAATCTGAATGATGTTGAACTGAATCAGATGAAGGATGTTGTCAAAAGATATCCTTTTCGTGTCACACCTTATTATCTTTCACTTGTTAAGGCTGATGACAGGAACGATCCCATATTCCTCCAAAGTATGCCCGCGAAAGAGGAGAATCAACTATATTTTGACGTGCAGGAGGATCCTCTCGGTGAAGAACACGACACGGTATTGCCGGGACTTATTCACAGGTATCCTGACAGGGTTTTGCTGACACTGACAAATATCTGTCCTGTTTATTGCAGGCATTGCACACGGAAGAGAAACTGGAAAAACGGGGAATGGATTAGAACAAGTAAAGAGATGGATGATATTTATTCATACATACGATCCGATAAGAGGATAAGAGATGTAATAATATCAGGCGGTGATCCGTTTATTCTATGCACCAGTAAATTGGAAAACATCCTTAAGAATATCAGGCATGTGCCGCACGTGGAAATAATCAGGATAGGGACCCGCTGTCCCGTGGTTTTACCCCAAAGGATTGATGATGAACTAGTCAGTATGCTGAAGAAATACAGGCCTATCTGGCTGAACACTCATTTCAATCATCCCAGGGAAATCACACTGCAATCAAGAGGGGCCTGCGATAAACTCATATGCGCGGGAATCCCCGTAAATAATCAGTCGGTCCTTCTGAAAGGGATAAACGATAATGTGGACACGATGACAGAACTTTGCCAAAAGCTTTTGGCCATTGGTGTGCGGCCATATTATTTGTTCCAGTGTGATCCGGTAAGCGGAACGGGCCATTTCAGAACATCGATCTTCATGGGGCTGGATATAATCAAAGGTATGAGAGGTTTCACTTCCGGTTTGGCCGTTCCTACCTTTGTTGTTGACGGTTTGGAAGGGCAGGGTAAAGTCCCTTTACAGCCTCCGGATTATATGTTATCTCTGGATTATAACCACGCGGTTTTAAAAGGATATAAAGGCGATGTTTTTCGTTATTATAATCCAGGGTCCGGGATGCCGGCGCCTATTCAGGATGAGAGTAATAAGATAAAATAAGCCACGGACGGAAATACATGAGGATAGGCATAACTTATAATTTAAAAGATGAAATATCACCGGGCCGAATAATGAACAACGAATCTTCCGAAGAATTTGATTCACCGGCCACAATAAAGGCTATTGGTGATGTATTTGAAAAACACGGATATACGGCCATAGGACTGGGGGGTGATCTCGATGTGATTGAAAAGATCAAACGGGAAAATGTGGAATTTGTTTTTAACCTGGCCGAGGGATTACATGGGCGGAATCGTGAGTCTCATATACCGTCAATACTTGAAATGATGAACATACCATATTCTGGTTCGGACGTGTTGACGCTCGGCCTCACTTTGGATAAAATCATCACAAAGAAAATATCCGCCCAAGCGGGTATCCCTGTGCCGCGATATATTGTAGCGCATACTGTAAGCGACACGCGTGATGTCGAGAAAAAATTGGAGTATCCTCTTATTACGAAACCCGCCTGGGAGGGATCCAGCAAAGGCATATACGACAACTCGAAGGTTTATAATAAAGCCGATTTGGAAGAGAACGTGAAGTTTCTCATTAATGCCTTTCCCGGGCAGCCGGTTTTGGTCGAGGAATATATTGAGGGCCGTGAGGTTACGGTAGGGGTTATAGGCAATACACATCCGGAAATCCTGGGGGTCATGGAAATTGCCAGCAAGGTAAATCCCGGCGGCGATGTTTTTTATTCCCTTGAGACAAAAAGGGACTGGAAGACTTTGATTGATTATAAAATGCCGCCCGAGCTGAACAGGCTTTTATTAAACCACTTGACTTATCGGGCGCTTTCGGCGTACAAGGAGTTCAATTGTCGTGATATTGCCCGTATTGATTTTAGGGTTTCAGAGAAGAAAAACAGGTTGTTTATGCTTGAGGTCAATCCTCTTCCGGGTTTGTCTCCTGAATATGGAGACCTGGTTATCATGGCAAAGATGCGCGGTATATCTTATGAGGATTTGATAATGTCGATATTTAAACATGCATTGAAACGTTATAGGGCAAATAAAGTGATATTCAATCATGAAAAAGTATGATATCGCGCTATCATGGAACAGCGGCAATAAAGAGCACTTTGTTAAATGGGTAAGAAGGGAATGCCGTTACAGAAAAATGCGGTTTTTACTAATAAACGAAAAGAATGTGGAAGAAGTTACTTTTTGTCTGGAAAAAGGCACTCTGAAGATAGATTTTTTGCTGGATAACGAAGCCGATTACTCCGATAAAAATAACTCTTTCGCACGGCTGAGCTACGCGGTAAAAGATATAAACGGATACGTAGTTTGCGATCCGGATGACTCCAGGCAGGCGGCTAACAAAGCTATTACCCATTATGTTCTGGCTAAACGCTGTATACCTGTTCCCTTTACCGTGGTGGTACGAAACTGGGAACCCGATGATTTTAGTCTGAATAAAAAAGAATTAAAAAAATTAGGCAACCCGTTTATTATTAAACCTGCCTCGGGATTTGGGCAGAAAGGTGTTGTCAGGAACGCCAGCGGGTCCATAGCGGAGATAGCGCAGGCAAGGCACTTTAACAGGGGAGATGATTTCCTTTTACAGGAAAAGATAACGCCTAATGTGATAGGAACTATGGAATGCTGGTTCAGGGTATATTTCCTTTTTGGCGAGATCATACCTTGTTGGTGGAACACGGAAACCGGCCAGTATGCCCATGTTTCATTAAGGGATGCCGATAATTACGGCCTTTTACCGCTGGCGAGGATAATATCAAAGATAGCGAAAACGACAAACATGGAATTTTTCTCTTCGGAAATAGCCGTTACGGGTAAGGGGCATAAAAGGCGTTTTGTGGTGATAGATTACGTAAATGATCAGCCTGAATTATGTGTCCGTTCCGACAAGGGAAGGTTTGGCCCCGTTCCGGAAATAGTCGAGCATATAGCGGAACGCGTAGTGAATATAGCTTGGCGTATGAAAATAGGGTTGCGTCGTGACATATACCGGTCAATATGGATGGCTAAAGCCCACGTCGAAGACCAGAGTATATAGATAAAAAAGTAAATTTTGGAAAGCCGAGCACGCGCAGCGCAACGCGTATTTTTTTACTTGACCTGAGGCGGTTTGTGGCTCAAAATATCAAGGCGTGTGGAATTGAAGGGAGATCGACATGCGTATCCTGTTGGTGGAAGATGAGAAGAAGGTAGCCAGTTTCATTAAGAGGGGCTTGAAGGAAGAGCATTATATAGTGGATGTCGCCACAGACGGAATTAATGCCGATCTTTTAGCGAGCGTAAATCCGTATGATTTGATACTTTTGGATATAATGCTGCCGGATAAAGACGGTATAACGATATGTAAGCAGCTTAGAGCCAAGAAAATAGATACGCCCATTTTAATGCTTACCGCAAAGGATACGGTTAGGGATAAAATAATGGGACTTGATTCGGGGGCGGATGACTATCTGGCTAAACCGTTTGCTTTTGATGAATTGCTGGCGAGAGTCCGGGCCCTTACCAGGCGCGGAAGATCCGATAAAATCACAAAGCTAAAGATAGCCGACATGGAAATGGATCAATTGACACATGTTGTGAAACGTTCCGGAAGGGAAATACCGCTTACCAGCAAGGAGTACGCGCTTCTTGAATATTTCATGATTAACGCTAACATTGTTATTACCAGGACAATGATATCTGAACATGTATGGAATGAGGATTTTGACAGCTTCAGCAACGTTATAGACGTTTATGTAAATTATCTCAGGAATAAAATCGATAAAGGCTTCAAGAAGAGGCTGATACACACCATTCGGGGCACAGGATATATTTTAAAGGCTTAGAATAATGAGGATAAGATCTATCAGGATCAGGTTGGCGTTAAGCTATACCGCCTTTCTTCTGGTCGTACTGGTTTTATACGGCGGTATTTTGTACCTGAGCCTATACAGGACTCTTTATGAGGACTTCGATAACGTATTAAGGATTAAAGCCGAAAAGTTAAGAAAGAGCCTGGACGAGTTCATGGATTTCAAGAGACGTAAATGGATTGTAGGTACCGAGTATGTAAATATAGTGGATGCCAAGAAAACACCCGTTATCAGCACCACGAATATGAGAGGAAGGCTCGTAAATGATTTTATTAGAAAAATCCCATCCAATTGGCAAGATAAGTCCGTAATAAGGAATATAATATCCGGCAGTCAAAGGATACGAGTGATCAGCGTGCCGTTTTCAAAAGACGGCAAAAAATATACGCTTCAGGTAGGTTCATCCATGAAGCCGGTCATGAGGATCATGCAGGACCGGCTTTTTTATCTGGCTGTCAGCATACCTTTTGTCCTGGCTGCGGGAGCCGCGTTGATCTATTATTTTATGACAAAGTCATTAAGGCCTGTGGAAGAGATCAGCAGGACAGCGAAAGCGATCACTCATGAGGATCTCAGCTCGCGAATAGGCACTGAAAAATCCGATGAGGAATTCATTAACCTGATACGATCTTTCAACGATATGATATCTCGTTTAGAGATATCGTTCAGGCATATATCCGAATTTAGCTCGAACGTGGCCCATGAACTTAAGACGCCCATAGCTATAGTAAGAGGAGAGGCGGAAGTGGCTTTGAGGAAAGAGAGAACGCCTGAAGAATATCGAAGGGTTATAAAGATCTGTCGTGACGAGACCCATAGGATTCGCAAGACAATAGAAGATCTGCTTTTATTGGCCAGGCTTGATTTCCGTCCGGAACTATATAATTTCGAGCGGGTAAATTTGCATGATTTTATGAACGATATATTTGAGCAGGCCGGCATATTGGCCGAACCAAAACATATAAGCGTAACCAAAGATTTCGATGAGACGGATATTTTTTTGGACGTTGATAAAATTCATTTAAGAAGGTTATTCTTTAACTTGATAGATAACGCCATTAAATTTACCCCGAGAAACGGCAGAATTTATATAATAATGAAAAAAGACGAAAATACCGTAAAAATATCCGTTCGCGACACAGGGATCGGGATAGATGGGGATGACCTTCCTAAAATATTCGATAAGTTTTTTCATGTCGATAGGTCCGGTGATCTCAATGAAACCGGCAATGGATTAGGCTTAAGTATCGTCCAATCAATAGCCAGGATACATAAAGGTTCCGTAAAAGTCTCCAGCCAAGTTGACCGGGGGGCTACTTTTACCGCCACATTTCCTTTGTCATGATAATGGTCTTCATGTTAAACCGCAGGAGCATTAGAGAATATTAATCTCTATTTAATTTTGTTTTAATCCATTATCCGGTATATTTGTTTTAGCCATTTAGAAACTTATTGCGAAAGGAAGAAAATATGAAAAAGATAATGATACTGGATGATGACAAGAAATTCAGGTCGCTTATGAGCAGGCTTTTGGTCTCTGAAGGGTACGTTGTGGTGGAATGCCAGAATGCTTTGGAGGCGAACTCTTTAATAAAGGGAAGCAAAACGGAACTGTTGCTTCTCGATATTAAAATGCCTGAAGTTGACGGCGGGATATTCTATGAGATCCTCGGGATGTTCCACCCGGAATTGAAAGTAATCGTCGTGAGCGCTTTGTCTAGAGAAGAACAAATGCGGATAATTCCGGGAGCTGACGGTTACCATGACAAATCCCTGGGCGCGATGAAATTATTGGATACTGTAAGGGAAGTAATTGGATATGTTAAAAGACAAAACGGAGGCACAGAAAATGATAAAGAAGACAATAATCCTTATGCTGATTTTGTTGGTTCTGGCACAGGCGGATAGTTCTGGGCGTATGGTTTCCAAGCGTAAGGCCGGTTATAAGCCGACATCCAAGCTTATCAGGAGAAATCCGCCTTCTAGTAAAGAGATAGCTGATGTTGCAGCGGTTCTTGACAGAACTTCCGGTGAAGTCCGTTAAGGTAAACGCTGCCGGTTATCCACAGAAGCAGCCGGGGTTTGACCCCCGGCTGCTTCTGTATCCTAACCATTCTGCGTCCGGGACAGCTCAACTGTCATACGAACACCGGTGTCCCGGACGCTTCAGACAGCCTGCTTTACCTTTACATGTTACTCGACCAGGTCGCTCTTCAAGCGACCTGGTCGAGTAAACGACACCTGGGTCCCGGAACTTTTTTTCATCCATCTGGATAATTGTCTGATCCGCACATTATTGTTACATTAATATTACATCTTTGTGACAAACTGTTATCCATAGTATGATATTATTTTCTCATGTGTGTTCGTAAAAAGGGAGAAGAGATTGGTACGCTCAAATATGAAAAAGAATGGCAACGATAATGTCATTATGCGCTGCATTGCCACTGTTATCGTCGCGGTAATGCTGTTTCAGGATATCGTATGGGCAAATCCTGCCCTAAGCTCGCTTAGATCAGACGATTCTAGAAATACGACACTTCAAATCAAGACCATATTCACTGACCCGGCAAACTTCTCACGGGCCATAGCGCCGCTTCTAGAGAAGACAGTAGAAACTTTAATCGCCTCAAGAGACCATCTTACACTCAAAGATATAGAAAGCGCTTTAACGATCTGTGACCGGCAAAACGCTGAGTCTCTTACTCCGCGCAATTATAGCTGGGAAGTCGATTCCTCAGGAAACCAGATAATAATCCAATTTAAAGATTTTAAAGGAGTTGCTTATTATCAGGTACGTTATTACTACTGGCATCCGGACGGGGCATATCAGGCAGCTATCAAAGAAAGTCTTACTCCGCCTTTATGGTCAGACCCCGGTGTTAGAGATAGCGAGATTAACTCATATCTCAGAAAGCAGGTCAAAGTCTTTGTGCCAAAAGTCTTTCGGCCGATAGAGCCGATTATGGATGATCCTCAGGCCGTGGTGCAAGAAAGGCAGCGCCTGGCCGGGCAGAGGAGAGAGCATAATGAATATGCCAGTCCAATACCTCCGTATGAGCCGGGTGACGAGCACGCCTTTGTCGCAAGACTCTCAGGTCCCGGTAATCCCCAGGCCCGAGCCCGAAGGAGATCAGTTGATCGAGTAGAAACACCCAGACTCGGTACTAGAAGAGGCGGCAGGAGTATTTCTAGTAAAGCCGGACGCGATGGAAGGAATAGGACACCTGGTATCAAAAGACAGTGGATGTTAGAAGGTGCGGGTTTAAGGGGGCCAGGCAAGAGTTTTCCGCCAAAAGACAAAAAAGAAGCCTGGACAGATAGTATGCTAAAGGCGCTCAAGGGAAAGCTAGATATAGGAAATAAAATTAAAAATCTACCTACTCTTTTAAGCATAGATACAGGATTTTACATGACACATCAGGGTAAAAATAGCCCACGCGCGATATACCAGAGGTATAGTGAAGCCTGGCGCGCAAAGGTATTTCGCTTAGATGAAGGCGCGTTTATTCATCATTATATCCTACTCGATTTAGGCTTTATAACCCCCGATCTTTGGCAAGAGTACCTTGACTACCAGCGAAGTCCGAAGCCCTTTGCGTCTCCGGCGCTCAAACGCGAATGGCGGGACAAGATACGCCCTTTTCTTAAAGGAAAACTTAACAGTAAAAAGCAGATTAAAGATGCTGATACATTGAGAGACATTACAAGAGCTCTCTATAGCGACAATGTTAAAGAAGGTCTGGATAAAATATACATGGCATATTACAGGGCCAAGGGAAGAGGACAGATAACAATAGATGAGGGATCCATTCTGGTGCACTTTGTGCTTAAAGATGTCGGTCTTGTCGACGCGAAGGTATGGAAGAGATACCTTGAAAACCCATTTCCAAGCGACAGGGACAGGGTGGATTGGACAGACACAGTTAAAAAGGCCTTAATGAAGGCAAGGACTGCGACAGGCAAGAGATATCTAAATAGGCAGGGACAGTTTGCTAAGACATACGTTTTTAGCTCCCTAGAATATACTTTTTTTAAGCGGTCAACGAAACTATGGCGTATTTTCGATAGATATCACGCGGCGAGTCAGGACGGGAGGATAAAAGATGTCCCGGAGGGTGTGACAGTTCATCACTACCTACTCAATGACCTCGGATTCGTAAGTCCTAAAACGTGGACGGAGCATTGCAGCGGTAATTACTTTACGGAGGGGCAAAAGGCTGCCTGGTGCAAGCGGCTCAAGGCCTTCTTAAAGAAAAAGAAGAAACTTTCCGGCAAGTTTAAAGTTAAAGATTTAAAAGCGCTCCTAACGATAACAGTACCCCTTTTGAGAGAGGATGATAATGTTTATGAAATATATAAAGCTTATACCACAGGGCTCTCAAGCGGCCTAATCCATAAGCCGCTCTATCCGTCGAGGCTTGCCTTTATACTCAGGGATCTTAAATTTGTAACGCCGAGATTATGGCGGGAGTATAGACAATATGTTACCGGGCCCAGGCGATTTCCAAAGTTGGAGCTTGAAGATATATGGAGGGCTCATATAGCAGATGCTCTCAGGGAGGAAGGTAAACTTGGCCGTGACGGTATTATCGACAGTCTCCCGGCTCTGGAAAGCTTACGAAGTGAAATGTTTACATCGCGTGGAGGAGAGCAAGGCCCTGAGAACATATGTCATGAATATGGTCAATACCATAAAGCCCATAATTTTCCGAAGCGACTCTACGCCTATCTTTACATGCTTTACGACCTGGAGCTTGTCAGCCCTGATGTATGGACTGAATTTCTGGATCAGCATGGATTAGAGATGCCTGAAAAGAAGGCCTATGCCAAGCCCGGATATGGCAGGAGGATTAATGGACTGGTATGCGCGAGCGCCGTCGGAAAAGTAACTATAATTAAGAACCTAGGTATAGATGATGATGTCCTGGATGACTGGTGCTCTGAGGTATACCCGCCCGGTGAAAAATATATTGAGGCCCTTGCAGCATTACTGAAAGCAAAAAAAGAGTATGTATTATTTGGAGAAAAACCGCCCAAACTGGGAAATTATGCTTTAGGCAAGAGCTATGGTTTGAGAATTAAAGAAGCCCGAAAAAAGCAGGGATACTCTATCAGCTACCTCGCAATGAAATCCGGTATCCCAGAAGAGACTATCAGATATCTCGAGAGCTCACGGAAGATAGTTTTGCCGTCTATCAAGGTATTTAATCGGTTAGCCGGAGCCCTTGGGGTTTCTACGGAATATATCCTGACGGGTGAAGATGAACCTGTATGGACAGTTTTTGGCATAACGAAAGGATATGGGAATAGGTTAAAGACCGTAATTACCCTTGCCGCTGTTACGGTACAAGAGCTGTCAAAATTGACAGCGATAGGAAGAAAGCGCATAGAGGCTTATTGTAATAATTCTGTTTCCCAGCCTGACTTTGAGGAGATGGAGCTATTCGCGGATAAGCTGCTAGTACCGGTTGACTATCTAAGAAACGGCTCCAAAAAACAGGATGCCTTGAATATGGCACGGCTTAGACCCGGTTACGGTGATAGGATCCGTAAACTCAGGATTGCAAAAGCCCTCACCATGGATGAATTAACGACTCTTATAGAAAAGAGACGTAGGCGAGCTGCATTATCAGGTGATTTAGAAGATTGGGAAAAAGAGACCGCGTATCCTAGTGAGAAAGAGGTAAAGGCACTAGCTCGAGTATTGAAAGTAGACCCTGGATATATAATGAGAGGGGAAAACCCTCCCGATTGGACTACATACGGTGTGACTGACGGCTACGGAGATAGGATAAAAGTGGCTCGGCTTAAACAGGGGTTCTCGATTGAGACGTTATCTAAACAAACAGAAATTCCAGAAAAGACGTTAAAGGCTCTTGAAAAAGGCGATAGAAATAAGGTTCTTCCGGGTCCCGCGTTGATGAAACCTATTCATAAGGCCCTTACTATTCCCTTGGGTTACCTCGAGCGGGGGGAAAAGGTGCCCAGGTGGAAAAGATTCGGGATAGTGGTTTATTACGGGAACCGGCTCTGGAGAGCGATGTTTGCCCGCCAAATGGATA
>Ga0272441_10005080_pt1 | contig 23219 bp, 23 predicted proteins | sample SSMProp6N_FD_193582 | JGI IMG/M metagenome (GOLD analysis project Ga0272441, IMG submission 193582) | Marine sediment archaeal communities from Little Sippewissett salt marsh, Falmouth, MA, United States - SSM-Prop-6N | ecosystem: Environmental > Aquatic > Marine > Wetlands > Sediment ...
GTGGTCATGATGAGCATCCAGGATCACATCCTCTCGATAGAGAAAACGGTCATGTGCACGCTGCGGCTCGATAATCAATTCATTCGGTTTTTCACGTATATGGGCACCGATTTTCACTAATTCGCGCCGCAAGTCCGTGACCCGGTCGGATTCCTTAACCCGGGCATGCCGGATATTTACTAAACGAGTTGTTCCCTTGGCGAATAATGCTAAAACCGCCATCACCGGCAGCAAATCAGGACAGTCTTTTAATGAAAAAAGACCCCCTTTCAATATTACGGGCCCGCGGAGTTTAAGTGTTTTAGACGAACGCCGGATCGTGACGTTCATCCGCTTCAGGAATTGAAAGATGTGCCCATCCGCCTGCGGCCATTGGTGGGGATAACATCCTTCCAGGACCAAATTCGAATCCGTTAAAGCCCCTCCTGCTAAAAGAAAAGCCGCCAAGCCAGCATCCGAAGGGACGGTGAAGGTTCCCAATCCCCGGTATTTCTGAGAACCAGCAATATGAAAAACACGGGAGGTCCTGCGCTGGATCCTGATTCCAGCTTTCTTTACAATCCTTTCCGTCATGCCGATATAGTCAGCAGAAACAACCTGACGGCCAGTAATGGTCAGCGTGGAATCCTGGGCAAGCTGCGGGCAGGCAATCATCAGCGCGGATATGAATTGCGAACTGAGACTCCCCTCCACGTGGATTTTCCCGCCGCGAAAATCCCCTCCCGATAAAACAATCGGCACACTTTCGCGGGGGCCTGTGCCCCGAATGCGAACACCCTGACGGCGCAGGACCGCGGTTAAATGATGATTCGGCCGGCCGCGTAATGTTCCTTGTCCGGTGATCCGGCACCGATCGGACGACAATGACAATAACGGCAAAATAAATCGAAGCACCGTGCCTGACTCACAAACATCCACTTCCCGCAAAGGGCGTTTCACCCTTTTCTCTTCAACCAACCAAGCGCGATCCGATAATTTTTCCACCTGGGCGCCCAGCATTCCGGCCACCTTGCGAGCCACCCGGGCATCATCGCAGTCCGAGGATCCGATGATGCGGGAACGGCCGCCGCAGGCCGCGATTATGAAAGCGCGAATGGAATATGATTTTGATGCCGGTAGGCGGACACGCCCCCTTAATGCGCGCGTCCTTTCGATTTTACAATGCATGCGATGTGTTTATTGTACGGGGATTTTCATCATAACCCGGTCGTCTTTGCGGACTTGCTGGCTAGTCAACGGTGCAACAAAATCCGCGGCAGACATATCCGGTAGAACTTGGGTGACGAGGATATCCCCAAGGTAAGCATCGTCACGGTAAACGGAGAGAACGGATTCCTTGAGCACCCCGTCTTTCTCGCCGAGGCTAACAATCACAAATTCATTCTCCTGATCAACATCGAGGACGGTCCCTTCGCCTTCCTTCAGCGGGACAACCACGATCTTGTCCAATTCAACGTCTATGGCCGCCGGGGTAGCCGGTTTTGCTGACTCGGCGGGCTGATCGGGCGGGATAACCGGTTGGGGACCTAGCTGCAACTGGGATTCGTACTGTTCGCATAATTGCTGCAGATTATTATTTTTAGCGGTTAATGCATCCAATTCTTGCTGGAGGGTAACGATCCGGGATTCGGCCTGGCCCAAATCGGCATTAAATTTTGACTCCAACTCCTTAAGACGCTGCCCCTCCCGAGAAAGCTGATCTTTTAATTCCTTATTCAATTTTTTAAGCTCCTCATTCAGGCCCTGCTCCATTTCATAGTCTTCGATTTTGCTTTCGATCTGCTCCTCGGCTTCCTTGATTTTCTCTTGAAGAATAAAATTTTGTTTTTTAGCTTCCTTAATCTCGGTCTGCAGCTTGCTGGACAGATCCTCCAACTGCTCCACATGATCCTGGGCGACCTTGTTCAGTTCAATCTCTTTGAGGAAAAAAAAGACCGCGATCGTGGTCAACGAAACTAAAAGGACGGCGATAACTATTAAAAAAATCGTAAACGTTTTTCCGGAACTATTCATAAATCATTCTCCTTTGATTGATCTCATGTAAATGCGTCTGCAATATTATTATAATTTATTAAAACATCAAGTAAAGGTTATTGTCAAAAAACTCTTATGTAAAAAAGAAAATTGCGCTCTGGAGACAGGCCAAGGGTCTCTCGGCGGTCGGTTGGGATCAAGAAAGCATGAATTCAGCCGGGGGGATAACAGAAAATTCAATAATTTTTTTTGTGGTCGGATGCCGAAAAGCGATGCCCTGGGCATGAAGGGCCAGCCGGGAAAAAGACGACGCCGTGCCGTATTTATCATCCCCCAGGATGGGATGCCCCAGATAGGCCATATGGACCCGCAGTTGATGTGTCCGCCCCGTCGTCGGATAAAGACCAACCAAGGTCATGCATTCATCCGTTCGCCGCAAAACGCGATAAAATGTTTTAGCGCTCCGCGCCGTTTCATGATATCCAACCGCCCGCTTATCAAAATAAATAGGATGTCGGTCCAGGGCGGCATCGATCACCCCCTCATCAAATTCAAGCACCCCTTTGACCCAGGCGATGTATTTTTTTTTAACACGGTGTTTTTCAAATTCCCGGGCCAACCGGACATGCGTTCGATCATCCTTGGCCACGACGATCACCCCCGAGGTCTCCCGATCCAAACGATGCACGATCCCGGGGCGAAAATTCGCATTGACGGTGGATAATCGTTCATAACGGTGTAACAAGGCATTGACGAGGGTTCCGGTCCGACAACTTGCTGTTGGATGAACGAGCATGCCGGCCGGCTTATTGATGACCACTAAACAATCGTCTTCATAAATAACATCCAAAGCCATCTCTTCCGGCTCGATATCCTGAGAATCGTCCGTCTCGGGGATCTCAATCCGGATATCGTCCCCCGGCCTGATCTTATGGTTAGGTTTGACCGTTGCCTGATTGACCGTGACAAACCCTTCCGCGATCCAATGCTTAATCCGCGTCCGGGAAGGATCACCGGCGATATTTTGGGTTAAAAAAATATCAAGACGCTGTTTTTCATTATCGGCAGGAACTTTCAACACATGGGATGGCATAGGGGGGGAATGTTTCCCGGATCTCAAGATTTTTGGCGTCGGCGATAGCGAAAGACCAATATCGCGTTCAACCAGATTCCGATCAGCAATATTGCTATGCTGACAATCTGATAAATGCTCAATCCCGCCCATAAGATTTCATGATCGGCGCGAAAAAATTCGATCACGAACCTTTGGGCGGAGGCCAGGATCAGATAGCAAACCATCACGCGTCCCGGTACGGCGGATCGGTTTTGAAACTTTTTCAGGATAAAAAAAACGAACAACAGACCGGCCGAAGAATAAAGCTGGGTCGGATGCAGCCGGGCATCATGGACGGGGAAATACAGCCCCCAGGACACCTCCCGGCCGTAACAGCACCCGTTCAAAAAGCATCCGATTCGTCCGATCGCCTGCCCGAGCGCGATATACGGCGCGCTTAAATCCAACATCAGAGGCAAGGGCAATCTTTTCAAACGAATGTAACTCAGGCCGCCGATACTCCCGCCCGTCAAGGCGCCCTGCCAGGCCAATCCTCCGTTTTGAATCATAATGACCTCAAACGGATGGCTGATGAAATATGCGAGATTCAGGAGAATAAAATAAATCCTGCCTCCGATGATCCCGCAGACCACGCACCAAAAAATAAGATCATAGACAACCTCGGCCGAAATCTGCTGACGCTGGGCATCCCGGGACATAAGCTTGGCACACACCAGAACAGCAATCGCCAGCATCAATCCGTAAGAATATATGGTCAAAGGACCGATTCTAAATATGACTGGGAACATCTCATCCGTCTCCGATTCCGTGAAGCCGATGAACCTAATAAACTCGATAATCCATTTAGGCGTTCTTCCGCTCGGGAATACATTTCATGGCAATCATGACCGCGCCGATCGTGATCGCGCTATCGGCAATATTAAATACCGGCCAAATCTGAAAATCGATAAAATCAATCACGTACCCGTAATAGACACGATCGATCAAATTACCGATCGCTCCGCCCAGGATCAAAGAAAAAGCCAAACAGTAAGTCCAACTGATTTTTTCACGGTTACGTTGGTAATAAGTGATATTGTAAATCAAAAGGAAAATGGCAATGATAGGGATAATGATAAAGACAATTCCCTGGTCCCGGAACCACCCGAAAGCGATTCCCGTATTGTGAACCAGTGTCATATGAAGAAAATTGCGGATGATCGGTAACGATTCGCCAACGGATAAAAAATGGGAAAAATAAATCTTGGTGATTCTGTCCAAAAAAATAATTCCCAAAACAATTAAAACCGGGACGAGGGAAAGAAAAAGATCGAAACGCGATTCGTCCTCCCTGTTCATTTTCTGTCCCACGCAGCGTCACCACCTCGTGTGATAAGCGATAATCGGCGGCTCAACCGATGATCGCGATATCTTCCAATCAATGAAATTATCTGCCGTTGTTGCGAGAATCCTTTTCGATCTCCTCCTGCGCCTCCAATGTGTATTCGGCGTAGGGGATGGCTTTCAAGCGGGCTATCGGAATGGGTTTTTTTGTTTTAAGACAGATCCCGTACGTCCCATCTTCGATGCGTTTAAGGGCGTCTTCAATTTTATGCAGTAATTCACGATCATTCGAGGCTAATCCGAGATTAAATTCCCGGTCATATAAATCCGTTGCCACGTCCGCCATATGGGTCGAATGCCCGGCGTTCTCCGAATCGGAATGGTGATTATCGGAAGAATTGATCGAGCTCATGCCTTTGATATCCGTGAGAATATCTTCCCGCATCTTTAAAAGCTGTTTCTTGAAAGATTCCAACCGTTTTTTATCCATCTTGGTTCCAGGCATTCACCGTACTCCTTTTCTTATCTTTCATGTCAGCCGCACGCCGAATCTTGACGCACCGCCGCTGCACATCGATCACAGAGATCAGGATATTCTAAGTTCTGGCCCAGGGGGTGATAATTCCAACAACGCGGACATTTTTGCCCCGAGGCCTTTTCGATCTTTAAAGCTGTCTTAGCAAACGGCTCTGGGAGCGCCTCCTCAACCCGGTCGGCCTTGATGATTTCAACTTGCGAAACAATCAACAAGGCCGGCAGATCCTTTTGCAGATCCGTTAAATAATCAGCATCACGGTCACTGGCCGTTGTGAATACCAGTTTGGCTTCGAGCGGACTGCCGATCTTACCGATACGGCGCTGATCTTCAAGGGCCTTTAAAACATGCGGCCTCAAATCCATGAAAAGCGCGAACCGGTCGTTGACAGTCACATCCTTCCAGGCAGCATCAACCGGGAGCCAATCCAATAAATGGACGCTTCTGGCGGCTTTTTCCGTTTCTCCCTTGGGCATAAACTGAAAAACCTCTTCAGCCGTGAACGGGATCATCGGAGCCAATAGCCGCACCAGGTAATTCACTAAGTGAAAAAGAACGGTTTGGGCCGAACGTCTTTCCCGTGATGAGGATGAAGAAGTATACAAACGATCTTTCAATATGTCAAGATAAAATCCAGACAGTTCCTCATTACAGAAAGAATATATCAACTTATATACTTTTGCAAACTCATAATCATTATAAGCCTGCTGGACCGAATTAACGAGCACCTGAAGCTGATAAAGCGCCCACTGGTCAATGATCAGCAGATCCGCGTAAGGCACCTGTTCCTGATCCGGCGTAAAATCGTATAAATTCCCCAGGACATAGCGAATCGTGTTGCGGATCTTGCGGTAAGCGTCCACCAGCCGGTCAACGATCTCCTTCGAAAGCCGGATATCTTCATGATAATTGCTGGAGGCCACCCACAACCGCAAGATATCAACGCCGTTATGCTGAACGATATCCTGGGGGGAGATCACGTTCCCCAGCGATTTTGACATCTTACGACCTTCTCCGTCCACGACAAATCCATGCGTGAGGACCGCCCGGTAGGGCGCGATCCCCTTTAAGGCCACAGCCGGGATCAACGAGGATTGGAACCATCCCCGATGCTGATCCGAACCTTCCAGATAGAGATCCGCCGGAATGTCATGGCCCAGCATGGGTTTCATCACCGCCTGGTGACTAACCCCTGAATCAAACCAGACATCGAGGATATCAAACGTCTTTTTAAATGACGTACCCCCGCATTGAGGACAAACAAAGTCTTTCGGAAGGAACTCGCTGACATCGCGGGCAAACCAGGCATCCGTGCCTTCGGTCTTGACGATCTCAGCAAAATGATCGATCACTTCCGGAAATAATTTATGAGCGCCGTCACACCCCTGGCACGCTAAGGCGGGAATCGGTACGCCCCAATGTCGTTGCCGGGACAAACACCAATCCGGCCGTAAAGCGACCATACTGGCGATGCGCTCTTGGCCGGCTGCCGGAAACCACCGCACGTCATCGCGGATGATCTTGATCAGTTTTTCACGCAGCCCCTGATGATCGATCTCTAAAAACCATTGTTGGGTGGCACGGAAAATAATCGGATGTTTGCAACGCCAGCAATGCGGATAAGAATGGCTGACTTTATCGGAAAACAATAATAGGCCGCGATCTTTCAGGTCTTGGATAATATTATCGTTGGCCTTAAACACAAATTGGCCCTTGAACTTACCGCAGCTTTCATCAAAGACGCCCTTGTCGTTCACCGGCATCAGCACCGGAAGATTGTATTTACATCCGGTCTCAAAATCTTCCTGACCGTGTCCCGGGGCCGTGTGAACAAGCCCCGTCCCCTCTTCGCGGGTTACATAAAGGACACTGACCACCGGACATTTTTCCAAAAAGCCAAAGGGCTGTGAATAAGTCAATCCCGTAAGCTCCTGCCCGTCCATTTCACGAATGACCCGCAAAACCTTCAACCCACCCTTCTCCAGGATCTGGTCTTTCAGGGAACTTTCAACAACCAGAACCTCTTGATCGGTTTCGACCAAAGAATACCGGTATTGAGGATGGACCGCCACGGCCGTATTGGCAAGCAATGTCCAAGGCGTGGTCGTCCAGATCAGCAAGGCCAGCGGCTTGCCTTTGGGCAGATCCTTCGGTGCGGTTTGGGCATGAACCGGAAAACGGACACAGATCGACGGTGAAGTATGCTCCTCATATTCCACTTCGGCCTCGGCCAAAGCGGTTTCATCCACCGCACACCAGTTGACCGGTTTCAGGCCGCGGTAAACATATCCGGCCCGGACCAGCTCACTGAACGAATGCAAGATCCAATATTCGTATTCGTGGTTTAAGGTCAAGTAGGGCCGGGTCCAATCACCGAAAACACCCAGTCGTTGAAATTCCTCCCGTTGAATGCCGACGAAATTCATGGCATAGTCATGAGCCTTCTTACGGAAATCCAGGGTCTCCACATCGGATTTCTTCTTTTTCAATTCTTTAAAAAGACGGTGCTCGATCGGCAGGCCGTGGCAATCCCACCCCGGGACATACGCGGCATCGTATCCCTGCATACTTTTCATCTTGATAACCATGTCTTTCAGGATCTTGTTCAGGGCATGCCCGATATGGATATGACCGTTGGCATACGGCGGCCCGTCGTGAAGAATAAACGGAGTGCGGCCCTGCGCCTGTTGGCATATTTCTTGATACAGGCCTTGCTCTTCCCACTGTTCAAGTATCTTCGGTTCTTTTTGCGAAAGCCCGGCCCGCATGGAAAAATCAGTCTTGGGGAGATTCAGAGTTTTTTGATAAATATTTTTCATCGATGATTTTGTCATATTAAAGATATTTTCCCACTAAAAGTTCAAATTTCTTTTTTTTCTGCTCCGGGATTAAATCGCGCTGGGTAATAACCGCATGTTGCATGGCATCAGCGGCGCTGAACGTTTTCAGCTGGCCGACCCGGGGGATGGCCAGCTTCAGGATCTTCTTGGCATTCGCGATATTCTTGTTCAGATTGGCGATGATCATCTCAACCGTGACCGATTCTTCGGTTTCATACCAGCAATCATAGTCCGTGACCGCCGCCAGCGTCGCATAAGAGATCTCGGCCTCCCGCGCCAATTTGGCTTCGGTTAAATTGGTCATGCCGATGATATCCATGCCCCAGCTGCGGTAAAGATTCGATTCGGCCTTGGTCGAGAATTGAGGCCCCTCCATGCAGACATACGTGCCTTGGGGGTGAACCGTCAAATCCAGTTCCTGAGCGGCCTTGACTAAAATCTCCGCGACCTCACCCGAAATGGGCTGGGCAAACGGGACATGCGCAACAATGCCCTCCGTAAAAAAAGTCGCGCTGCGTCCGTGGGTGCGGTCTAAAAACTGGTCGGGAATAACGAAATCCAGGGGTTTGATGTTCTCTTTAAGACTGCCGCAGGCCGAAACCGAGATGATCGCATCCACCCCGAGTTTTTTCATGCCGAAAATGTTGGCGCGGTAATTGATCTCGCTGGGAGAAATCCGGTGGCCTTTGCCGTGACGGGGAAGAAAAACCACCTCGATGCCGTCCAATATTCCGGTGATATAGTTACAAGACGGGTTTCCGAACTGCGTCAGCAAAGCTTCTTCCCGTACGTTTTCAAACCCTTCGATCGCATACAAGCCACTGCCGCCGATAATACCGACTTTAGCCATACTGGGCTCCTTTTGTGTTAGTTCCCCAGGGCTCCCGTACCCCCGTTCCCCAGTCGCTCGTTAGATTAAAGACCGAGGTGCCGGGGAGCGGGTAACCGGGATGCGTTATTTTTTCGCTAGTTGCCGCGAACGCTTCTTGGCCGCGGTTAAGGCCTCTTTAAATATTTTTTCCGTTTGACGCTTGCTAAAAATCTTAAGCGCGGCCTGGGTGGTACCGCCCTTGGACGTGACCCGGGCGCGTAATACCGACGGGGATTCTTTAGAGCGTTCCATCAACGCCAAGCTGCCGGATAACGTCTTCTGGATTAAATGACGGCTTACGCGTTCGCTTAATCCCATTCCCCGGGCTGCTTTAAAAAGATATTCCGTAAACAGGAAAACATACGCCGGCCCGCTTCCGGATATCGCGGTCACGGCATCCATATCTTTTTCCGAAACGATCAACGACGTTCCGACATGATTGAACAAACGGCTTGCCGTATCCACGTCCGACTTGCGGGCGTACCGGCCTTTACAGATCGCGGTGATCCCCTGCCCGATTTGTAAAGGCAAATTCGGCATTGTACGGATAACGCGAACTTTTCCCCCCAGCCCCTTTTCGATGTATGATGTCATCATCCCGGCCGCGATCGATATGATCAGATGATCGGATCTTGTTAGAGGACTTAATTCCTGAACGACCTGATCCAGCTGCTGCGGCTTAACGGCCAAAACCAGAATCTGGGATTTCTGAACAAGGGTTTTCAAGGGAAGCGTTGCGATGCCGAAACGCCGGCGCAGAAACGATGCGCGGCGCTGGTCCTTTTCCGTCACACAGACGCTATAATCCCCGACCAACCCCTTGATCAAGGCCGCGCCCATATTGCCCCCGCCGATAATGCCAATCTTATTCATTGAAAACTCGCTTATTGAATTTTTTTAAAAAACGCGTTTACGCGAAAATCGCGCTCCCGATCCTCAGCATATTGGCCCCTTCCTCCAAGGCCAAAACATAGTCGTTGGTCATCCCCATGGAAAGATACCGCATCTCGATCTTGGGCCCGGAAAGGTAACGCCTAGTAATCGCCTCTCCCAATCGGGCAAGACCTCGGAAACTGGAACGGATAAGCGCTTCCTGATCGGTAAAAGGAGCTACTGTCATCAGCCCTTGGAACGTGACATATTCCAACCCAGTAATAATATCCAGCAAAGAAAAAACCGACTGCGGCGGCATGCCGAATTTCTGTCTTTCACCGGAGGTGTTGACCTCGACCAGGATCGGGACCGTCCGCTGAATCTCAGCGGCGCGTCGGTCAATCTCCCGGATTAATTTGATGCTGTCCACGGACTGAATGAGATCAAATAACCGAACGGCGGCCTTGACCTTGTTTGTCTGCAGATGCCCGATCATATGGCGGGTGAACGGACGGCCCGTTGCGGACAACGCCTCAAACTTCGCCCATGCCTCTTGGACTTTGTTTTCAGCGATATCCGTCAATCCCGTATCAATGGCTTCCTGAATTTGAGACAGCGTTGCATATTTGGTCGCGGCAACCAGTGTAATTCCGGCAGGATCTCGGTCGTTTCTCCGGCAAATCTCATCAATCGTTTGGCGAATTTGCGCAATTCTTTGCCGAATCATCCAAGTAAGTTAACATAAAAGGACAGGGGAGTCAAGAAAGACAGCCCCCAGGCGAAAGGGAGAAAACGAAACCTGTTGTGCCATTTCGTAAATCAAAATACCCCCCATGATCAGGGCGATCATCACTTTCATAACGATCGCTCCCAGACGTCCCAAAATACCGCCGGTCCCCGCGGTTAAGGCCTGTTTCCAGCCTTTTTTGCTGGCCTTCTCCACGATCAAAACACCTGCGAATATACCGATGATCGTGCCCAGAAATGCCCCCACGCCTAAGAAAAAAGATCCGATTCCCGCCCCCATCAGACCGCCCAACATGCCCGCCCACGCGGCCCGGTTGGAGGCTCCGAAGCGGCGCGCGCCCCAAAAACCGAGGAAAAATTCCAGGATTTCGCCGATCAGATACAATCCCAGCATGATCGCCAGGGCCTGTAGAGATATCACTTTAAAACCCGTTATCATTGAAAAGATCAAAACCCCCAGCAGAATAATCAACGTCCCGACACTGGTAAAAAATATTGCCGCAAACCCGATCAAATAAATACTCGCCAACATAAGGATGGCCGCAATTTGCATTACACCGCCTTTGCTGAAAACGGTCGTTTCTTTTTTAGAAGTATGTTTTGTATATTGTTAGTGGTTATGCTATATTGTGATTACGAATCACCCAATGTATTTCAATTTTAGATTTTTTCCTATCGGGAGTGCGGGATGTCAGACCGTTCGGGCTATACCTTAATCGAATTACTTGTGACCGTTATCATCATCGCCGTCATCTCCGGTTTGGCCATTAATAATTACATACGGGCCCTGCAAACCGGTTATGAGCGTGACATCATCATGCAGATCCGTATGATGCAAAATGCTTTGGAGATTGAAGAGCGCACGACCGGGTCCTATCCCATCGCCAACCTGAATGACCGCGCCAGCATTAACACCGCCCTTAAGCTTCAGATCCCGGACAACAATTTCTTCTCCAGTTATCAATACACCTATTTCTCCGGCAGCGGAACTCCGTATTACGTCATCCAGGTCACAACGACCAGTGGCTGGGCGGTCTCCTATGATCACTCCACGCAGCGTTACTATTGTTCCTCCAGCACCTGTCCGACCTGCACCGCCACGAGCTGTTCCTGATCTTCCCCCTCTTGCGTACCGACCTTTTGATGACAGCCTTTAACCGACGTTTATGATCTCCTACAGAAAATAAAGAAATATTGATTTTCTCATAAAAATGTTTCTGATATACTTTTTCTGTGTAGTGATTTTCTAATTTTTGACTACGATTATGAAAAAAAATACTAGAGGCATCAATATCACAGAATTCGTGATTCTGCTTTTTATCATCGGGGTTCTTTCTGGCTTGACGTTAAACAATTTTTTTAGGGCCGTTCAGCAAACCCTGGAGAGCGAAGCGATTATCCAGATTCAGACCATTCAAAAACACGTTCAAACGATCATCGAGATTACCGGAACCCATCCCTCCTGCGCCCTGACTGACCTCATCAGCATCAACGACCGTTTTAAACTGCAAATCCCGAATAACAACTATCTCTCATATCAATATATCCCGACCGCCAATTATTATATCTTGGAAGTACTGACCGCTCGCGGATGGGGGATCCGCTACAATAGCCGTTATTCCCGTCTCGGTTTCCATTGCGTCAACGGTCCCTGTCCAAGTTGCAAGGAAAACGGCAAGAACTGCGGGAATTAATCCTTTGGCTTGATTATTCCCGGCTCATTTTCCACTCCACGCGCATTCAATTAGCCTACCGCGCCTTTCGAATAGCCCAGCGACAATATTTTCTTTGCGGAAGATCACCTATCAACTGACAAAATGTTTCATCCTTCCACTCACGGGCCATGTCGAGATAACATTGATCCGGAGTCAGATCGATATCATCACGGACAGCCGTCTTTAGCGGCTCGCAAAAGGCCGGATTCTTCAGCTGGATGGCCAACTGCTCAAAACAATATTCCCGTTCATAACCGCGTTGTTCATCGCATACCAGAAAGGCCTCGTCCCGATTTTGTTCGGCAAATAAACGCGTTACTTCCCGATGACATACAAGACGGTAATCTTCCGAACGCCCAGGATGAACGGGGTGCTGCCAGGCCTGGTCACACAATTCAAAGGCCAGGGAATTATTCTTGCGGGCCAGTTTCAAGGCCAAACTGGTGAAACATTCCTGATACAAAAGCAAATCATCGTGTACGCGTGAATACTGGGTCTCCGCTAAATGCTCGCAAATGCGTATCGCTGCGCCCATATTCCAGGTAAACAGCTGTTCAGCGACTTTTCGATAACATTCAAAAAGATACCGGCCGTGTAATTGATCGCACAGCTGCAAAGATTCCGGATCCAGTCTCTCCCGGGAAAGTCGCATAGCCTCCAGTTCGGTTGCGCGGTAACTTTCGTACAACCCTTCCGATGCTTGGCAGGTCCCCTGAAAACACCCACAGGCCTCACCCGGAGGCCAAAAAGAATCAACACATTGATATTTCGGGTGCGGACAGGGCTGCCGGGCCTGATTCTTGTTGAGGCATAGAGCCCGCGGACAGCACTCTTTAATAACGCAATCCGCGTGCGTCCGGCAGGCGTGTGCTGGAACACCCAAAGCGATAAGAAATAAACTGGTCAAGCCGATGCGGACAGCAGCAGACCAAAACCATTTCCCTGCTTGCCCAGACCATCGACAGGGAGTCCCTTTCCCTAGCACATCCTCCTCCTAACGGCGACCAATGCCTTTATGGGTTTGTTTCATCCTCCGAGCCCTCTTTCTCAAATGTCATAGCGCCGCAACTGGGACAAAGCGGTAAGGCCTCCTGAGCATCTTTTAGGACCACGCTATCGCCGCAGACGGTACAGATATATGTTCCTGGCCCTGGTTTTTGACCCGTCTTCAACATGCCTTCCTCCTTTGGTTTGGATCCGACATGAAATTGATCTAATCCAGGATGACAATATCCGGACAGAAAAAAAACAGCAGTGCCGATTCAGGTATTGACCTTGTCATTATTCTACCCCACTCAAAATTTTTGACAAGCAAATCGTGATTTGGTTTTTGACCAGATAATATTTTTTTATATACTATGCTTGAAAGAATAATAATGAGAATCCTTTTATTGTTTTTTGGGTTTACGTTATAATAATCGCAATCCTCATTTAAAAATATGAATCCGATGCACATACCGACACCAACATCGCCCCGTTTATTTCGCCGGTTTTTATGTGTTATCTTTTTCTTTTCCGGTACCGCTGCCCTTATCTACCAAGTCGTCTGGCAACGGCTGCTGACGCTTTATTACGGACTGGGATCCGTCTCAACTGCATTAATCGTCGGGGCCTATATGCTGGGTTTGGGATTAGGGGCATGGGCCGGCGGAGTGATCAGTGAACGGTACCCACAGCGCCTGCGTCTCTATTTTTTGATCGAACTCGCCATCGGTTGCTTCGGGCTCATCAGCATTCCCCTGCTGGAATTTATCGGCCATCAGACCGCCGGGGCAAATTATGCCATTACTTTACTATTCTGTTTCCTTTATCTTTGCATCCCGACCTTCCTGATGGGCAGCACCCTGCCCTTGCTCATTAAAATCGATACGCGAATCAATCCTGACTTCGTGGATTCGGTCAGCTTCCTTTATTTCATCAATACCGTCGGGGCGGCCTGCGGCGCCGTCATAACCAGTTACGGGCTGATTTCATTCGGTGGGCTTGATACGGCCCTGTTCACGGCAGTTGGCATCAATTTTGTCCTGGCTTTTTTTATACTATTTCTACTAAAAAAAACCGCGCCTCGGCCGTCCACCCGGGCTTCAGCCCCAGACCGATATCCGGTTTGGTGTTTGGGAAAAAAGGCTTTTCTTCTGGTCTTTATCACCGGCTTTCTGGCCATCGGATACGAGATCATATGGATGCGTGTCCTGAGCATCCTAACCAAAAACTCAGCCTATGCGTTCTCGACTACGCTCTTTGTGTACCTTTTAGGCGTCGGATTCGGCAGCTGGGGAATGAATCGCATCCTCACCCGCAGACAGCCTGATTTCCGAAACCTCTATTTCAGCCTGCAAACCCTCCTGGCGATGAGCGTACTCTTGATCTTTATCGGATTTGCCGTTCTGACCCTGTATACGCCCCTGAGAATCTTGCCCCGATTAACCTTTACGATGACCCTTCATCCGGCTCCCTTTTGGCCCAATATCGACATCCCGCATTTCTCATCCGAAACCGATTTCCTCCTGTCCCTTTATCTTTTAACCGACTGCCTGATCTGGCCCCTGGTCTTCGTGTTCATCCCCACCCTCTTTATGGGCGCCGGGTTCCCGATCATTACCCGCCTGGCTCTGACGGATCAAGATCAAGAAGGTCGTACCGTCGGCAATGTCTATTTCTTCAACATCCTCGGCAATGTAGCCGGTGCGCTCGGCACGGGATTCTTGCTCCTGCCGTTCCTTGGAACCGAACGCACGTTGATTCTTTTCATATCGATGGGTTTATTGTTTATCTTCTTGATAAAATTCCGATCTAGGGCCAAAGGGCACTGGATGAAAGCCGGAGCAGGCCTTCTCATCATCGCGGGCATCACCTTCTGGCCGCTGATAACAGGGGCTTTTTACGATCTGACCTTTTTTATCAAAAATAAACCAAGTTATCGAGTCTATTTTAAAGAAGGCATCGAAGGTGTCGTGCAAACCGCGGTGCGCGGACCCGTGGTCCATAATTATATGAACGGCATGACTCAGGGCGGGCGCCCGGGATATTATTTTTATCTGACCGCGCTCGAAACCCTGGCCCACGCACCCCGGCCCCAGGACGTCTGCCAGATCGGCCTCGGAACCGCCTCCCTGCTGGAGGGGGCCTTGATGGACGTGCGCGTCCAAAACGTGGACGTCATTGAGATCAATGCCACGCTCATCCGTAATTTAAAAGAGATCCCTTTATTTCAGCCGATTCTGAACGATTCCCGTGTGCGCATGATCATTGATGATGTCCGCCGCCATTTCCTCCGCCGTCAAAAAAAATACGACGTCATCCTCACCGCTGCGCCGCGCATGACCGAGGCCTGCATGAATAATATCAATTCACGGGAATTCTTCCGACTGGTACGGGCCCATTTAAAAAAAGACGGGGTCTTTATGATCTGGGCGGAAGAAAACCTGATCATGCCCAAAACCCTGTATCAGGTCTTTGAACATGTCAAGGTTTACGGCAGTTTTTGTCTGGCCGCCCGGGAGCCTTTTCAGGAGAATCATGTGACCCGGCGTCAGCTACTGAATCTTTTTGACGGTCGATCGCGCCAACACATCCTGAAATTATCCCAGCGCAGGACCGGTCACAATTCCGGCGCTTATTGGGGTGATGAACATTTCATTCTGAACCACCTACAACACGTCCCCTGCAACACCGACCTCAAACCGATAACGGAATACTACCTGGGACTAGGTCTCCATTATCATCAAGCAAAGAAAAACAATCCCTGTCGATAAAAAGGAAAAGGTGGGATACGGCTATTCAACGCGAACGGCTGGCGTTAAGCAAACGGGCGGGAAGAATCAGTTGACCAAAACAGAATACACTTCTTCGAGCGTGGTCAGGCCCTGCTGGACCTTGATCAATCCATCTTGAGCCAACGGCCGGAAGCCCCGGCTTTTAGCGACGCGATAAAGCTCCTTCATCGGCACCTTTTGTAAAATGGCCTCGCGCATTTCGTCATCAAACATAACGATCTCAAATATGGCAACCCGGCCGCGGTATCCGGTCTGATTGCAGTAATCACATCCCTTGCCTTTATAAAAGGTCATCTCTTCGATCGGCACCGTGTCCTTGGGTTTCTCTTCACCCTCGGCAGTGTGATAAAGAACCTCGTTCAAATCCAAGGCATACTCATTACGCAGGTAATTCAAAACCCTGAAATCGGGTTTAATGGCCTCGCGGCATTGCGGGCATACCCGCCGCACCAGTCTTTGGGCGATGGATCCGTTCATCGCGTATGAAATCATGAACGGTTCCAGTCCCATATTCAACAACCGCACAACCGTCCCGATCGACCCGCGGGCATGGATGGTGCTGAAAACCAGATGTCCGGATACCGCCACCCGGATCGTGGTGTCAGCCGTTTCCTCATCGCGGATCTCGCCCACCAGAATGATATCCGGGTCCTGGCGCAGGATCGCTCGCAGGCCGTCGGCAAATCCGAAGTTGGCCTTGGTATTGACCTCGCACTGGTTCATGCCGGCGATCCGGTATTCCACCGGATTTTCCAACGTAACGATATTTTTATGAATCGAATGCAAGCGGTTCAGGATCGCATACAAGGTCGTGGTCTTGCCGCTGGCCGTGGGTCCGCTGACCACGACCAATCCCTCCGTGCGCTGCAGGAGTTTTTCCAAACGGGTCAGATCGTACTCGGTCAATCCGAGGTTCGTGATGTCATAAAGACCGTTATCCTCATAAAGGATCCGAATCGTCATCTTCTCACCCGCGATCGTCGGAAAAGTCGAAACGCGAAAATCGTAATTCTGGGCACCGATATAGCGGCTGAACCGGCCGTCCTGCGATGTGCGCTTCATCGCGGCGTCCGTATGCAGATTACAAATAACCTCAATGCAGTTTGTAAGATTGACATTATACTCATTATCCAATTCCAGGACATTCATGAGCTGTCCGTCAATCCGAAGCCGAACGCGGGTGAAACGGTCAAACGGTTCGATATGAAGATCACTGGCCCGTTCCCGCACCCCACAGGCAAGAATGGTATCTAAGATCTCGACTGTACATGTAGATAAATCGACTTTTCCTCTTCCCGCCTTTGACTGCGCGGCAGCAAGAATATTTTGGACTTCGGCGCTGACGTTGATCATGAGATCACCCCCGATTAAAAAGATTTCTTTTCAGGTTTAATTTACAACAAACATGTCCTTTATGCAAAATATTTAAGAATAAAGTGAACGCTCCGTTATATTCAAGAAATCGCACTTTTAACTCCTAAGGGAGGGCAAATCCCATCCGAATCCCGGCAAAGACCTGACTGAATTCCCGCCCGTAGGCGCCTTTCGGTTTGCTCCCAGGAATAATTCTCTTGTATCAGCACCCGGCCCTTCTTCCCGAATTCCTGACAGCGTGACGGATCACCAAGTAAATTGATCAAAGCGCGTGCCAGGGCCCCGCTATCCCCCGGGGCAACAAGGATCCCGCTCTGACCGTCTTTAACGATCTCGGGAATGGCTCCGGTTTGGGTCGCAACGACCGGCAACTGAAAATACTGAGCCTCAATAAAAACATTCCCGAATGCCTCAACCCGTGCGGGGACGCAAAAAATCGAGGCCTGGCAATAATATCGGCTTATTTCAGCCTGAGGGATCTTCCCTAGTACCCGGCAACCTGACATCTTCAATGGCGGGGAGCATCCGATCACGGTTAATGTCGCCCGCGGATAAATATCCTTGACCTTCATAAAAGCCGCGGCCAGCTCCGGTCCACCCTTACGTTCCCATTCCGATCCGATAAACAGGATATTTTGACGCTCGTACGGCCGCGGCGGATCCTCCGGCCCGGGAACAACGTGCGGGCCAGAAAATACAGTCATCACTTTCTCAGGCGGACATTGATAATGGCTAATCAAAACTTCGCGGTCAAATTCACTCATGGTGAAGACACCTGTGGCTTTCTCATAAATCGCTCTTTCCTTAATGGCTTTATTTTGATGACGAAGAAAGACCTCCTGAATATTCATGGCGATTTCTTTTCGGATACGATCAAACCGTCCAGGCTGACGATTTCGGAAATATTCAGAAAAGAAGAATCGGCTCAAGGAGGGACGATGGGCGGGAAATTGACGAACAACGAAAAACAGGCTTGCATCGATATACACAAAATGGGGAAGACCGGGGATAAATCCGTCAAAGAATGACCCGGTTTGGAAGGAAAAAAGAAATTCTTCGGGATTCAGATGTCGGGACAGGGCCTGACGCGCCGCCCGGTAAAAATGCTCTGTTCGCAAAACTGCCGTGCCGTAATTATCCCAAAGAACACCCGGGCCGAATTCCCGAAGGGCATGAAACCAGCTCAGCAGGCCTCCGTAAGAAATACAATCCTTCCAAATATCAATAACCTCGATATCATGATCCGGGAATGAACTTTTAAGAAAATTCAAAGCAAAATTATTATACCCTGAGAAATTCCCGATCTTGATAAAGGCAATTTTTTTCATGGCATAAAAAAGCGGACCAGCGCACTTGAACCCCGGTGCGCCGGGACTCCGCGGGCCAGGAGATCAAGGGAACTGAATGACAACCGACGTTACTTCCCCAGCGCCTGGCGAAGGTCCATGGCATGCTCCTGTTCCATGGCCAGAATATTGCGCAGCTGTTGGGCCAGGGCAAATTCTTTCAACTCTTCGGCTTGTTCAACGCGTTCTTTGTAACGGCGGATCGCATCCTCTTCTCCGGCTAGGTCTTGCTGGAGCATGTCATCGTTGATCGCGGCGGTATAAATCTTATCAACATCCACTGTAGGTTCGTCGCCGAGAAAGTCGATCTGGTCCGCCAAGGTCATGGCATGCTGGATCTCCTCGTTGGCGTGTACCTTTAACTCCTTGATGATATCGCCATAAGCTGCTCCGCTCATGACCGCGGCATGGTTGATGTACTGGATCGCGGCCGCGTATTCTTTTTGCAGGTCTTTGTTCAGAAGCTCGACCAGTTTTTCCGTTGTTATGGCCATGCGCTCTCCCCTTTCTTATGATTTCTTCCGACGGTTGCGGATCTGCTTCAGGGATTCGATCACGTTGATCGCTTCCCGACGGCTCAGATCCAAGCAGCCGGGGCAGTGATGATATTTACGAATAAAATTATCCAGATGCCGCGTGTCCCATCCGAGGTCCCGGGCCAGCGACTGGATCAGGATCTTCTGCCGCAGGGTCAATCCGCGTTGGTTGACCCGGTAATAGGGACTGCGGACAAAATGGTTCATCAATTTCCGGAACTTGGCCGCGTCCAGATCCTTAGCGCTCTCTACCCCGGCCGCCCGAAACAGGATGTCACGATAAGCCTCGTCGCTAAGGTTCAGCTCACGTTTGATGATGTGGATCAGGGCCAGTTTTTTACGATCCATTCGCTTGCCCCATTCATAGCCGGGCACGGATTATTTGAAACAGCGCTGGCCTTTCTTTCGCAGGCATTGTCCGGCATCTTTACCGCAGCGGTAACAGATCTCATTAACCATTTGCTGTCCGTTAAAGTATTCCGTCAAGTTACGTAGGGTCGTGCGGGCGATATTGGTCAAGGCCTCACGGGTAAAAAAGCCCTGATGCGAAGTCAGCAGGACATTGGGGAAGGTCAACAAACGTGCCAGATGATCGTCGCTGATCACGGTCGAAGAAAAATCCTCGAAAAAATATTCGCTTTCCTCTTCGTACACATCCAGTCCCGCACACCCGACCTTTTTATTTTTCAGGGCCTCGATCAGAGCCTCCGTCTTGATCAGCCCCCCCCGGCTGGTATTGATGATGACCACGCCGTCTTTCATCTTGGCAATGGCATTCTCATCGATCATATGAAACGTTTCCGAGGTCAAAGGCGCATGCAGGGAGATGATGTCAGATTTTGCGTACAACTCATCCAGCCCCACGTAGCGGAACCCAGCCTCGCGAGCATAGTCCTCGTTAGCATAAACATCATACGCAAGAATTTCCATGCCGAAGCCTTTGAGAATCGGGATCAAGGCCCGACCGATACGCCCGGTGCCGACCACGCCCACAATTTTGCGATACATGTCAAAACCCAGTAGGCCGTTGATCGAGAAATTGCCGTCACGCGTGCGGTAATAGGCCCGGTGGGTTTTGCGGTTCAGCCCCAGCATCAGAGCCACGGCATGTTCAGCCACGGCCTGGGGGGAATACTCGGGGACACGCACCACGTGAATCTGATCGTAAGCCGCTTTCAGATCGACGTTATTATACCCCGCGCTGCGTAAAGCAACGATCCCGATTTTCTTTTCATGCAGGATATCAATGACTTCAGCGTTGATTTGGTCATTGACAAAAGCGCACACCGCGTCAAAACCCTCCAAGACCAGATGCGGCGCGGTCCGGGGATTCAGGTGATCATTGAAATATCTGATCTGAAATCCGAAATCCTTGTTATTGGCATCAAAAAATTGTTGATCATACGGTTTGGCATCGAAAAATAATATTTTCTTTGAATTAGTCATGATCGCATCAACTCCTTTAGATCACTTCGAATCTTTTATCGCTTGCTTTAGGTCTCCGTACCCGCGTTCATTCCCAGGATCCGGCATGTATCCTAGCACAACAACCGGCATGATCCAATATTTCCGAGACATTCTGTTCCCCGCCCGGGCTTCTAGGGCCTTTGTCAAATCAGCTGGGCCACCTTATTTAAAAATTGCTTGCGGTCTCTGGGCGTGTTGGCCAACAGGCACCCGGCCACGTCATAATGTCCGCCTCCACCGTATTGGCGGGCCAGGGCAGCAACATTAATACCTTTTTTCGAACGCAAACTGATGCGCAAACACCCGTCTTTTGTCTCGCGGAAAAAGACCACCACCTTAACCCCCTGGATCGCCCTAAGCTCATCTGGCACGGCATCCACATCCTCATCCCTGCCACCGAACTTCTGAAAATCGCGTTTGCGCACATATGCCCAGACCAGTTGCCCGCCCTTCATAAATTGACTCCGCTGCAAACAAACCCCCATCAAAAGGGCCGCTTCCTTCTTGACCGCCCAATAAACGCGTTCACTCAAACGCGAATAATCAATGCCGGTCCGGGTCAATTCCGCACTGATCCTAAATGTCCGCCCGCGCACCGCCGAAAGACGGAACGAATTGGTTTCCACGATGATCGATGTCAACAGATTCTCAGCGATGGCCCTGGTGATCTTCACCCGTAATTTTTTCAGGATCGGATAAACGACCTCAGCCATCGCCGCCGCATCTTTATCGATCACATCGATCGGACCAAAGGCGTCCCGCTCCAGATGATGATCGAACGCCATAACAGCCGCGGCCTGTTCAAATGCCCTTTGGGCCTCTCCTAGCATATGCCGGTAACTGCAATCCACCGCGACCGCCAGGTCAAAACGTTTTTTCACAGGAACGTAACGCACCACGCGATCGATCCCTGGCAATGTGGCGTACATCTTGGGCACAGGATCGGCGCAAATCATACTGACCTTTTTATCCAACTGCTTCAACCCTAATCCCAGGGCAACCATGGATCCGATGGCATCCCCGTCGGGATTCATATGACATCCGAGCAGGACCGTGTCCGCCGCCCGAATCGTCTGAACCGCCTTCATCAGACCGCGCATGCAGATCCTTTCCTTACGGGATCCGTCTCATCCAAGCTTTCGTCGATCATCTGCGCCAGGATAAAATCGTTCTTGGTCAGCCCGTCAACCGTATGTGTCCACAGAACGATCTTTACCTTGTTGTAATCCAGCACGATCTGCGGATGATGGTTCTGTTCGGCTGCGATATTGGCGACCGTATCCGTAAAATGAACCGCCGCCTCAAAATCCTTAAACTTATAATTTTTGACGATCATTTTCTCGCCTTGCAATTGCCAACCGTTCAAGGATTCCAAGGCCGCATCCACCGATTCCCGGGACCAGGCCTGCCCCAACCCCTCACAGGGTTGACAAACGCCGGGATTTTGCACCTGCCTGTCATCCGGTGTGACCCGCCGGATTTCCTCAAGCTCGTCCAAGGCGGCGTTATAATCGGGCTGGTCAGAAGCTTCCGGGACGATCTGCAGAAAACGCAATATGTTGTTTTGATCAATAATTAAAATGGCGCGAGTGAGCAGCCCCATTTCTTTGATCAGAAGGCCGTAGTTGATGCCGAACGATCCGGACTTGTAATCAGAAAGAACTTCGACATTTTTAATGCCGTTCATGTCGCAAAAACGCTTTTGAGCGAACGGTAAATCCTTGCTGATTCCGATCACCACTATCTCATCGCCCAAAGAAACGGCCCGCCGGTTAAATTCCCTAACCTGACCCTCACAAACAGAAGTGTCCAGGGAAAGGAACGATGTCAAAACCTTAATCCTGCCTTGAAAATCTTTCAATGTTCTGGGAGACATGTCCTGCCCGATCAATTCAAAGTCCGGCGCAGGTGACCCCATCTTGATTTTCCGCCCTACCAGATGCATTTCTATACCCTTGAAAGTGATATTTCTGGACATAATCGACTCCTTGATTGGCAATGGACATCAATTATTGGCTAACGGGAACCGTACGGCCTTCCACCGGCAGACCGGCCGCTTTCCAATCCGCCAGACCGTCCTCATAGTCGTAAATATTCTTAAAACCTTTGGCTGCAAGCATCTGAGCTGCTTTGGGACTAGCCTGGCATTGTCTGTTGGCGCAATACACGATGATATGATCATCCTGATTGAGTCGTTGACCGGCATACTTGTCAATCTTGCCGACCGGGAGGGAAATCGCTCCTTTAATATGTTCCTGTTGGAAACGATCCTCAGGAAGCACATCCACAATTTTGACATTGGAATCAGGGATTTTGATCATATCCTGTAACTCATCGCGATTGATTATTCTGATCATTTTCCCCCTCCTTTTATCTTGATGTCTCAATCTTTTGTCGAATTAACCGGAGGGTTCTTACAGTCAGATCGCATTATTATAAGTGCCGCTTCCCTGCAACAGCTGACAAAAAATAGGGCCCCGATACGCCCGGAGCCCCATTTATCATCAGAAAAATAAAACCTTAAGATTTGGCTTTTTGATAATTCGCAGCAACCGCATCCCAATTGATCAGGTTGAAAAACGCGGCGATAAAATCCGGCCGCAGGTTGCGGTATTTGAGATAATAGGCGTGCTCCCAGACATCGATAACCAGCAGCGGTTGCCCGCTGAGCTCGCAGGTATCCATCAGGGGATTTTCGTGATTGGCCGTAGCCCCCACTTTGAGGGTCCCGTTATCAAGGTATAACCAGGCCCAGCCGCTTCCGAAC
>Ga0272441_10005081_pt1 | contig 23218 bp, 22 predicted proteins | sample SSMProp6N_FD_193582 | JGI IMG/M metagenome (GOLD analysis project Ga0272441, IMG submission 193582) | Marine sediment archaeal communities from Little Sippewissett salt marsh, Falmouth, MA, United States - SSM-Prop-6N | ecosystem: Environmental > Aquatic > Marine > Wetlands > Sediment ...
CCCCTCCGCCGCCGCCCAGCTGGGCACCGTCACCGACGCACTGGCCGACCGCTACCCCAAAGCCGCCACGATGCTCGCCGACGCCACCGAGGACCTGCTCGCCTACGCCACCTTCCCCCGGGCGCACTGGAAGAAGATCTGGTCGACCAACCCCCTCGAGCGGCTGAACAAGGAGATCAAACGCCGCACGGACGTCGTCGGCGTGTTCCCCAACCCCGACGCCCTGCTCCGCCTCGCCGGAGCCGTCCTGGTCGAAGCCCACGACGAATGGCAGACCGGCGACCGCCGCTACCTGTCCGAAGGCTCCATGGCCCTGCTCGCCCCGAAACCCGCCCTCAACGGCAAGGAGGTAGCCACACCACAACTCGTCCAGGCATGATCAGAACAACACTGACCGCCCCCGCACAGCGGATCTACACCACGGCGAGGGACGTCACCGCTGGTCCCGCCGCAGCTTGACAGCACTTCTTCGCAGATCGCGGGATTGTCCAGCGATCGCAGTCGCCTCATCGCGGCCGAACACGGGACGCACCCGGGCGGCTCAGCCGGCAACCGCCACTCCTGCCAAGAACACCGACAGCGCCAGCATCGACAGCACCCAGGACGAGCCCGATGATCGACCGGAAACGCAACGATCGAGGCTGATCGTGACTGCCTCGCGACTCGCGCGACCCGCGGGATGGTCAGGCGGGCGCAACCCCCCTCACAGCGGCATAGGAAGCGTGACTGCCGCGCGGATCGCGGCTGTGCGCGCGGCAGAACGTGTCCGTCCTGGCGGCGGTGTTGCCTTCTGATTCGCCTCAAGAGTCGAGACGTTGGAGGAGCCTGCGGGCAGTGGAGGCAACCGACTTGCGCGGGTCGTCGGCGAGTCTGCGGGCGTGCGGCTTGAGCCACTGGCGCAGGTCGTCGTCATCCTCGGCCCACGAACCCAGAACCTCCATCGAGGTGTTCAGCACGATCCAGTCGTTGTGATGGGCGAGGTTGCGCTGCATGATCGCCACGGCCCGGCTTCGCTGCTCCGGGCTGAGCAAAGGCACGGGTCAGGTCGAACAGCAGGGCCAGCGTCCACTGCGTCGAGGCCTGGTCGATCGATGCGATCTCGTGCTGCAACCGGTCCATGTACTCCATCGTCCAGTCGGGGCGGGCCCCGGTGACCCGCTTCATGGCGCTGGACACCCGAAGCCGCACAACCTCGTCGCTGCTGCAGTAGCACCCGTACAGCTCGTCAAGCCGGTCTCGGTCAGCCAGCACCAGGTCCACCACCTCGACCGTGCGGCCCGACGAGTTCGGATGGCCTCCGCTCAGCACCTCCTCGAACGACTCCTCTGCGGAATCGCGGCTGCCGCGACGCTGCGGCGAGGACATCGACGAAGGCTAGCCCTCCGGGACGGGGTGGCAGCGCAACAACGTCAGCACCAGCAACAACCTAGAAGCCGCTCGCTCCCACAGCGGCTGATGGACAGGCGTTCGTTGCCGCACTCAGGGCGGAGGGATGACCTGTAGACGGAATGCCGTACTCGTCGCGGCCAAAGCCGGTAGTTCAGGTTCGGTAGGCGTCACGTCGGTGGTCGACATCGAGGACGACGATCGTGCGGTGGTCCTCGTCGATGCGGTAGCGGACCCGATACTCGCCTCGACGGGCCCGCCACAGGCCCTCGAACGGGGCACGCAAGGGTGCGCCGACAGCCCGTGGGCGCTCGAGAAGAGGGCCGGAGATGAACTCCCAGGCAGCGAACGCCGCCGCAGCGGGGAGCCGATCAGTGAGGGCTCGTCGGGCGGTCGGCGACAGGATCAGGTCGTAGGGGTGGTCAGTCGGCACGGCGTTGCCGCATGAGTTCGGCCATCTCCTCGCCGGTCGTCCCCTCGCCCGCGGCGATATCTCGCTCAGCCTGCGCGAGTCGGCCCAGGGCTTCGGGGTCGGCCAGCAGTTCGAGGGTGGCTTCGAGGGAGTCCAGGTCCTCCTTGGCGATCAGGACGACGAAGTCGCGACCGTTGCGCGTGACGTTGACCCGTTCGTGTGTCTGGTCGACCTCGTCGGCGATCTCGGACAGTCGAGCCTTTACCTCCGAGAGCGGGAGCGTCTGCATAGACCAGAATGGTAGTCGATATACGTGGACTGGTCGATCCGACGATCTGCAAAGCAGCCGTACTCATCGCGGCCAGATCCGAGCGTCGCCCAGCGCAGCCGTTGTGACCGTGCTGCTAGTCGTGGCGGGCGGTGGCGTATCGGCTCCAGGTGCCGGTGGGCATGGTGATGTGGGTGAAGCCGGCGTCGGCGAACAGCGCTTCGAACTCGGCGTCGGTGAACATGCTCATCCCGGTGCGCTGTTCGTACTCCCGGGCGCGGGCCGGGTCTTCGTAGCGTGCCCCGGCGTTCATGTGTGCCAGCATGCGTCCGGCGGGCTGGAGGATCGGGTGCATCGCCTTGATCGCTGGTTCGGGATCGGCCATGGAGCCCTCCAGGCCGATGAGCACGCGCCCGCCGGGGCGCAGGACGCGGTGGATCTCGGTCATGGTCTGGGCGGGTTTGCCGGGGGCGAAGCAGTCCAGACAGTTGCTGCTGACTGCGGTGAACGTGCCGTCCGGCCAGGGCAGCTCGACGGCGTCACCGAGCACGACCTGGGCCGTGCCAGCGGCGATGCGGTCGCGCAGCAGCCGCCGGGCGATGTCGATACCGACCGGGGTGTGGTCGATGCCGGCAACCTTGTGCACGTGGTTGGCGCGGCGGCGCAGGAACACCCCGGACCCGCAGGCCACGTCCAGGTACACGTCCTCGGGCTGCAGGTCCAGGAGCCGGGAGAAGTGCGGCGCGTAGGTCGGCAGGGCCAGCAGCACGCCCGCGTCGACCCAGAACATCGCGCTTGCGAGCAGCCCGGTCGCCGGTTCGCCCCTCGCGCCTATCTGCTCAGGGGTGGCTCCCACCCGTTCTCTCAGACTCCTCGCCACGTCCTCCACCTGCCTCCTAGCTACTCGGCAGCGTCGATCACGTTGTCGGTGCGGAACTCTCCAGCCGGGTCGAACGGCAACGCGTCCAGGTCCTGGTCCAACTGGTCCGGGCCTGTCGGTTGTTCGGCAAGCAGTGCGGCTGCTCCGACCGGGCTCGTCGGGGTTGGCTCGACCGGTGCTGTGGCCGGTCCGAGGACGGTCACCGGGCCGATGACCTGTTGGTCGAACTCGACGCAGTGATTGCTCGACCAGGCATGCTCCCTGAGCCCGATCAAACCAAGACCCTGAACTACAGGGTGTTCACCCACCGACACGACGGCCGCGGCCCGACCCGTGGTGTCACCACCCAGACCCCGCCCGGACAGCGTCGACCGGAAGAGCCGACCGTCGCGCACCCCGTACAGCGGCTGAGCCTCGGCGAACGACGAAGCTGGCATCCCGGAGCGTGCCAGCACGTCCACCAAGACCTTCCCGTCTCTGCTGCTGAGGTAGCGGGTGTGCCCCGGCAGGTGCTCCCTCGTCACATCGGTCACGACGGCCGGCCACCCCAGCAGAACGCGGTACAGCTCCGCGGCCACCCGGTTCGACGTCATCACCAGCAGCGGCACGAACCCGGCGCCGAAGCTGGCCCACCCACGGTCCAGCATCAGCCCGACCACCGGCAGCAGCGGCGCTGCCGGCCGGTCACCGCCGGTGACCATCGCGATCACCTGCACATCCAGGCTGTGAAAGGTTGGCAGCCCAGCCAGCCGCCATTCGACCCCTGCTCCTCCAACCGTCACGACCGTGCGGCGTCGCGAGACACGCAGCGGATGCAACTGCCGGGACGGCAGAAGCTCGGAGACGGCGAGAGCGTCGGCCGTGAACATCCCCCCGACGGCATCACCCCACAACCAGGCCAGACGCCCAGCGTCGACCCGCTGACCATCCACGCGGAACGATGACGAGAACGTCCTCGACGACGTCACCACCATCACCGTCCCACCCTGTGGCTACACCGTCACGATCGCCGTGGCCAGGGCAGACCGACCCCCAGTAGCGCCCACCACGCCCGGCAAGACCACCACACACTGGCCACGGGGCCGTACCTCCTCGGACCGTGGGCAGCCCAGCCCGCTCCAACTGGGTCTGCGGGTCAGCGGCGACGCGAATGCCCTGGCAACGATCGCCATGCGCCCGGTCCACGCTGCTGACGGGGACGAGCCCCTGCTGTGAGAAGTGGGGGCAGTTGCTCCGCGTGCCACCCTCGAACGAGGCGCTGTCGTTCTCGGGATGGACGTCGAAGATGGCCACCTCGCTGAGCTCGCCGTCGGCGACGTCGCGGGTCTCGCACACCAGGAGCCCTGACGTGAAGCTCGAGGCGGAGGCGTAGCCGCCCTCGGTGGAAGCACCAACCGCGGCATGGTCCGGCGATCGTAGTCGCCCTCAGAGCGGCCATGGAGCGCGTGTTGGACGTGTGCTGGATCGACTCGTCCTTTCGCGGCGGGCAGGGGGACTGTCTGGGCTGCAACAGTGGGAGACGCCCGCACGCCGCTCGATGGGCTCAGCGTCCTGTGTGTGTCCGGCTGACAGCTACTGGAAGCACATCTCTGAGGGGTAGCTGCGGTGGATCTTGAGCGCCCCGTCCTCGTCCACCAGGCGGAGGACGTTGACCGCGTAGTCAGTCTGCTCCTCCGGGTCGAACCAGGTCAGCTTCGTCAGGACGGCGACGTCGTAGCCACCGCCGCCGCTGAGGTAGTCCTTGGCAATGAGCCGATCACCGAGGTGCTCGGCCTGCTCATTGGTCGTCGCGAAGTCCTCGATCATGGTGTCGAGCAGGCGGTCCGTACCCTCTGGCGTGTAGCCCTTGAACACGAACCCGTCGCTGTGGCTGGCCCGGATCGCCTCGGCGTCGTAGGCGTTCCACGCAGCCAGGTAGTCGTCGAGAAGGGTCGTCACCCGGTCGATCTCCTCCGGCGTTACGTCGGCGCGACCGACACGGGTCTCGTCGGCCTGGGTCGACGCGAACAGCAAGTAGCCCGCACCCACACCGATACATGCCGCGATCGCCGCGACCAGAACTACCACCCACCAAGTGGGTCTTCGAGCCTCGCGAGGATCACGATGCGGGGCCGGCGAGGTTGCAGTCGTCATCTCGTCACCTCCGAAGGCGCCTCGCACTCCACGGTCGGCCGCGCCCAGCGCGCCGCAAGTGCCGGAGGTCCCCATCAGCTGCTGACGACCGACGCACGGAGGGGCCCTGCTCCCAGGCCGACGGCGATGCCCCTTCACGCAGCACCGCCCGCCGAAGGGGCGTACTCATCGCGGCTGGTTGGCGAGGTTCTCGGGGACGCGGATCGTGACCCTGCCGGCTCAGGTCAGCGCCTAGAGGTAAGCGACCACGTCGACGCAGCGACCGATCACGCGCGGGGCGGGGCCGAGGAGTCGGTGGCGTGCACACGCGCCGAGTGCTCGTGTGGCGGCCGTGTGATCGTCCGCCGGCCCACCTACGTGGCGGTGGGCGGCTACAGCCCGAGTGAGCGCCACGTCTGGTAGTTGTAGATCCTGTCCCACTCGACTTTGAGCGTGTCGTCCTCCTTGACCAGGCGCAGGACCAAGATGTACTTGTCCATGGTGCCTTCGGAGGTGCCGCCTCGGAAGAGCTGGACGACGTCGATCGCGTCACCGACGTCGCTGACGATCGGGGCACCGACTCGCTCGAAGGACGCGCCGTCTGCGCGGTAGTCCTCGACCCTCGCCTCCAGGCTCGTCGCCCCGGTGGCTGTCAGGTCGCGCGCGTTCAGGACAGCGTCGGCAGTGGCGATGGCGCGGATCGCGTCGGCGTCGTAGGCGTTCCAGCCAGCGAAGAAGTCGTCCAAGAACTGCTCGACCTCGGGGTCCGCTGCCGGAGAGGTGGCCGAGTCTCGACCTGAGGCGAGGGACCCGATCCCGACGCCGACCGTTACAGCCAGCACGAGGGCCAGCGCCCCGGCCCACCGCGGCAACCGGCGGCCCTGTGATGGTGCTGCTGGCGCCGACTCCTGCGGCTCGGTGGGAAGCCCTTGGGTAGTGGTCATTCGAAACTCCTTCTAGCGGGGGCTGGTGGTGAGGAAGACCTGGGTGGGGAGGTGTCAGGGGTCAGCCTGCGGCCTGCATGATGGAGGCGATGGGGCCGAACACCTGGCGGGCGTTGTCGGCCGGGCTCCTTGGGCCCATCGTGCGCGGTCTGATCGGTCGCAGCAGGTGAGGCCTCACCGCTGGTCGGGCGCTGCCGCTGACGTCGAGGCGACGGCTGTGTCTGCCTCGTCTCGGTGTGGCGCTGGCTCGTGCAAGTGAGCGAGCCACCCTGACGCGACCAGCAGCCACGCCAGTGCCGCGAGCAGGTACACGCGCTGGGTGAGGCCGACGACCTCGGTGGAGGAGAAGAACATGAGCAGGAAGGAGGCGAGCATCGCGGCGGCGAAGACCAGCTGAGGTCGGGCGTGTTCCTGGGAGCCGGGGGTGCGGGAGAAGAGGCGCCCGAGCACCACCGTTGCTGCGAGGAAGGCCAGGACAGTGGTCATGAAGGCCCAGTAGTGGATGAGTCCGGAGGTGCTGGGTGTGGTGGCGAGCACGTCCTTGGGGTCGGTGTCGAAGACGCCGGCGGCCAGAGTGCCGCCAGTGGCAACGGTGAGCAGGACGGTTACGCCGGTCCGGCCTCGGCTCGCTGGCAGGGCCCGATGCGCCAGCAGGGTCATCCCGACCAGTGCGACGGTCACGCTCAGGAACGCCAACCGCATCAGCCAGGGGTAGTCGCCCAGCACGTACTCGCTGACGAACCCAGAGACGGGGTCGAGTTCGCGGTCGACGACGTGCAGAACGGCGACGATCAGGATGAACCCGGCCGCCCCGCCTCGGGTGAGGAGCAGAAGTGGACTCGGGGAGGTCTCCGTGGCAACTAGACGCGTGTGCTGCAGGTGGGTCGTGGTCATGGCAGGCCTCCTCGTGGCTGCGCTGGGTCAGGCCCGCGCTGCGTAGACGATGTTGAAGGGGGTCTCGGCGATGCGGTGGAAGTGGGAGTAGCCGGCCTCGGCGAAGACGGCGGCCATGCCCGGTTCGCCGGCCTGGGTCCCCAGGGCACGGCCGACTGGTTGGGACAGGGAGTTCGGGGTGCACAACGCCGCAGATGCGCCGTACATGATCTTCGCCGTCGGTGCGGTGTGGTTGGTCGTCTTGTCGCCATGGGCGAAGGGCTCGACGAGCATGACCACACCTCCCGGGGCGAGCTGCCGCTTGGTGTGGGCGGCGACGCCGACGGGGTCGCCCATGTCGTGGAGGGCGTCGAAGAAGCAGACCAGGTCGAACTCGCCTTGGAAGGCGGCTGCGTCGGCGACGTGGAAGTGGACCCGATCACTGACCCCGGCGATGTCGGCGCCTTCGCGGGCAGCGTCGATCGAGGCCGGGTGGCTGTCGAAGCCGTGGATCTCGACGCGTTCGTAGGCCTGGGCCATAACCACCGAGGAGATGCCGTAGCCGCATCCGACGTCGGCGACTCGTGCCCCGCCGGCCAGCAGGTCGCTGGTCCCGTCCAGTGCCGGGATCCACTCGGTGACCAGGTGGTGCTGGTAGCCGGGACGGAAGAACTCAGCCGTCCCACGGAACAGCTGCTCGCTGTGGTCGGCCCAGGCCAGCGCGCCGTCGGTGCGGAACGCTGTGGCGACCTTGTCGAGGTCATCGAACATCGACGCGGTGACACTCATGCCGCTGGCGAAGAACACCGGCGACTGGCGCCGAGCCAACGCCATGGCCTGCTCAGCCGGCAACGTGTATGTCGACGCAGCATCGTCGTACTCGACGTATCCGGCCGAGGCCTGCTGGTCCAGCCACTCCTGCACGAGCCGCTCGTGGCACCCGGTGCGTTCAGCCAGTGTCGCCGCTGCCATCGGCCCGGCTCCGTCCATGGCCTGGTACAGCCCGAGCTCGTCGCCCAGGCACACCATCAACACTGTGGTCGCCCCGCCCAGGTCGCCCAGCACCGTCCCCATGAACCCCTGCAGCTTGTTCTCGTCAATACCCATCGCGGGTGTCCTCCGTGTGTCGGCGTGGTGTGCTCGATCGTGGCGGGAACGGAGGGGGCGAACCTCACCCGGCTGGGTGAGGAATCCGGGTCACGCGTTCGATCGGCCGGTCACGGGCGCTGCGCGTGTGCCGCGTGGACGGCGGCGAGCTGCGCTCGACTCGAGATGCCGAGCTTGGCGTAGACCTGGCTCAGGTGGGTCTTGACCGTGTTCGTGCTCACGAAGAGGCGCGCGGCTATCTGGGGCGTGGTCAGCCCGGACACCGCGAGGTCGACGACGTCGTGCTCGGCTGGGGTGAGGCTGTCCCACCCCGTCGGCGGACGCTTACGCGCTCCCCGCGAGCGGCGGGCCAGACGTTCGGCCTCCTCGAGGGTCAGCGACCGGCCCGCGGTGATCACCTCGGCCGCTGCCGGAGCGCCGATGGCCTGCTCCAGCCGGTCGACGGTCTCGGCCCGGAGCGCGGCTTCGAAGGGCAGCCGGGCCACCGAGGTGGTGGCATGCATGGCGTCGACGGCTCCGAGGAGCCGGCCCGCGCGGTCGTGGGCGCCACGGACGCTCTCCAGCAGGGCAAGGTGATCCAGAGCTGCCGCGAGCCCCAGCCGGTCACCCAGGGCGGAGGCGATGCCCATCGCGTCGTGGACGCGGTCGAGCGCCTGCTGGTAGCGGTCGTGTCGCAGGTCGATGATCGCCAGCCCAAGCTCGGCGCGCAGACGCGAGAACGGATACGACGGGTCCCGGGACGCCTCCGAGGACTCGGTCAGAATCTGGTGGGCCACATCCGTGTCGCCGGCCCGAAGGTGGGTCAGTCCGAGCAACCACAGCCCGGCCGCGACATCCCATTGGTTGGACGTCGCCGCGGCGAGGTCGACGGCGTGCTCGGCCTGGGCAGCGGTGTCGTCACGGTCGAACCGGTAGTGCGCGAACGCCCGCCAGCGCTGAGCGGCATTGGTGAACGTCGGCAGGTCCTCCTCGCCCGCGATCGCCGCCGCGTGCTCGAGGTGCCTCTCCGCCTTCTCCTCGTCGCCACGCAACGCGGCGACGGTGCCGACGGCAGCCAGCGCCATGACCTCGAACGCCCGATACCCCACCGCCCGAGACCGAGACAGAGCCTCGTGCGCGATCGCGAGCCGGCGGTCGAGCCGCAATGGCCCGGCGGCGCCCACACCGCCGCCGCACTCAGAGTCGGTGTCGTATCCACGACCACTCCGCCGAGTAGGAACGAGCGGAACGCGACCCGCATGTAGGCATCCATCGCCTCGCGTCGACGGTGCGACTCTGGGAACACTGCGACCACCAGCGGCTGATCCTCGAACGCGCGCGCAATGCCCGGTGCCACCGACCGCCAGGCGTCAGACGGCATCGGGACCACGGCAGTTGCCATCCCGATCACCCCCGAACTCCCTTCTTCGGTAGCGCAGGCAGCGTGCAGCGTCCAGAGTCCGAAGGCCGCCACTATCAGTGACCACGACCATCTGCTTGCGGCCGGCCAGGGGTCGACTGCCGCACTTTCGGTCCCTGACGCAGGGGGCTCTTGCTGCCCGCGCGCCGCTCGGCGACCACACCACATGCGGCAGATCCGGTAGACGTGGCCGGCCCAGGAGTGTCTTCCTCTCAGAACATGAGTGTTCTACGCTGGGGTGGTGGCATCCGGGTGGGAGGTGTTCCTCGACCCCGAGGTGGAGGACTGGATCCTCAGCCTGCCCGACGAGACCTACGACCGAGTGGAGGCCGCCGTGGACATGCTCGCCGAGCACGGCCCCAGGCTGGGCCGACCGCTGGTGGACTCGATTACCGGCAGCCGCCACTCGAACATGAAGGAGCTACGCGTGGGCACGTGCCGGGTGCTGTTCGCCTTCGACCCGACCCGGGCGGCGGTGCTGCTGGTGGCCGGGGACAAGCGTGGCCGGTGGACGCAGTGGTACCGCCACGCAGTCCCGATCGCTGATGACCGCTACGACGCCTGGCTCACCCAGCACGGGGAGGACCGATGACCCAGTACTCCACGTGGGACGACGTCAAGGCTCAGCGGTCCACCAGCCCCGCCCGTCGGGCGGCTGCCCGGGCCGCGGTGCAGGCACAGATCGCCGGGCACCAGCTGGCCGAGCTGCGCAAGAGCCGCGGACTCACCCAGCAAGCCGTCGCCGAGGCCATGGGGGTCTCCCAGCGCCGCGTCTCGGCCATCGAGTCCGGAGACCTCACCCACTCCCAGATCGGCACCCTGCACGCCTACATCGCCGCACTCGGCGGGCACATCACCATCAACGCGGAGTTCGACGAGCAGACCACCCGCATCGCGTAGGCCCCAGTCGGGCCAGCGCAGCCGGCGCACGGCCCGACAACCGGACGACCCGGGGCCGCGACACAACGCACGACCAGCGAGCGCACCTGCGGGAAGGCTCTCGCAGGAACGTAGAGCCAGCGCCGGCTCCCTAGGCTTTGGCGCGGAGGGCCGTGGGCGCGTCCAACTCGGATGCCCGCCCGACCCTCGGCACGGGTCGGCAGCTCTTCTCACGGTCATGTCCGTGAGTGTGTGTCGTGGTGCTGCGTTGAACGCGAACGCCGTGCACCGTGCTGTGGTGTCTGGAATCTGGCTCCAGGCTGATCCGTCCGAATGTGCCGATCCCAGGGCGTGGGAGGCGGGGTCGTCTACGGGAGGATGGTGTCGAGGAACCGTTCGGCCGAGACCTCGGCGAGCACCGTGAGGGCGAACACGAGCGTGGGCAGCAGCAGCCCAGCCGCCGTGCGCCAGAGGCTGCGAGGGGTCGCCGTGGTGGGGGCGTCGCGGATCAGGGTGTGCAGCTCGGCGAGGCCGCGCATATGCTCGGCCTCCAGGGCGGTGAGCTGGGTGTAACGGGACCGGTAGGGCTCGATCTGCTGCTGTAGGCGGTCGAGCTGCTGGTCGCGGGAGCGTTCCACGATCCTGCGGATGGCGGCACGGTCCCCGAGCGCGGAGCCCATCGTGGTGAGGTACCCGATGAGAAGGAACCCGACTCCCAGCAGAAGTACGAGCGGCGACTCCCACGACGTCAGCACCCACGCCAGCAGCAGCAGCAAGGTGAACGTCACGCCGAAGCTGAAGCTCTGACCCACCATGCGTTGCCTCGCCGTCCGGACCTCAGGCGAGTCGGCCGGGCTCAACCAGAACAGGTCGTGGTCGTATCCGGACTCGCGCCTGATCAGCGCCCACCAGAACAGCTGCCCGAAGACCAGCGTCCGGAACTCGTAGAGCAGGAGAGCCAGCAGCACCACGCTGCCGGGATGCAGTTCTCTCACACCGCTAGGGGCGACCTGCCAGCACCCCAGCAGCACTGCCGCTGCCACCGCCACTCCCGTCGCCGCTGCCACTGGCAGCCTGAACCAGCGGCGCGTGAAGGCGGCCAGGTCCCGCACATCCGATTCCTGGGACATTGTGGGCAGCAACGCTGTCCAGCCCGCCACGATCCGCGCGGCCGTCGGTCGTGGCTCGACGTCCAAGGGTGGGGAGATCTCCGTTCGCCAGGCATCCATCAGCCCGGCGGAAGCGAGGATCACCGCCCACCGGCCCCAAGGGATCCCAGTCCACTGCCCGGCCAGCGCCGTGACCAGAAGCGCGGCCGACAGTCGGATACCGATTCCGGTCATCCCGCCGAGCAGCGCGGCACCCGGACTGAGCGGGGCCAGCCCGAACAGGCGTCGAATCCGGTCTTCAAGCCGCAGGGAGGCAATCGTGACGTCGGAGCCGTACCGTCTGCGGATCTCCGTCACCCCAGCCTCGAACGACGCACTGCGCTCGACAGGCTCCGGGTGGTCCGCTCCCAGCGTGGCCGTCGCCGCCCGCGACCCAGTGCCACCCGATGCGACAGAACTGCCGAACTCGTGGTCGGCCCTACGCCAGACTCGAGTGGAAGCCACGCCCGACACCTCCAACCCGGGCAGCCAACATCCACCGGGCGTCTACTCCCGCTCATACCACCGGCCAGGACGGGCAGACAGAGCCAACCGGCACCCGACAGGTGAACACCAACCGATCCCGACGGCAGGCCCCGCCGGCCCGAAGCACGTCGGTGCGACCGGCTGCTCGGGATGTGTCGAGATCCGCACCAAATGCGGCTAATCCGGTAGACAGAGGGCCTTGCTTCTCGGGGCCCCGTTGCGCATCCCGGCGGCAGTCAGGACAGCGCGTCCCACGCTCCTTGCTTGGCGGTGCGGACCGCGCGCACGCTCGTCGAGTGGTCCATGCGCAGCCTGTCCGCGGCCCCCCGTGAGTGAAGTCCCCGCTCAGTCCGCGTCGCGGTAGCTCCGGCTCACCAGTGCGGCATCACTTCCTGTTTACCTGTCAGGACACGTGACACACGCCGTCCCGCGGAGTGCAGCCTAGGAGTGGGTCGTGTTGCCCTAATCAACCACAGGGGGCTGGTGGTATCGGAGAGGAGTGGACAGTCGACGGGCCAGGCCTCGGCTTGCGGGTTCCCGCACCGTCGATGAGGCGAGTACCGAGGAAGGACTAGCGCCATGAGGGCGACGACAGGCAAGGGCACGGTCTCTGCTCGGCAGTCCCGGCGGATGCTGCGCCGGTTCGATCGGTTCGTGCAGCGCGACGACATCCTTGTCGACCGGTATGGCAAGGACACGGCCGCGGTCATGCGACAGGAGATGCGCGAGGAGCTCGCACGCCTGATCCCGCAGATTCCGCATGTCGGAAGCCGCCGCGAGAACCCCCTCGCACCGCAGCTCCCCCGGGCAGCCTGGGCGCTGGCGAGCTACCGGGTCGTGCTCGCGCGCGGCGGCACGCTGGAGGACACCGGCGAGCTCATCCACCACCTCACTCGGGCCGAGGTGCAGCGACTGCCACGCATGCTCCGTCCCCTGCTCCGGCGCTACCTCTTCAGCGGGCTGCGCCGCCGGCAGGCGCAGAAGGAAGCCCGCCGGTCCCAGCAGCGGCGCTACCCAGACGACTGGGTGTACGAGTACGTCCCGGGCGACGGAACGAGCTACGACTTGGGACGGGACTACACCGAGTGCGCCATCGTGAAGTTCCTCCACGCTCAAGGTGCCGACGAGCTGTGCCCGTACCTGTGCGACACCGACCACGTCATGGCGGACGTGATGGGGGTCGCGTTCCGGCGGACCAAGACCCTCGCCTGGGGCTGCGACCGGTGCGACTTCCGATACTCCAAGAACGGAAGCACCGCCGCTGCCTGGCCGCCCCGATTCGTCGAACGAACCTGCGGGCAGGCACCCACGACACAACCGGAGTCGGTTCGGGCCTCCACGGCGCGCTGAATCACACGAGAGAACCGGTGCCGCCGACGACCGAGATGTACCGAGTACCTCCCACGAAGCGCACCATCTGCGGCAAGTCGAGACGTACGAGTTGTTGGGCCTGCGGGGTGCGCGAAGACGGGAGTAGCTGTCGGCAGCTGACGTGGCTGCGGGGCGTGGTGGGCGCCGCTGCGGCGGTGTCAGGCGCCCGCCTTGGTTGCTTTGACGAGCATGGCTTCACCGTCGTAAGTGATGTCGACTCGGTCGAAGCCAGCGTGGGTGAACAGGTCGCGGATCTGCTGTTCGGTGTAGTACGGGGTGTGCCAGAGCTGCTCGTCGTGGGTGTGGTCCTTGCCGTCTTCACCGTGCATCTCCAGGCACACCACGGCCCGCCCGCCGGGGGCCAGCACCCGGCGCATTTCGGCCAGTGCCGGCGCGGGGGCGTCGAAGGCTAGGAACGCGCCGACGCAGTTGACCGCGGTGAACGCCTCGTCGGGCAGGGGCAGGTCGGCTGCGTCGGCGTGGATGATCTGGGCGGTGCCGGCTTCGACGCGCTCGCGCAGCCGGCGGCGGGCCAGCCGCACTTCGATGTCGGAGATGTCCACCCCGGTGACTCGTTCGACGTGGGCGGCCTGCTCGGCGAGGAACTCCCCGGCCCCGCAGGCGATGTCGAGCAGGACGTCGTCGGGCCGCAGACCCAGCACGGCGGCGGTCTTGCTGTAGAACGGCCGGTGCCCCAGCGGGATCAGCAGCGCGGCCAGCCAGCCCAGCGGGCCGTGCGGGCGGGCGAACTGGCCCATCACCGGCCGCATGACGGTCATGACCTGCTTCTCGCCGATCATCGTGCACCTCCAGCGCTGGGCGTGGGCAGAGCCGTGGCCGCGAAGGTGCCGGTGGGGTCGATCCCCAGCCTGACGTGGTCGGGGTCGACGGGCTGATCGGTGCGGTGCGGGCTGGTCACCAGGAAGCGTCCCTCGGCGGGTTCGGGCCCCGCCGGGGCCGGCGGTGCGACGAGCGCGGGTCCCACCGCGAAGGGCGGCTGATCGATCACGCGGGTGCCGTCGGTGTGGAACGACCCGATCACGCCCCGTGGCTTCAGACCGAGACCGCGCACCTGGGCCAGGGCCGGATGGCTCCCCAGGGTCATGCGGGACGCGCCCGGCCCGTAGCGCAGCTGGGTAGTGGTGGCGGCCATGTCCATCCGCCACCCCAGCACCCGGTCCTCCCGCACCCCGTAGGCCCAGAACGTAGGCCCCCACGCCTCGGGCTTGCCGGTCGGGCGAAGGCTCACATCCACCAGCAGCTCCCCGTCTGGGTCGGTGGCCGTGAACCGCTCCCGTTCGGGGTCCTGGTCGTTGCGCACGTCGGCGACGACGCCCGGCCAGCCCAGCACCACACGGTTGACCTCACACAGGACGCGGCTGGTGGAGATCGAGGCGACCACAACCAGCCCGGCCCGGTGCCGGATCGCCACAGCGTCGGTGAGGATCGGGGTCACCCACGGCCCGGGACGATCACCCGGCGTGGCCACCGCAGCGATGAGCAGGTTCGCGCACCGCACCGGCGGCAGCGACCCGAGATACCAGTCGGCGTCAGTGCAGTTGACCATCACCAGCGTCCGTCCCGGCACGAACCGCAGCGGATGCAGCCGCGACGACGGCAGCAGGCGCCGCACCGCGGCGGCATCAGCGGTGAACACCCCGCCGACCAGCCGATGCACCACCGCGCGATACGGCCCCGACTCCACCGCAACCCCATCGACGGAGAACCCCAGACCAAGCGCATCCTCTGCCATGGCAGTCACGACGACACCTCCCACACCGCTGACCCCTCATCGCTACCGCCACCAGGCGGCACCGGCCAGAGCCCGAAGTCTCGAATCCAGGCCGCGACAGCCACCACAGCGGTCGTCCCGGTTTGCGGTCGGGCAGACAGTCCCCTGGGCATCGACCGGAAACGCCCTGGTTGCCGCATGTGCGAGCGAGACGGGTCCCTGCCTGCAGTCGCTACTTGGCTGTGACCGGCTCGGCGGTGAATGGTGCGTTCGCTGGGAACGGGAGCTGGGCGAGGTTCTGGTCAACGAGTTCCGTTGTGCCGTCGGGGTGGGTGATCCGGAACGGCGCCTCGGCTCCGTCGTGGAGATCGGTGGGCGCTGGTTCGGTGTGGCGCGCCGGTCCGAGGATGTCCACGAACTCGTCGAACGCGCTCAGGCTCGGTTCGCTCTCGGCAGCCATGGGCCGGGTAAACGCGGCCGCGTCTCCGAGCCCGAGGCCGCGGATCAGCTCGGCGTAGGGGTGCCGTCCCAGTTGCAGTCGGGCCGATCCCGGCTTCCCGGTGCCGGAACGCATCGTGGCGTGCTCGTGGACGGCGATGAGCCAGTCGTCGCGCCGCCCGTAGGAGATGAGCGCGTCCTCGGATGTCCTGACCTTGGAGGTTCGGGACGCTGTGAGCTCCAACCACAGCCCGTGGCGGTCCTCCACGCGGCACCGCAGGCCGTCCCGACCGCGCTCGACGTGGACCGGGGCGATGAAGCTCCACTCGCCCCACGCCGTGGCGAACACCTCGCGGGCGACGTTGTTGGTGACCGCCGTGCACAGCCACCAGTGACCCAGACTGGGCCGGCCCGCGCCCGCGTACAGCGGCACCACCCGTGGCGCTGGCTTGTCCCCGAACGTGACCATGGCGCCGACACCGACCTCGCCGAAGCGGACCGGAGGCAGGCCCTCCAGCCTCATCAGCCAGTCCGCGTACAGGACGCTGACCAGAGCGCGACCGTTGAACCAGCGCACCGGGTGGAGCCGGTCAGACGGCAACAGACATTCGACCGCCCTGGGTTCGGCAGTGAAACCGGCCAGCACTGAGTCCCGGATGAGCATCTCGGTGCGTCCCCCGCCGTACTCGTGCCCGTCGACCGTCAAGCGGGTCCCCAGGCTGCCGATCGTCGTAGCCGATGTCATGACAGATCACCCCTCTGTCGAATACCGCGGACGCGGTGACTCAGCCAGGGTCAGAGGACCACCTCCCCATGCGGCCCCGCTTCAACCCCCGATCTCGGCAAGGGCTGAACGCACTGGTTGCGGCACGTTGGGACGTTTCTGCACAGGGGTTGGAGGGGGTCAGTGTTATGGAGCAGGAACTGATCTGGGTGCTGGCGCGACCTCCGCGCCGAGCATGGGTGGCTCTCGGCCTGTCTTGTCGCCCGGCTACGCAAGCAGCGCGAGTAGCCCAAGGGCGCCGTACAGGATGAACGCCGTGACCTGGGACCACAGGAACGCCTTCCCCGAACCCCCAGGGTGGCGGTTCGACACCTTTCGCGTGGTAACGATGGCGCCACCCAGGAGTGCTCCGAACAGGACCGCGAAGATGAGGGAGAACACGGCCCACACGACGAACGCGGCCCCGGCATCGGCCGCGAGGGCGAAACTCCCCATGGCGCCGTAGAGCCCGGCCACGATCGTCGCGATCCAGAACAGGATCGCTGCGACGCGGTAGCCAGTTGACGGCTCCCAGTCGTGTTCTGACTGCCTGGATGCTGGTGCAGTCTGCGTTCTCATCATGCTTACCCCTCAAGAGCACCTTCCCCTTCCTTGTAGGCCTCGCCTACTCGCCTCTCCAGAGGCAACAAACCTGACTGCAACCGCCCTACATGCGGCTGAAGGCGGGCGTTCGATGGGGGTCTGGTCGTGCGTCATCGGCGGCGTTGTGCCGCAGCCCGCTCAGCGCGGGTGCGGCGGCGACGGAGGGCTGGCGGCTGTCGTGCGTCGCCGAGATCGGCAAGCATCGATAGTGGTGCTGGTCGCCAGGGTACGTTCCGGCGGTGACTGGTTTGTCTGCCCTGCGTCGCCTCTGGGGTCGGATCATGGATGTGGGCTCGTATCCGGGTGAGTCCGATGTTCAGCGGGGGAAGCGGCGGATCGTTGTCGGGTACGTCATCGTCGGGGTTCTGCCGCGGGTCCTCTTCGCTACCGATTCATTGTCCCAGGGGCGGACGGCCGTTGCTGTGGTGGACTACACGGCGGCGTTGCTGCCGGTTGCGGCGCTGGTCGTGCTGACCCGTCGGCCGCACTGGTACGTGGGGATCGTCAACGTCCTGCTGGGGGCGATCCTGATCGAGAACGCCATCCCCACGGTGCTGCTCGGCGGTCTGGTCGAGGCCGACCTGCTCATGGCCTTCGGTCTGCTGTCGGTTATCGGGGCACAGATCGCTCTGAGCCGGCGGGCGGGGTTCTGGTGGCTGGGCACCTACCTGGTGACCCTCACCGTGACCACGGCGGTGGCTGACGCTGTCGACCCGGTCTACGAATCCGAGTGGACCTCGGCCGGCGTCGCTTCGACGCTGGTCGGTGTCACGGTCCTGATGTTCGCGGCGATGGCCTACTTCGTGGGCCAGCGCGACCGGTACCAGCAGGAGTCCGACGACCTGCTGCACAACATCCTCCCGGAGCAGATCGCAGCGCGACTCAAGGCCGATTCCTCGATGATCGCCGACGGTGTCGACAGTGCTTCGGTGCTGTTCGCCGACATCGTCGGGTTCACCTCACTGTCCGCGCGGCACAGCCCCGAACGGATCGTCCGCATGCTCGACTCGGTGTTCACCCGGCTCGACGCGCTGGTGGACGAGTTCGGCCTGGAGAAGATCAAGACCATCGGGGATGCCTACATGGTCGCGGCAGGTATCCCCACACCTCGCGAGGATCATGCCCGGGTGCTGGCCCGGTTCGCCCTGGCCGCCCGGGATGAGCTGGCCGAGCACAACCTCACCACCGATACCCCTGTGCAGCTGCGGGTCGGGATCAACTCCGGGCCGGTAGTCGCTGGCGTGATCGGACGACGGCGGTTCCTCTACGACTTGTGGGGCGACACCGTCAACACCGCCTCCCGGATGGAGTCCCACGGCCTGCCCGGCCAGATCCAGATCACGGAGACCACACGGGCCCTGCTGGACGGCGAGTTCGCCTGCACCGAGCGCGGGATCATCGAGGTGAAGGGCAAGGGGCCGACCCGCACGTGGCTCCTGGACTCGGAGACGGTCCCGGCTATGGCCCCTTGAGAACCAACCGTCGAACCGCGCCCGCCAGGACTCGCCCGACTCCTCGCACGGTCGGGTCGCACTGGTCGCCGCTTCACCGGTAAACGGTATGCGGTATGCGGTACTCATCGCGGCTGAGCGTGCCCCGCGGATCGCTGATGGTCCGACGAGCGTAGTCGCCCTCAGAGCGGGTGAGCGTAGCTGCCGCGCGGATCGCGGCAGCTACGCGAAACTGTCGAGGCATGGTTCTCGGCCGGTCGGGTGTCGGCTACTCGCTGGCTCCGGGCTCCTGGCCGGTGATCGCGTCGAGCAGCAACGGGGCGTGGGTCATGTGGATCCAGTGGCCGCCGTCGTCGATGACGTGGCAGGTGGCGTCGGGCAGCAGCTCGGTAAGGACCTCGACGACGACCGGGCGGGCGACCTGGTCGTGCGCGCCGTGGACCACCGTCACGCGCTGAGGCACGTCGGCCGGGTCGAGTCGGGGCTGCCGGAAGGCTGAGTTGAGGTCGTCCAGCAGGGCGTCCGGCCCGTTCCCGAACACCCGTGGTGCATCCTCCTCGAGTACCAGGCGCCACTCGGGCGTGCGGAGCAGCTGCTGATCGGGGCCGCTGGAGTAGGGGTTGCTTCGGCTGGGAGTCGTCAGGGAGGCGACGTCGTGGGTGGCGACCCAGCGCCCCACCACCGCCCTCTGCGCGGGTGGGAGGACACGCAGCAGGCCCCACAGCACCGACTGCGGGTGGTAGGCAGCCAGCAGCCGCCGATCCGCGATGGTCGGGGCTGGGCAGGCCGCGGTCACCACCCGGGTCACCCGGCCTGGTAGTTGTCGGGCCAGCGCCAGGGCCTGCCAGCCACCGATCGAGAAACCGAGCACGGCGAACCGGTCCCAGCCGAGGGTGTCGACCAGCCCGGTGATGTCGTCGGTGAGGTCCTTCAACGAGTAGCCCGGCTTCGCGGTGGACTCCCCGTAGCCGGGCTTGTCCACACACACCATTCGCAGGCCCCGCCGGGCGGCCTCCTGGGCCGGCGGCCGGTTGAGCGACGAGGCGCCGCTGCCAGGCACGAACAACACCGGGTCGCCGGCCGGAGCGCCTACCTCGTCGTAGCCGAACCGCCGCCCGTCCGACAGAGTCACCGACCCCACCACGGCACCCCCTTCATCCGTTCCGGCGGTAGACCGACGCTAGCGCCCGCTGCGCCGACCGGAAGCACGATCAGCCCGACAAGGACGCCTGGCAACCTCGCCCCGTGAAGCGGCACCTGGCACTTGTACTCATCGCGGCTACGTGCGGACGTTGTCGCTCGGCGGTTTCGACCTGCTACGAGGCGACCGGCTGGCGTAGGTACCGGTCGGAGTTGACTGGCTGACGGTGGTCTCGGTCGAGGAGTTCGAAGCAGTGGTGGCAGCGCTCGGCTCCGGTGGCCATGCCCTGCCAGGTCACCCGGATAAGGGGCGAGACGTCCATGACGTAGCCCTCGAAGTAGCAGGCGATGAAGGCGACTTCTGGGGTGCCGAGTTGCCGGAACGCGTCGAGCCGGTAGCAGCGAGACACCTCGATCTGCACGGTGCCGGGCTGTGGTCGGGTGACCGTCCACTGGTTCGCCGGTGCCGGGGTGAGGCCCAGCCAGTTGGGTCGCAGGGTGCGCAGGAACAGGCCTGCTCCTAGCCGGGTGCGCATCAGGAGGACGAACAGCTGGCGCTGGGCATCTCCGGTGGCCAGGAACGCGTGGTGGACGGTGCGGATCGCGTCGGGCTGGTCCCAGCCCTTCTCGCGCAGGCCGGTGTAGAAGGCAGCCACGGGCAGCACCATCTCGACCAGGTAGATCTGGTTCGCGAACTGGTCGGGCCACTCCACCTCAGCCGCCATCCGGTCGAACACCTGCTCGGCGGCCGCGGGGAACTCAGGGTCGGTCAGTTCGCTCGCCTTCACCGTCGAGCCCAAGGCGGAGCGACCCAGGCGCAGGAGAACGGCCCGTGTTGGCAGAGCCAGCATCGCTACCACCTCCAGTGCGGGACGGTTCCAGAGTGCTGCGGTGGACCTGCGATCGCCACGGCCAGACGTCCCGGCTGCAGCCACGCCCGGAACGCCCTACCTGCGGCTGAAGCGGACTTGGCCGAGGCGGTCTCCGCGTGGGTGCTCGCACGCGACATCCTCTGTTCGCCAGTCTGATCCGCCGCCTGACCGACAAAATGGAGACGTCGGTTGGGAATGACCTCAGGCGGCGAACTCTGTGGCGGTTGCTGATGGGAGGGGGGAGCCATGCTGTTCGATGACTCGACATCGCTCACACCGGCTGGGAACGGGCGCTTCGACTGGGCCGTCACCGCGGACTGGGACCAAGGTCTCGGTGCCTACGGCCGGCTCGTCGCCGGCGGTGCCGCTCGGGCTGCCGAGCTGAGCGAGCCTGATCCCGACCGGGTGCTGCGCACACTTAGCCTGCACCTGGGCGTGCCGTTGCCGATTGGGCCGGCAACCGTGGTGGTCGATCCGCTGCGGGTGGGGTCCGGGCTGTCCATGTGGTCAGTCACCCTCAGGGATGCGTCAGACGGGCTGGCAGCGCACGCGGTCGCCGTGATGGGCAGGTCCCGGGCAGCCGACCTCGACGAGGTGGCAGCCGGCTGGGGCACCGTCGACACACCCGAGCTGCCCCGGTGGGATGACCTGGAACCCCTGGTGCTGCCCATTCCGCCAGCCCCTCCGTTCACTCGGCATGTCGACTTCCGGCTGGCCGAGGGGCCGCCGCTGAGCGGCCAGCCGGCGCGGTCCACCGGGTACGTGCGCTTCCACGACCAGGGCAGCTGGGACGCCGCCTCGTTGTTGGGGATTGCCGACGCCTGGTGGGTCACTGCCATGACCACGCTCACCACTCTTCGACCCATGCCGACGGTGACCTTCAAGGCGCAGCTGCTCGTCGACCCCGGCACCATCCCAGCCGGTGAGCCGCTGGCCTACGAGGGGTTCATGTCCGCCGCCCACCAAGGGTTCACCAGCGAGACCCGCCGCCTGTGGACCCTCGACGGTCGTCTCGCCGTGGAGAACCTGCAGACGGTCGCCGCCGTCAAGTAGACGTCCGACCGCCCCCCGCTGGGCTCCGGGAACGATCCCGGCGAACGCGCGACCAGGGGCACGAGCGGATGTGTTGTCGAGGGTGTGTCTTCCCGTCTGTGTAGGACTCTTGGGGCGTCACTCCTGTGAGGTCGTAGCGGGGTGCCTGCTGCGGGTGGTCGCCTTCTCGGCCTGCTTGATGGCCGCGTTGGGGAAGAGCCGGGTCAGGAGCCAGGTGCGCCGCCAGAGGCTGGGGACGACCAGGATGGGTTTGTTCTTCGCGAGTCCAGCCAGGGTGTCTTCGGCGCACTTGTCGGCCGGGTAGATCGGCTGCCCTGCGTTCAGCAGCACTTGGCGCAGGGACGGCTGAGCGCCGCGCGAGGGCAGTCTCGGGAGCTCGGCTGGCCAGACGCCGTCGAGCAAAGCTGCGTCGATCCAACCCGGGCACAGGACGCTGACCCGCACGCCGTACTCGGCGCCGGCCGCGCGCAGCCCGAGGCTCAGCCCGACCACGCCGTACTTGGTGGTGGCGTACGGGGTCATGAGGCCGGACAAGGGGAACAGCCCGGCAGCCGAGGCGGTGTTGAGGATGGTCCCGAAGCGTTGCTGCTTCATGAGTGGGTAGGCGACGTGGCAGCCGTGGATGACTCCACGAAGGTTGATGTCGATGAGGGTGTTCCAGTGCACCAGCTGTAGCTCGTCGGGTTCACCGCCGAGCCCGATGCCGGCGTTGTTGACCATCAGGTCCAGCCGCCCGTGCTCGGCATGGGTTCGCTGCACAAGACTGGCGACGGCGTCGGCGTCGCGCACGTCCACGCCGGCAGCCACGGCTGATCCGGGCCCGGTGCGGGTGAGGCGTTCGGCCTCCACGCCGGCCGTGGTGGCCTGGACATCAGCGAGGACCACGTGCCAGCCACGCTGCACTAGTGCGGCCCCGAGAGCCAGCCCGATTCCGGACGCACCCCCGGTGACGATCGCGATCTGTCCCACGTCCCCCCACCTCCCCTGGCCGCGGGAGAACCCGGACGAAGGCTCGCGGATGCCGCAGCCGCTGCTCATACCTAGCGACCCCGCGGCACGAAGCCAAGGGTCGATGGACACCGAGTCGAGCCACGGGCCGGATCCACCGCCACGACGTGCCCCCTCTGACCAGTCGGACGCAGTGCCTCTGCCCGGTCCAGAACGAACTCAGCGCGGCATTATGCGGATGTCTTGAGCGTTGCCGTCGTTCCGAGTGCGATGCCTTCTCGGGTACGTCATTCCTGCCCACCGTGGGGCGGAAGGCTGGTGCTGTGCTCACCGCCGTTGGCGACGCTTCTACGTCGTCGGTGCCGTCCGCGTGGGGTCACGGGCAGCGCTGATGATGGTGGCCAGGGCGTTCTTGCCCTCCGGGGTGTCCACGAACACGGCGTAGGCGTGCGGCAGGTCGTCGCCGACGTGCAGGTCGACGGGAACGCCGGCCTTGCGGGCCTTCTCGGCCAGTCGCAGGCTGTCGGGGTAGAGCAGCTCGCTGTTGCTGACGAGCACGGTCATCGGCGGAAGCCCGTGCATGTCGCCGAACAGGGGGCTGACCCGTGGGTCGCGGACGTCCAGCGATCCGGCGTAGAGCCGCACGGCTTCGGCCAACCCGCCCCGGGCCAGCATCCGGTCGCGAGGCTCGAGCGCGTCCTGACGCGGATCGCTGAGTGTCCCGTCCAGCACCCCGGGAGAGAGCAGGATCAGCCGGGCCGGCGCCCGTCCTCGATCGCGCAGCAGCTGGGCTGCGGCCAGCGCGATGCCCCCACCGGCCGAGGTGCCCACCAGCACGGTGTTCCCGTCACCGGCCTCGTCCATGATCCCGGCGAGGACGTCGGCGGCCTGTGCCACGGTGGTCTCGGCGGTGTGGCGGGGGGCCAGCGGGTAGATCGGCGCCACGCAGGTGG
>Ga0272441_10005083_pt1 | contig 23211 bp, 25 predicted proteins | sample SSMProp6N_FD_193582 | JGI IMG/M metagenome (GOLD analysis project Ga0272441, IMG submission 193582) | Marine sediment archaeal communities from Little Sippewissett salt marsh, Falmouth, MA, United States - SSM-Prop-6N | ecosystem: Environmental > Aquatic > Marine > Wetlands > Sediment ...
ACAAGCTCATTGCCCGGTACCAGATGAAAATCATCATCTCGCCAGTCAAAGGCTTCCGGATCGTAGATCACACCGTTGCCGATTGAGTTGGTCACCTTTCTCGCATACGGATCGACACGAGAGATTGAACCGCTTGGACCATGAATCAGGTATCTGTATTCATCCCCCGGTTTTGCCTCGGCCACATCCACCGACCAGTAACCGTTCTCCGCACTGACAAGAGGTGTTGAGGTGTTACTCCAATCATTGAATGTTCCGGTCACGTACACTTTTTCGGCATGGGGTGCCCATACCCGAAAAGTCACTCCCTCTGTATGGGGAATGGCTCCCATGCCCGGATATTTTTCCTTATTGAGAGCTTTTTTTATCATTTGGGGCGGTCCCATTTCGCAGAAGAGGGGATGCTCCAGCTCGTCACGTTCCCAATTCCCGGATCGTACGCAGGAAAGTTATGACATCTTCACGGCTCAACATGCCGATGACGTGTTGATTCCGGATGACGGGTAACTGGTTGACACCATCACGGTCCATCTTCTGGAGAGCAGCCCAGAGTTCAGTATCAGGATCGATGTGTTTTAATTGTTCCATGGGAAGCATGACTTGAGCGGTACTCGTTGTCCTCCATTCGGGACGCGGCACTTCTTTGATCTGATGCAGAGTCATCAATCCGACAGTGTCATTTCCGCGGTTGACGAGAAAACAGCGTTGTCCGCTGCCGAGGATGTGTGTTTCCACCAACTCCTGCAGCAGCAGATCTGCTGGAATAGTGGCGCAATGCGCACTCATAGCCTGCGATACTTTATGGCCCGTCAGCAGGCCCTGAAACATGCTTTGCTGCAACTGACCGGATGCGGCGTTGTCGAGGAACCAGCCGATGAATGCGATCCAAAGTCCTCCACCAAAGTTGCCGCTGAACATCTGCCAGACGCCGGCAAAGATAATCAGAAAAGCAAAGAACCGGCCGACATTTGCTGCGATGAGGGTCGCCCTATGAAAATTTCCCGTGATCGACCACACAACTGCCCGGAACACGCGGCCGCCGTCAAGCGGGAAGCCGGGAATCAGGTTGAATATTACCAGGGCCAGGTTAATATAGGCTAGGTACTTTGCCAGAGCCAGGAGGGGTTCCATGCCGGCCACCAGTGGCTGCACCAGGTAGAAGAAGAGTGCCAGGATCAGGCTCACGAACGGGCCGGCAACGGCAATAGCAAACTCTGCCATGGCGCTGGGTGATTCCGTGCCAATCTGCGCGACCCCCCCAAACAGGAAAAGCGTAATATTGTGCACTGGAATTTTGTATCGGAGCGCTACCACGGAATGGCCCAGTTCGTGGAGAAGCACGCTCACAAAGAGCATAACGGCCGTCACTGCACCCAGAAACCAGTAAAGTAGCGGCGGCCATTCCTTGAACTCAGCGGGATAGTGACTGCCAGCGAGCATCCAGGTGAGCAACCCGAAGATCACAAACCAGGAATAATCCAAACCTATAGGAATTCCTCGAATCCTGCCGATGGGGATGTTATGTCGAGTCATGGATGTTCTCCTGTCTTGATTCTGCCACATACTCGCGGATTCACTGATTCTCAAACCGCTCTATACCTGCCAGCACCAGGTTTTACGCAAGGGGATGAATTAGATGGCAATTGTATCATGCCCGGCAAATGATCGAATTGGAGGCGCTTGTATTGGCCATCAATATATTCCTTGGTCGCCTCCCGAAAAAAAGACAATTCCCCGACATCCCGCCAGTAACTTCTTTCACCATCAGGTCCTAGAAATGGGAAGACCGATGCATCATGAGATTCCACCATATCCGGCAGAACGTCCTTACCCAAATCATTAGAGGTTTTGCGCTGATTCGTCTCAAGGTATTCAAGCAGTGGCTCAGTGGAAAAAACATAAATACCCATCGACGCGAGAGGATGGAGATTGGGGGGAACAATACTGTCCAGGCTTCGGGGTTTCTCGTGGAAAGTTTGAATCGTTCCGTCCTGTTCACAGTTAATGATACCAAAACGATGGGCTTGATCGCGATCACAGGGAACTGCACCAACAGTCGCTATCTTTCCATGTCTTATGTGAAACCGGACCAGGGATCGGTAATCCATCCTGTAAATATGATCAGCAGCCAGTACCACGACAAACCTGGGGAGACTTATCGTGTCGGACAGTGTTTGATAAACAGCATCTGCCGTGCCTGAAAAGAACTTGTTCCGGGAGTCGTCACTTCGTGTGACTCGTAGAGTCTTTCCTTGCATTTCAAATACCGGTTTCCAGAATTCCGGAATGTATTGTTCAATCATCTCAGATAGATATTGCGTCAGCAGTATGATCTTGTATGCAGAAGAGATGAGACAATTGTAAAGAGTAAAATCGATCAACCTCTTCGAAAATCCGAATCGGACCAGGGGTTTGGGACAATTGTCGGTTAACGGGGTAAGCCTGGTGCCCCGGCCTCCCGCAAGAATAAGAAAAAGTATCTTTTCCATACCCATTACCTCCTCAATTCCTGATTCCGGATTATGCATCGACAGGATCATAGACTGCAGTATGCCTGCGGTTTAAAATACAGAGTTTGGACACCATTCGATAATGATGTCCAAATATGGCAAGGGTTACGGCAACCGGCACAAGCCTGGGTTTGCGGAAAAGAGTCCAGAGCAGTAATTGCCAGTAATGAAACCGCTCTCTTCCCAGAACCCCAAGCCGGAACGCGGATCGCGGAAGGGCAAGAAAGCGCTGAAAGCTTAAAGGCAGATGATAGTCCGGCGCTTTGAGTTCCCGCAGCAGAACCCTGACCCGGCGGTAGTAGTTTTTGGGAGAATAAATTTGTTTCATTATAGACCGATAACCTTGTTTTAGGCTGTCCAAACCCATTCGTGGGATGATATTGGTTGTGCCATCACCATTATCTCCGGTAAATGTTTTAACCAGACGGTCCTCTATTTTAAGCCTGTCAAAAAGGCGTGTTCCCGGGGGAGCCTGCAGCATGCCCACCATAGCGGTGACGATGCCGCTTTTCTGAATAAAATCAACTTGTTGCTGAAAAATCGCAGGCGTATCGTTGTCGAATCCGACAATAAAACCACCCATTACCTGTAATCCTGCGCGATGGATTCTGCTGACACTTTGAAAAAGATTCCGGCTTTTGTTCTGAGTTTTGTGACATTCTGTGAGACAGATTTCGTCCGGCGACTCAATGCCAATAAAAACGGAATCAAAACCTGCCTTGACCATCATATCCAAAATATCCGGGTCATCCGCCAGATTGATGGAGGCTTGTGTAATAAATACACATCCCTTTTTGTCCTGGCGCCACTGGATCAGGACGGGCAGCAGGGTTTGCTTAAGGTAGTTTTTATTTCCAATAAAGTTGTCATCAACAAAAAAAATACTGCCTCTCCAACCGAGGGAGTAGATAAGGTCCAGTTCAGCGATAATCTGCTCGGGTGATTTCATGCGTGTCTGATGTCCGAAAAGAGACGTCACATTGCAGAATTCGCAGTTATATGGACATCCTCTGGAGAACTGGATACTCATGGATGCATATCGTTTCATTTGTACTAAATGCCACGAGGGGACAGGAGTGGCATGAAGATCACAGAAACCGGCAGCCCGGTAAATACGTTTTAACTGCCCATTTTGGAGGTCAGATAGAAATGATGGAAGCGATAGTTCCGCTTCGTCGAGGACAAGATGATCCACTTCAGTAAATTCATCCGGTTCTCCGGTAAACAGCGGCCCCCCGGCAACGATCGTTAATCCTGAAGCCTTGCAACGGGAGATGATTTGTTTCGCGGATTTCCTCTGGATTGCCATGCCGCTGATAAAAGCCATATCCGCCCATTCCAGATCTTTGTTCGTTATACCCTCGCAATTCAAATCCTTCAGGCGACAGGACCATTCCGCCGGCAGCAAAGCCGCAACAGTCAACAGACCGAGTGGTGGAAATGCTGATTTTCGTCCAATGAAACTCAACGCATAGGTAAAGGACCAAAACGTTTCAGGGAACTTCGGGTAAATCATAAGTACTTTCATAATAGACATTGTATGTGCGATTTTTGTGCCATCCGTATCAAATGTGGAATCTCTATCTCTAACTTGTTGAAATAGAATACTAATATGTTCTCAAGCGACAGATGGAAAATCCAACAGAAGTATCCTCTAATATGGTCAAATATGACATGTGGTCATATATGATCATCTACTGTATTAAACTCTGATGATCGGTTTTCTCTGAATCAGACCCTTGTTATCGACTACCAGCGCAACCGCTGCAGTACCAAAAACGCGTGGGTTCATTTGGGGCGACTCCACTCCCAGTTAAGAATCTCCGGTATATCCCGGCCGTACCTGTAATATACGGCTTGTGCTCGATGAGTTTGTCCTACATCATCTGCTTCAGGTTTGCCCCGCTGTCACCCAACTGCGGTAGTCGATATATCACATCCTGTACCAGATGAAACCTGTCAGGATCGTTCAAGACCAACATATCGAATGGCGTCGTGATGGTACCCTCTTCCTTATACCCACGGACATGAAGGTTTTTATGATTGGTACGGCGGTATGTCAGCTGGTGTATCAGCCAGGGGTAACCGTGGAAGGCGAAGACGATGGGCTTGTTTTTAGTGAATTATGCATCGAAGTCTTGATCACTCAGCCCATGCAGGTGCTCGATTGGAGTCTATGCTCGTGGAAACTCGGGGTTTTCCAGCCGGTTGCCCCGGGCAGAAGGGTTCCCTGTGCCGTTTCCCGAATCCTCAAGTCGCATCTCCACCCTCGCCACGGTTTGCGCATACAATTGACAGCACTTCCCCGTCGCGGCATACTCCCGTTTCGTATCCCAACACCAGAATGCCCGTCGAAGGGAGTTTCAATGGATTTAAGCCATGATCGTCGTGATCCCGTTATGTCTGGGAGTTCGAGTTTTGGATTTCGTTGTTTGATCACCTGTCCCCCTGCCCACGGACGAAAAACTATCCACGGTATCTCATCATGAATGGCGACACTGCCGCTACCCCAGGCTGGGATTCGGGCTTCTTCGAAACGCTGGAGCGCGAGATAAAGCGCCTGCGACGTCGGCACGTGGCGCTTCTGCGCGAACTCCCCGAGACACGGGAGCTTCCGGCCCGTTGGACCTACGGCCGTCACGCGCTCTGTTGGATCGTTCCTCTCGATGTGGAGGACGAAGTCCTTGAACCCGACATCGACATAGAAATCACCTCCGAGGTTCTCGTCGTACGCGCCCGCCCGCAGTCGGATGAGTGCCTCACCCTTCTCGGGCTGCTTCCCGTGCCGCCCCACTTCGATATTCTGCACCCCACCATTCGCTACGAGGAAGGGTTTCTCGAGATTAGGATCCGATTCCTTGGCATTCGCGGAAGCGGACAATGAAGAACTACTACGAAATCCTCGGCGTGCCTCATAAATCCACTGAAGATCAACTCAAGAAGGCCTACCGCGGGCTCGCGCTCAAACACCATCCCGACCGCAATCCAGGCGATAGGGGGGCCGAGGAGAGATTCAAGGAGTTGTCGGCGGCGTACGAGGTCCTCTCCAACCCCGATAAGCGCCGCAAGTATGACGCCGCGCTCGCGGCCGGCGCCACTGGTCCGGAGTCCGAACAGAGCTTCGGTCCAGGCGCAGGTGCGGAATCCTGGGCGATGGACGACATCCTGAGCCGCTTCGGAGACATATTCGGAGGAGAATTTGGGGAGCGCCTGCATCGCTCCCGCCGAGCTGGCCGGCCGGGATACGATGTGGAGACAAAGCTGAAAATCGACTTCCGTGCTGCTGCCCTCGGTGCAAAGGTTCCGGTCACTATGACGGGCGAGGTCACCTGCACGCGCTGTCGAGGGCGTGGAGCGGAAGGGGACGACGCGACCTGTCCAACTTGTCGGGGTAGCGGCAGGGCGACACGACAAGCCCGCGAGAAGGGCCGCTTCTTCACGGTCACCAGCCCCTGCCCGACATGCGGGGGCACGGGCATCGACCCGGCTCACCGGTGCCCTGAATGCGGCGGTAATGGATCTGTCGAGAAAACGCGCACGGTGGCGATCACGATTCCCGAAGGGACCGAAGATGGAACGGTCCTACGCCTCAAGAGCCTCGGAGGAGCCGGCAGTGGAGGAGCACCGCCCGGGGATCTCCATGTCCGCGTGGTCATACGACCTGACATCGAGTTCCGGCGCGATGGAGACGATATTCACTCCGATGTGGAGGTCCCAGTGACCACGGCCGCCCTCGGCGGCAAGGTCTCTCTGCGCACACTGCGGGGAACGGTGCGCCTCAGCATTCCGGTTGGGTCATCCTCAGGAAAGATGCTGCGGCTCGGGAAACAGGGGATCCGCGGTGGCGACCACGTCGCTCGCGTCATGGTCACGGTTCCCAGCAATCCGTCCGCACGCCAGAAGGAGCTGTTCGAGGAACTCGCGAGGGCGGAGGAGAAGCGTTGATATAGTCGATGCCAGCGAGATGATCCGGACACTACGGGCGGATGCGGAGCTGATTCCAAAGAAGCCTGCCTCCTTCTTCAATGCCGCGAGGAACCGACTTTTTTGAAATCTATGAAGCCCCGCGCAACGTCTACATTGATCAGTCGCACATGAATCCGGTCGCCGACATCCATCCCCTCATACCCGCGCACCACCCTTCCTTCAACAGGGATGGTGAGCAACCGTGCCCACGTGCCTTTCTCCGAAGCACCCGTGACAATGGCGTCGAACTGTTCGCCGGTTCTCGATTCGAGGAGGAGCGCGGCCGCGGATTTGCCGACCTGCCGTTCGACTTTGTTCGCGGCATCCTCCTTTTTGGTGAAATGCTTCGCCAGCACATCCAGTTCGGCGTAGCCATACGGCGCGACTCGCCCGGCAATAGCGGCCTTCACTAAGCGTTGCGTGATCAGGTCGGGATAGCGGCGATTCGGGGCGGTGGAGTGGGCATAGTCCTTGACAGCGAGACCAAAGTGCCCCGGGGTCGTGCTGTCGGGCAGTTCCGCGACATATTCGCCCGGACCCAGGAGTTTAATCACTGCCAGGGAGACGTCGGGGAAGCGCAACGGATCGGCTGTATTCTCCTTGACCAGGAACTCATCCAGCGCTCTTGAATCCGGGTTATCAGGCAGCGTGAATTCGTGCTCACGGGCAAGCTCGACAATCCGGTCCCAGCGTTTGGGTATACGCACTACACGGCGGATTGAGGCGAATTTCCGTGCCGCGAGATACCGGGCGACCACCCCGTTGGCCGCGATCATGAAGTCCTCGATGATCTCCTTGGCGCGATTCTTTTCTTCCACCTCTAGCTCACGGATCCGATCTCCATCGAAGACCAGTTTCGCCTCGATGGTTTCCAGCCTCAGCGCCCCGTGGGCGTGCCGTAGATTCTTCAGGCGCTGGGCGATACGGTCCTGCACGCGGAGATTCGCCTCGAGTCCACTGACTGCCGTGATCCCCTCGGGGATATCGCCATTCCCTTCGAGCCAGGCTGCCACGCTGTTGTAGGCAAGCTTCGCATGGTTGCGGACACGCGCCCGGTAGATCTCTGAGTTCCGCAGGGAGCCGTCCTTGCAGATCACCATCTCCACGACAACGGCCAGGCGATCCACATTGAGATTCAGGGAGGTGAGATCATTGGAAAGCTTCTCAGGCAGCATCGGGAAGATCTTGGCGGCCGTATATACCGAGGTCGTGTTGTGACGTGCATGTTCGTCGATGGGTGAGCCGTTCTTCACCAGCGCGTCCACGTCTGCCACGGCCACACGGATCATGATGTTATCACCGGGGATGATCTCGGCCACGCTAAGCTGATCCAGGTCCTTGGAGTCATCATTGTCGATGGAAGCCCATGGAAGCTCGGTCAGATCGCGAACCCCGGAGGGATCTCTGGCTAAATCACCATTCACGCCAGCGGACGCCTGAATCCTGTCGAGTTCGGCGCGCGCGGCGGCAGAAAAATCGGGGAGCAAGCCTCGCTCTATCATCGCCCTGTGGGCAATGCTCTGGAGGATTGCACGGTGAGATTGACCAGTGTGTGGGGTACCAGGCATAGTGGTTTCTCCAGTTCGCTCGAGAAGGGCCTTATTCGACCATTGCGATAAGATCACTACACTGCAGGAGTCGATCGCATGCACTACTCCGCGCAAGAGAGAAGACGGTCACGCAGTACGATAGAAACGTATCCGATCGTGCGATCTCCTGCGTGAAAGCTGACCTGCCCGTGATCGGCCCGGTCTTCAGCGTTTGCTTGAGGAGCGCCTCGGAGCCTTTCGCTTGGGTCCTGAAGTCGAACGCAACTCGGCAAAGTGCTGTCGAACCCTGGCCGCAATTTGACGATCCGTCATTTTATCGGCTGTCTCAACAGCTGTAATGCGTCCACCCAGCCTGTCTCTTTCGAGGCGCTTCTTCAATTCGCCCTTTGCCTCTCCGGGACCGAACAGAAAGATGGATTCCGCATCACCAATTGAGGCAATGACAGCATCGTAGTACACATTGAGATGTGCCGTTCGGGCTTTCTGACGACTATCATCCGCGGGGACCATCTGGGATTCATAGGGACCCTTGAGAGGTGAATCTCCAGAACGGCGCAACTGTCTCTCTGTCTTCGATATTACCAGCGCCGTCTCTTCCCCTTTGTCCGTAAAAATCACGACAATAGCCTTCCTATGGTCGATCCACAGGCCCACTTTTGTTTTCATCGATGGCTCCTTTCTCAACCGGCTTAACCCACCGGATGGGCTCACCGGCCCGGGGCATATGCGATCGGTCCATATGCAGCCCGATGTGGGGAACTATGTCTTGCTGCTGATTTTTAACCGACCATACGCAATCAGCAGAAGCAGTGCTCCAGCCGTCGCGAGCGCGATGCTGCCCAGATTGAAGCTCTTAATACTTCCCAACCCTATTGCGGAACCGATCAATCCCCCAATAAAGGCACCGGCTATTCCTATAAGGATAATTACCAAAATCCCTGCAGGATCTTTGCCGGGCATCAGGAATTTTGCCAGCGCTCCAACAACGAGCCCCATAATGAGCCATGATAGTATTCCCATTTGTCTCCTCCTTCAGGTTGTCGCAGTGGATTCTTCCCTGCATCAACTCCAACGAGTAAAGGTATATTGTGCACAACGCTCGCGTTCAGGGGCGCTGCTTGTGAGGCGCCCCAGGCAACACGTTGTCAGGTGAAGTTGTCATTCTTTCCCTCCATTCGCTTCTGCCACTGGGTCCAAGCGTTGCTCGGGGAACGCTTCAAGCTCCCTTGATGCAACCTGTATCCACCCGCCGACCGGGAGCGGCAAGACGAGACCGCCGGGCGAAGTGCCCTGATCTCATCCATCTGCCTGCGTCTCCCTTATTCCGTCCCACCATGAGCAAACTCCGCCCGTGCCGTGCCGATGGCGGAGAGCACCGGGGCAACTGATTCCTTCAGATTATCACCGTCTTTCATGGCTTTCCGGGCAGTCGGAGTAATGGCCTCGACTCCCTTGGGCGTGAGGTCGTTCGAGAGGTACGTCTGGATTTCTCTGATGTCGGACATGTAGGCTTGAAACGCGCCCTTCACTCCCACGCTTGCCTCGGGGACCTTGGCAAAAACTGCGCTGAGATCGGCGTGACGTTGTTCACTGAGGGCCCGGATCTCCGGGTTCTTGTACGTGTTCCCATCCTTCTGCCACTCCTCGAAGTACTCTTTGCCCTGAGCGCTCATTTTGTCGGCGTGTTCGAACAGGCGCTTCCCCAAGTCCTCCATCTTATTGACGCTGGAGGAGTACAGCTTGAAAGCCTTTTTCACATCGGCCTGGCCCGGCCTGATGAGATCTTCGAGCGATGCCCTTGTGGCATCGACCTGTGCAATCGCTTGTCTGAAGTCCTGTTCCACGGTCTTCATCGTGGCGCCGGTTCTTTCGGATCGCTGCATTCCCGTGGTTGCGCAGGCGATAATGTATGTAACAATTCCCAGCAGCACCGCGGCAATGAGAGGTCCGGATTGTGCTCTTGAATTCATTGCAGTCTCCTTATTGAAGAATGATGTGGCAGTTCATGTGCTCCTTATGAATGTTTGACCTGCATGACGGCGGATCTTGGGGATGGCGGGCATTGGACCGCTTTTCGGCTGCATGACGCTGGGATCCATAACAATACCATAAGCATGCTGCAATGCCTACTTCCCAAATACCTTCTTGACCTTTCCGATCCCTTCTTGGACTTTCCCGGTCATCTTTTCGTCTTTGCCTTTGGCTTCTAGCTCGGGATTGTCGGTGAGTTTCCCGACGGTCTCCTTCACCGTTCCCTTCATTTTCTGCAGCTTTCCCTTCGCCTGGTCCTTCGTACTTGATTCCATTGTAAGCTCCTTCCGGGTGTTATTGCATTATCTCAGGAATGTCGAGACGCCTGGTTCATCAGTATTCTGCGTTGCGTTACGCCTTCGTGGTGTCTGCGTCTCGTCACCAATATCATTTCTCTTCCCTCATCCAAGCGGTGGGGAGTGGAACCAGACCGCTCATCGACCCAGCAGGGTTAGAACACCCGCGGCGAGCGCGAGCACCGCCATAACTACTGGTGGAATTGCCAGGCTGGTCAGTTGCATGAGGCCCGTCAGAATCAACCAGATTGCCAGTAAGATCGATCCAAAACCGCTGAACTTGAGCATAATCTTCTTCTCCCTTTATTACGACAAGCTGCCCACTACCGGGCGATTAACGATGCAACAAACTCCCCCGGCCACGGCCTTGGAGTGCGCGGGCGACGATGATCAACACGACCGCACCGAGAAATGCGATCACGATGCTGGTCAGGTTGATGCCGTTCATGGTATTCGGCACCTTGAACAGCGCGCCGGCCAACCAGCCGCCGATCAATCCGCCGGCGACGCCCACCAGGATGTTCCCCAGCAGGCCGAAGCCCCGGCCCTTCATCATGTTCCCGCTCAACCAACCCGCGATTGCTCCGACGACGATCCACGATAGTAGTCCCATATGATTTCCTCCTCCTGACAGTTTGAAAAAGATCCCTTCGGCGAAACGCGCCGGCACTCGGCGACGACTGCTTCGGTATTCGGCACCCGGTCACCCTGTCTGAGATCAATTCGACTCGAAGCCCGTCCTCAACGATGGCCGGGTCGCACGGCGATGCATCACAGCAAGACGAGAACGGCACGAGCAGGGGGCGGTTGACCATCAGCGGAGGTAGAACTCGATCCCCGCGCTCAGGTAATGCCACGAGTCGTCGTTAAGGCCGATGCCGAACTCGGCCGCCAGGTCCGTGCGCGGCGAGAGTTGGTACTCAATCCCGGGGATCAAATGGAGTCGCGTGAAGGAGTCATCAATCCCCTCGGGAGCGTCTTTGATCTTCTCGAAGGCGGCGTTGAGCCCCGCATACAGGTCGGCGCTCCGTTGCAGAGGAATGCTGACAAGCGGGGTCAGCTCAAACCCCATCGTGTCGTTCCCATCAGTGGACACCGTGTGCAGCCCTGCCGCCATCGAGAAGTTCATGCCATCGTTCTGGATTAGCAATAACTCGGCATCCGCTCCCAAATAGGTGGTGTTCTCAAAGAGGGCGGCCTTCAGCTCGGCGTCGAAGCTTTCGGAGAAGGAGTATCCACCACGCAGAGCCAGCCCGAGTTCGCCGTCGGCCCCGTCCTTTCCCAGGACGTAAACGGGAGCGGCCACCAGCTTGAAGGCGCCCGCGTTAACTATCTCCGGCGATTGCAGCAACGGAATACTCTGCGCGTGAGCCGGCGCGACCCAGGCGAGACCAAAAAGAATCAAAACAACGGTTGCGAATTTTCTCATTGGATCCTCCATATGTTACTAGAATTCCTTGGAATACTTCTCTCGACGTTAATCTCTCTTGGTGTTCATCAGGAGCAACGCCATGCAGTCGACCAGTGTGATCCCTCCGGCGATCGGAGGGACATAGTGTCTTTCCGTGGTCTGGACATGTACTCCTGAGAAACTGACGGGCTTTCCTTTTACGGCACCCGTCGTCCCTGAATGATCCTGAACAGTACTACGACAACGGCAATCACCAACAGGATGTGGATAAGCCCTCCCATCGAGTAACTGGTCACCAGTCCCAATGCCCACAGAATCAGTAGTATGACCGCAACTATCCACAGCATGTCACTTTCCTTTCAGTTTGCTTCCGAACTCGCGGCGGCCGGTGGAACGACTCACCCACCGGCATAATCAGCCAAGCCACGTTGTCTTGGCCTCTTTCACCTTCAACGGTTTCTTCCCGATTGCACAACCTCCTTTCTGAGGGTGCTTTCCTCCTCATAGCCCCCAAGCTCCCCTGCCGAAGGGGATCTGGTCGGACTTGAGCCTCAGTCCAACCCGAGTGCCCAGTCACGGAAGCCGATCTCGGTGTCTGGATTCGATAGCACAATGGCCGGACCCAGCGCTACTGCCAGTACTGTTGCAAGCAGGATCATACGAGTCTTCCTCATCTTGTTATTCTCTTCCTGCTGGCACCCATGAGCTCAAGATCCTTTTATTCAATGGGAGATTACTTATTCGTATCGTTCGTTCCCTCATGCTGACACTGGAAAATCTGTCTATGATATTCCAATGCAAGCTTCGCACCAATCTGAGGGGATATTTGTTATAACTCTTTTGAGGAAGGGATTTTTAAAGATTATTTATTCGAAAGGCGCGGGCAGGGCTAAACAGAATAAGAGCGATAACCAAATCATATATGACCATTGGTCAAATATGATCCTTGGATTTTCTGGTTTCGATTTCAGGGTTTGCGAATACCGAGTTTTCGCATGCGGGCACGCAATGTGCTGCGGTTGAGGCCGAGAATTTCGGCAGCTCCACCTTTACCGCTCACTTTCCAGTGAGTGTGCTCCAGTACCTGGATTATGTGGTCGCGTTCCACGGCTTCCATTGTTCTGGATTGAGGTGTCATGTCTTTATAGGGTTTTTTGAGTTCATCCATCAGATGTAATTTTGGACCAGATGAGTTGATCACCGCACGCTCGAGGACATTTTCCAACTCCCGGATATTGCCGGGCCAGTGGTAATTCTGTAAGGCGGACATGACATTCTCAGGAATTATTTTTATTGTTTTACCCATTCGTTTGGTAATTTTCTTCACATAATAATCAACGAGAAGAGGAATATCTTCCAAGCGATCCCGAAGTGGCGGCATTGTAATGGGAAAAACATTCAGACGGTACCATAGATCCTCTCGAAACCGGCCTTTGCGGACCTCCTCTTCCAGATTGCGATTGGTGGCGGCAATAATACGAACATCGACTTTAATGGTTTGAGAACCGCCCAGACGTTCAAACTCACCGTCCTGGATCACCCTGAGCATCTTGGGTTGCAACTCCAAAGGCAATTCGCCGATTTCATCCAGAAACAGAGTGGTGCCATTAGCAATCTCGAATCGTCCTAACTGTCTGGAAGCAGCACTGGTGAATGAGCCTTTCTCATGCCCGAAAAGTTCACTTTCGATGAGATTAGAAGGCAATGTCGCGCAATTTATCTTCATCAATGCCCGATCCTTGCGCAGGCTCAATCCGTGAATCGCCCGGGCGACCAGTTCCTTGCCGGTTCCAGTTTCGCCTAAAACGAGAACACTTGTATTGAGACGGGCAATCTGTTCGACTTTAAAGAGCACATATTTGAGTTCGTCGCTTCGTCCAATAATGTTCTCATAGTTGTATTCGAGTCTAATTTCTTCTTGAAGAAAAGCTCTCTCCGCTTCAAGTTGTTTTTTTAACATCTCAATCTGAGTCAGAGCGGTCTCGGCGATCTGTTTTTCTTTCTCCGCATCTTCTTTAGCCTTGACGAGTTCGGCCGTCCGTATTTTAACGAGATCCTCAAGATTTTTCTTATAATACTCGCGTTCGGTGACATCCTCGATGGCCAGAAGGATCAGTTGAGTTTGTTTCGACTCGTTATAGATTCGTCTGGCGTTCAGATGCAATATCTTTCGGCCCAGGGCTGGAAACTCATGTTCCACCTCGAAGTCATGAAAAGCGGTATTCCCAGGAAGGATATCTTCCAGTAACTCTCTGAGTTTCGGGATGTCCCATTGGCGGTTTCCGAGTTTATAGAATGATAATCCCTCCGACTCCTCTGGTTTGGCTTCAAAAGTCCGATAAAATACCTCGTTGGCTCTGATTACTTTAAACTCAGAATCCAGCACAATTAATGGCTCACGGACTGAACCAAGGATATTATCGAACGTTTCGATAAAAAAATGATTTGATTCATTATCTTGGTTCATCCGTTTTTCCATCAGTATCCGTTTCCTGTAATCGGCTATGGCCTCTCGATTGAAGAGTTATTTCAACAAAAGATCTGTCGCTGGACAATAAAAATTTCCTGAATTGAGCGATTGTTATCGTAACGAGGCAAAGAAGAGGCTTGCGAGTCCTACAGTTGGAGTGATTCCGCGACGCAGTCGTATCCAACCGATACGGTGGAGGAGCGGAATCGCGAAACAAATGACGCAGTAGTCTCCTCGAAGCCGCAGTAGATGAGAATCGCTCAGTTTAGGCAATATATGCCAAATTTCGTCCTGAAATATATGGCTTTTATCGGATGTTTGCAAAACGGTTTCCCTTCGCGATATACTATGAACTCAAAGATGATATTGCATTTGTTGCAGCAATTTTGCCAATGCGTCGCGATCCTGATTGGGCAAAAAAAGCTTGGAAAGAAGAAGTTAACAGGTCATTTCTGCGTGGGGATTCACCCTGCGACCTATCTATCATTGAACTCACAATTCGAGAGATGATGAAAAGCAGGATCATTTCAATTGTTATCACTGTTGCCTACCTGATCATTGCATACTTTGCGGGAGGTGGCGAAGCGTTATGGAGGATTGCCGTATTCCTCATCCTGCCTCTTGCGTGTATCTGGTTCGGCAGGGATATGGGCGGGTATACCGGCCTGAATTTCTATACGCGACCAGCCATAACTCAGACAACACCTGGTTGTTTCGTCGCTTTCGCCGGATGGCTTTTGCTGCTCCTGCCCGGAATTATAATCGTGATCGTCTGGCTGACTTGAAACAGATGAGCGATTCTTGATCCATTGCTTAAAATCACCTTTTGGGCATTAAAAAGGCCCTTTTAAGGCACGAAATCGGCCATAATAATGACGTTTTTCCTTTTACAACAAGGGATTAGCCCGGTCCGACCCCACAAACGCACAGATATAGGAGCTACTGTCAGATATTATATTTGCTAACTTCTTCTCCATTTTTCCCCAACCTTCAACTTTCAACTTTGAACTTTCAACGAGGACGCCCGCGTCCTTTCCCCAATTCATTCTTCATCATTTCTTCTTTTTTTCTTTAAATCACAAAATCAATAAATTCCCAAATTCCCCACTTCTTCCCCAACCTTCAACTTTTAACTCTCAACTTTCAACGGGGACGCCCGCACCCTTTCCCAAATTCATCCTTCATTGCTTATAAATTCCTGTTCTCTTCAAATCATCAAATCACAAAATGATTAAATCACTAAATTCCCCATTCATCCTTCATCATTTCCGAAATCTCCTTACTCCTTACTTCTTCCCCAACCTTCAACTTTCAACTTTTAACTTTTAACGAGGACGCCCCGTCCCCTCCTTCCTTGCCTCTCCCTATACAAATCAGTAATATTTTCCCGCCGACACGTTCAGGGGGCCCCCTATGGGGGCTGTGTCGGCGGTTTGCAGTGTCCTCGCTGTGGTATTTTGCGATTGTTTATATGATGGGGGTTGGATTTGGGGATATATTTTCAAAGAATAATCAGACAGGGTGTAATAACTATCACGAACCATCGCTATTGCGATCTTTATGAAGATTCAAATCCCCAAATGCAATACCCGACCCCATTTACCCCATTTACCCCGACCCCATTTACCCGGCAATCGAAGAGATCAGCCATACGGCACAAGAAATCATCTTAAAATGGAATACTTAAATTGATTTCAGTACCAACGTCCCCTAGATATATAAAATGGAATACTTAAATTGATTTCAGTACCAACGTCCCCTAGATACCAACGTCCCCTAGATATAGATATAGATTATAGATACACATGGGTCGGTCGACCGACATGTTTTTGATCGGCCAAGAAATGAAGGGAAGGGCAAATAGGAGCAGAATTCCGAGAGACGATTACTGACTCATGCCACAAGAATGATCGCCATACTACTGCTGAAAATACGGCATAGCAAGCACGATTCTCGTTAGAATAGCGCCTGATACAGCCTCGAATCCTCCAGGTGACGGAAACGTTGAACATCAAACTTCGAAGGGTGACTCTGAAATCCTGAGATGAGAACTGCCCCGGCGTAGTTCTCATATAGTCGGGACTACTGAGTGACGATAGCATTCGTCAGGACGATCCGTCACGAAGCTTGACTCAGGTATCCAGGCGTCGCCTAATTCATATGTTTTGGAGAAGTGCCTTATTGTTTTTCCCCAGACTGCTTCTTCTTACGGCACTTATGCCGTATCCCTTCCCAAGGAGGTACTCGCAGCCTTCATTCCAAACGGGATTCCACCCACCAAAATCTAAAGATGTGATGGAGGATTACCATGACACGTCATTCCAGGAGTCATACCTCGTTGGCTTTTATGTTGTTAGCAGCATTTCTCTTCCTTTTCGCTTCATCCCACGCCGAGATCCCCCAAGTTATCAACTATCAAGGCAAAGTTACCGACATCGCCGGCACTCCGGTGGCAGATGGATCATATGCCATGCGATTCACCATTTACGACGTTGAGACCGGCGGAACCTATCTCTGGTACAGTGGTGCGGTAAGCGTACAGGTTACTGGTGGCATATTCGACGTACTGCTTGGCGAGAGTCCGCAACCCGCAATCGACCTTCCTTTTGACGATGACTATTGGTTAAATATATGGATCGACGGAGATACTCAATCCCCTCGCCAGCGACTTGGATCTATTGGATATGCATACATGTCCAGCGGTTTGATTCCCGGTACCGAGGTTATCGGGTCAGTAATGACGGGAACCTCTGCGGCGATCAAGGCAACGAACACGGCACCAACAGGAACGAGGTATGGGATCTACGGCCAGACGGCCTCAACCGCCGGTCGAGGCGTCTATGGTTATGCCTCCACCACCTCCGGCTACACCATCGGTGTATATGGACAGAATGCTTCTACTACCGGCTACGGTGTGTATGGTGGTGCCACTGCTACATCAGGACAGAACTATGGCGTATATGGGTACACGGCTTCTCCAGCGGGTTACGCCGGGTTTTTTAATGGAAACGCGAAGGTTACGGGCGACCTTACGGTTGATGGTGTGCTCACCGCTCCGGGAATTGGTGACATGACGTCGGTCACCGCCGGCACAGGTTTGGATGGAGGTGGCACATCAGGTGACGTCACACTGGATGTTCAGGTGCCCCTAGCGTTGAGTGGTTCCAGCAGCAGTGCTACGATTAAGGGCGTGAACACAACAACCTCAACAACAGAATCCTACGGCCTCTGGGGCGAGAATGTCTGTCCGAGCACCCGAGGAGGGGTCTACGGCCATGCTTCTTCTACCCTTGGCAACGGCAGGGGGGTCTATGGCAGGAGTGACGGCGAGTTGGGCTATGGTGTGTACGGTTACGTCTCATCCACATGGGGAAGCGTCACCTGCGGAGTCTTTGGCAGCAGCGAATCCACCAACGGCCGTGGGGTGTATGGCTCGGCCATGGCATCATCCGGGCCCGCCAGTGGAGTGCGTGGAGAAACCGCTTCCGGATCCGGTCACGGCGTCTACTACTCGGGCGGTCTTGCAGGGACCGGCAGCAAGAGTTGTGTGGTAAAGACGTCACAGGGACCAACCCTTATGTACTGCCAGGAGAGCCCGGAGAACTGGTTCGAGGATTTCGGAGAAGGACAGTTGGCCAATGGTAAAGCACATATTGAACTTGATCCATTGTTCCTCGAGACGGTAACCATCGATCAGCAGAATCCCTTGAAAGTATTCGTCCAACTGGAGAATGAGGAAAGCTCAGGACTCAAGGTCAGACGGGGTCTTACAGGCTTCGACGTGGAAAACGGAACGAGCGACTCGAGCTTCTGGTATCGCGTCGTCGCCAAGCGCAAGGGATTTGAACAAAAACGTCTCGACTATTGTGAGGCCGGTGAGACCGATTCGTACCTCTATCCCGAGTTACGCGAGAAGAGGCTTCAGGAATTGGAAGAGGACCGACTTGAGCTTGAAAAAGAGCGGAGGAATAGAAAGAAAAATTCAGAAAACGGATGAGTGATAATCATAAATTGGCAAATCTTCATTGGAGGTCAAAGTGAATAGATTCGGATATGTTTTGGCCCTGTCCGTCGTTTTCATGACGGCTGCTATCTCATCAGCCGAAATACCTCAGGTCGTCAACTATCAAGGAAAGGTTACCGATACGGGAGGAGCGCCGGTACCGAACGGCACCTATCAAATGCGCTTCCGAATCTATGATGCCGCATCTGTGGGTAACCTCGAGTGGGACAGTGGCAACCGCTCGATTCAGGTTACAGGTGGTGTATTCGACGTACTGCTCGGCGAGAGCCCGCAGCCCACAGTTGACCTCTCATTCGATGAAGACTATTGGTTGTTGGTAACGATTGCCGGAGACGACCAGACACCTCGGCAGCCGCTCGGTTCCACTGGATATGCCTACATGGCCAGCGGACTCGTGCCTGGAACCGAGGTTATGGGAACCGTCACCTCCGGGACACATTCGGCTATCAAGGGAACTAATACTGCTTCTTTCGGCACCACATACGGTCTTTATGGACTTAGCAGTTCTTCGGAGGGTATCGGTGTCTACGGGCGTGTTTCTCATACCAGCGGCACTACTTTTGGGGGGAGATTCGAAACCAGCTCAGAGTTGGGTATAGGTGTTTTCGGGAGGGCCGCTTCTACCGACGGATTCGCCTATGGGGTCTGGGGTGCCAGTTCCGCCACATCGGGGAGAGGCGTATTCGGTTCCGCGTCCTCGACGGTGGGCGAAGCCTACGGGATATACGGCGAATGCGTGTCTACTGAAGGGAAAGCGGTCTACTGCGACGCTTCGGCGTCAACAGGCACCACATACGGTCTATATGCCAAAAGCGCTTCAACTGCCGGAACGGGTGTCAGAGGTGTCGTCACTGCATTAACCGGTACAACGCATGGTGGATCATTCCAGACATCGTCAACGGCAGGATATGGTGTTTATGGATTGGCGAATGCGACCACAGGCCAAAACCATGGTGTGGCCGGTCAGACGAATTCAATCAACGGTCGTGCCGTATACGGCCACGCAGTTGCAGCCACCGGCGAATGCTACGGGGGACGATTCGAGAACGGTTCCAGCTCGGGGCGAGGCGTATTCGGGCATGCGTATTCCGGCTCCGGTACAACGTACGGTGTTCATGGCCGAAGTGATTCTTCTGCCGGTTACGGCGTGTACTACTCTGGCGGACTGGCAGGCACAGGTACGAAAAGTTGTGTCGTCAAGACCTCTCAGGGCCCGACACTGTTCTACTGTCAGGAGAGCCCCGAGAGCTGGTTCGAGGATTTTGGGGAAGCAAACCTGTCAAATGGCCGAGTTCATATAGAACTAGATCCTTTTTTCCTTGAAGCCGTTACGATTGGTAGTGACAGCCCCATGAAAGTATTCGTGGAGTTGGGGGGAGATTGTCGAGGAGTCTACGTGGAGAGAGGGAAGACAGGCTTTGACGTCATTGAGCTTCAAGGCGGGATGTCGTCAGTTCCATTCGCTTACCGCGTAGTGGCCAAGCGCAAAGGATTCGAGGCACGGCGGCTTGATGTATGCGAAGCTGCCCGGACCGATCCGTATCTCTACCCCCAATTACGCGAAAAGGAGATGAGAGAACTCGAGAGGGATCGTGCACAAATGGACGAACGGGCCAGGAGAATACGGGAGGCACGCGTCCAGGTGACAAAAGAACTCGAGGCGGGTTCACGGGTGCCGAAGATCGGCGATCTCAACGTGTACTAGGGTATTGCATTTGGGGATTTGAATTCCGAGGAATAGACCTATTCATATTGATGATATTCCCGGCACTATTCTAAGGTTAGAATAGTGTTCGTCTCGCCATTTTTCTTGCGTACTTTCATACCGCTCGGTAAGCTATTTGCTCTGACATGTTCGGCCCATCCATCCGGATGTGAGTACATTTTTCAGTGCTCTCGCTTGTGAAACTCTTGGACTATTCTCAAACCGTGGCGGCTGGTATGGTTTTGAGAGATTCTTCTTTGAAATCCAAGTCCTATAACGACCGATCTACGCGTTGTTTTCGCGATATCTTTCAAATTGATTGGTTAATAGCAGGATATCGCTCGCATTTGATGAGAAGAATTAAGAGGAGCACGCTTTTTCTTCGCGAATTCGCTTTCTATTGTGTCGTTTTATCTGCCAATATACGAGTGATATCAAGCTATTTACGAGTAGAATTGTGCTAGAATATTAGTTATGGAGCTCGCCAATGAAAGTAGCAATAAACATCCGACGGCTAGATATTGTCGTTATTAATATAGTTCTATTACCCAGATTGCGTTCTACCTACTTAACAATAAAGCAGGGCTAGGCCGATGGCTAAAAAAGTAATCTCAGTAATTCTAGGAGTATTATCATTTTTCATAATGATGTTCCTGGGAGAAGAGTTTGGGGTAGCCACCGGATTTATTGCTACTGGCATCTATTACCTAATTGCACAATTCTTTCTTTCTCGTGGGAATGCTCGTGCCCTTTTTGAAGATTGGTCAATAATTCTTTTTCTTAACTCGACACTTATTGTGGTAGCCGCGTTGATTTTGCTAATAGAACCTGACGCTAAGTACACAGCATTCGTTGTAGTGATTTCTATTCTGAGTTCGGTTATTGGCGCCTGGATAGCTTCTATGCTGGCAAAAAAACATGAATGATCACTGCGGTACGGTTGCTGCTATTGAGATGGTTTTCTTTAATGCCCGTTATTGACCGAGATGCGTCTCTCAAGAAAATTCTTTGAGTGTCCGCTTTTACCATCCAGGCGGTTATACTCCAACAATGATCACTTGCCACATAACAAGACAAATGCAGTCGTACGCGGCTAAAGCCGCGCCGCTGGTTTGAGCGTTAACCGACCGCGCTGCGCGCGTCCGGTTAATGGGGCTGCGTTTAACACCCGCTTGTCCGCCTCCGCGCACAGCGCGTCGGCTAACAAGCGGGTGGAGCTGACATCCCGGAATCGAGTAAACTCGCTTCCGGACCGCAGCTCAGCCGCAGCTCCATTAGGCATTCGAGAAATTAATCGATACACGTAAGGAGATATCTCGCAATGGACATTCCAAGGATCTTCACCATTACAGAAAGCGCTCATCGCATCCACAACCCGTTCACACCAGAAAAACTCGCTACTCTCGGCGAGGCATTGCGCCTGGAACCTGGCACCCGTGTGCTTGATCTCGGCAGCGGATCGGGCGAGATGTTGTGCACCTGGGCACGTGATTTCGGCATCATTGGCACGGGTATCGACATGAGCCAGTTGTTCTCCGAACAAGCTCGCCGTCGTGCTGAAGAACTCCATGTCGCCGACCGAGTCGAGTTCATACACGGCGACGCTGCGGGCTATGTAGCCAATGAAAAGGTCGGCGTGGCAGCCTGTCTCGGCGCCACGTGGATCGGAGGGGGAGTCGCCGGCACCATCACCCTTCTGGCAAAGAGCCTCCGTACCGGAGGGATCATCCTCATCGGCGAGCCCTATTGGCTGAAGTTGCCGCCGACGGAAGAAGTTGCCAAGGGTTGCCAAGCCAGTTCGATAGCCGACTTTCCTTTGCTCCCGGAACTGCTCGCGTCTTTCGCCGACCTTGAGTACGACGTCGTGGAAATGGTTCTGGCAGACCAAAACGGCTGGGACAGATATGAGGCAGCCAAATGGCTCACAATGCGCCGATGGATCGAAGCGAATCCCGATGACGACTTAGCCAAAGAAGTGCGAGCGCAACTGACCTCAGAACCCGAACGCTACACCGCGTACACGCGTGAGTACTTGGGCTGGGGAGTGTTTGCGCTCATGGCACGGTGATAAAGATGTTACTTGATGACTCAGACAAGATATCTAGAGTCAGGCATTCGATTTGGGGATTTTGAGACCGTTTCGATATCGAATCCCCCAATGCAATACTCGACCCTAACCTTCCCATCCCATTCAGTGAACAGAAGATCAAGAACACACCCAACAAGATAATTACTTTCGCGGTCCCAAAAGGCACGCATTCGATTCGCTTTTGATCCACTGCTATAGTCATACTTCTCATCATAGATGTCGATGCCAAAGCTATCGAGAAAGAACTCAGCGAAAGTACGATTAGAGAAATTCAGAACATAACCGCTCCCCATGCCGAGTGCACGTTCTAACTTCCGTTTTTCAATGGCGGTAAGATCTGACATTGAGTCCTCGTAAAGCTTACATGCATAACGCCCCTGGAAGCAGTTGTTCGGCGACTCATGCTGGTTTAGATCCTGTTGTGCAATAATATTTTCTTTTGTTGTCTGAATGTCGCGTTGTATTGATATTTTCAAATCCAGCTATTAACAATAGTTCTTTCACATCACATGGTTCAAATAGCTTTAGTCCATTTTTTACGAATTTCTTTTTTTGCAAGGATTCTTTTGCAGTGTAACAAAGAAACAAAACACCACCTGCTGACATTACTCTAAAAATCTCAGAACATGCTTTCTCCACGTCATTCCAATAGAAAATTGAATTAACGCTGTATATTTTATTAAAACAATTCGAATCAAAAGGAAGCTCAGAAGCGCTTGCGCACTTTACATCAATATCCCAATCTCCCCCAAATTTTTTTTGACAGTATCGAGTCATCGATTTTGAAATGTCTACTCCAGCCACAATACCGTCGGTTACTAATTTTGAAACGATTTCGAGCGAACGCCCACCACCAAAACCAATCTCTAAAATTTTGTCACTTGATTCAACCGTCATCTTTTCAATAACACAATCATGTAGCCTTGAATTTCGTTTATTCCACAAGGGTGCAAGTACATACTCGCCAACAATGGCACTCGGATTTTTTAGTTCTTTAGCAATGTATTTAGAGAGCATATGCAGTCCTTCGCCGAACGCCGCGCATGAGCAGCAAACCGGAGCCTGCGGAGATTTGTCTGTTCCATGCGATTGTTAGGAAGATAAATATCAAGCATCATGCTGTTCCTCCAAATTATCACCACAAACTGCTGTTTTATAT